>CETC01004102.1_pt1 | contig 12903 bp, 13 predicted proteins | sample 326911 | NCBI WGS metagenome assembly CETC01 (sample SAMEA2622694, study PRJEB7988) | marine metagenome | isolation source: saline water (ENVO:00002010), including | reverse complement strand
GCTTTTGGCTATCACTTTGTTCTTCAGCCTGTTATTATTTTTATAGTTATTTTAATTGGTATGGATATTCCAGAATTACCTAGTTTTGATATGGGTACACTTTTAACTGTTTTAGGTGGTATGCTAGGAATCGGAGGATTGAGAACATATGAGAAGCAGAAAGGATTAACAAAATGAGTTTTAAATTAAGTCAAAGGTCTCTTGATAAATTACAAGGTGTTCATCCAGATATGGTTAAATGTGTTAAAACTGCCATAGGTTTGACTAAAGTTGATTTTGGTGTGATTTGTGGAATGAGAACAGAAGAAGAGCAAAGGGAGCTTGTAAATAAAGGTGCAAGTAAAACAATGAGATCAAAACACCTTACTGGTCACGCAGTCGACCTCATGGCCTATGTTGGTTCGAGGGCATCATGGGAGCTGAATCTTTACGATGATATCGCTGATGCAATGGCTAAAGCTGCTAAAGAGCATAATGTTCCCATTAAATGGGGAGCAGCTTGGAGTATAGGAAATATAGCTCAATGGAATAGTGGGATGGAAGGTGCTATGAATAGCTATATTGATCTTAGACGTAGCGAAGGAAAAAGACCTTTTATTGATGGACCACATTTTGAGTTAATGATCTAAAATGCCTTTACAAGTATTACAGTACAAACCAGGAATTGTAAAAGACATTACAGAATATTCAGCAGGTAAGAACGGACCTTTCTGGGTGGATGGTAGTTTGGTTCGTTTTCGTAATGGATATCCTATGAAAGTAGGTGGATGGCAAAAAGACGAGATTTTTAGAACTGATTCGGCAGGTACAATTACAAGTACAGCGACAACGATACAAGGTATTGCCAGAAAAATGGTGTTCTGGAGAGCTAATACAGATGGTGAAGATCGAATTGCAGTAGGAACTCATACACATTTATATATTATACAAGATCAAGTTTTATATGACATTACTCCATTAAGAGATGTATCTAATACTGCTACGACAACAGGTGAAGCAGTTGATTCTAGTGAGACTGAAATAGATTTAGCTTCTGTTACAGGTTTTACAACAGCAGGTACAATTAAAATAGATAGTGAGATTATTACTTATACTGGTATTACTTCATCGACTTTGACAGGCTGTACTAGAGGAACTAATAGCACTTCAGCTGCAAGCCATGACAATGGTGCAACTGTTACTCAGATATTAATAGGTCCTATTGCTACAACAGATGGAAGTACAACTATAACAATTACAGACACAGCACATGGTGCAAAAGTCGGTGATTATGTAAGACTTACTGGTGCAACAGGAACTGGTGGGGTTGATGGTGATGGCAATCCAACTTTTACTACTGAAATTTTAAATAGACCAGAAGGGTTTGAGATTACTGCTATTACAACGAATACTTTTACTGTGACTGCACCATTAGCAGCTACTGCTACAGTTTCAGCAGGTGGTGGTAATGATGTAGTCATTAATTATTTGATTGGTATTGATGCAGGTTTAGGTGTTCAAACTTCAGCACCTGCACTTGGGTGGGGTATTGGTGGATGGGGTGAAGGCACTTGGAATACACCAAGATCAGCATCTTCATCTGATGTTAGTTTAGATAATTCATCTTGGAGTTTAAGTTTATGGGGTGAAGATTTGATTGCCACAGTTCGTGGTGGTGCTATTTATTATTGGTCTGTATCAGGCACTGTATCAAATAGAGCAGTATTGGTATCTTCTTTGTCTGGTGCAGAAAGTGTGCCGAATGTTGCTAGGGTTACAACTGTATCATTTCCAGATAGACATTTTATTGCAGGTGGATGTCAAGAGTTTGGTGGTGGTGGCAACTTTGATCCTATGCTTGTTAGGTTTTCTACCCAAGAAGATTTTACAAAATTTAAGCCAACAGCAACGAATACAGCAGGTGACCAAAGACTTGAAATAGGCACAAAGATTGTTGCTATGGTAAGTTCAAGGGAAGAAACTATTATATCTACAGATGAAGCTATTTATGGTATGACGTTTGTAGGCCCACCATTTACATTTTCATTTAGATTATTGGCAACCAATGCAGGTGCATCTGGTTTAAATAGCATGATTAATATCGATGGTGATGTATACTGGATGGGGAAAAGAAACTTTTTTAGATATGATGGTGTTGTCAAAGAGTTACCTTGTCCTGTAAAACACTATGTATTTAATCGTATGCAAGATAAGTATATCGATAAAGTAGTGGTGGGTCACAATAAAAGATTTAAAGAAATCACTTGGTTTTACCCAAGTAACGATGTCGAATATAGTGTGACTATTTCTAGTATATCAACAACAGATTCACAATTTGGAACAAGAAGGCCAGAAGCTTTTTATGTTGGTGACGAAATAGAAGTTGGAGATGCTGATGGTTATCTTTTCTTTTTTAATACAGGTAGAACAAGAATAACTAAAGTAACTGGTGGAATAGATACACAAGGGGGAATAGGATCAACAATTACATTTGTCATTGACACTTCAGATCCAGAATTTGGTGGTTCAGGTTCTGGTGTAACTAGTATCAGTGCTTATACTGAAAAATATTTTTTCTCAAAAAAACCACCTACTTGGACAAGAATACAAAGAAAAGATTTTCAAGGTGGTATATTGAAGAACACTACGACTGGTACAATTAGTAGTATATCTTTTGGTGTAAATGCATCTATTGATGGATATGCTGATAATCCAGAAAATGATAGTTATGTCACATATAATTATGCAGAAAATATATGGACTATAGGATCTTTAGCTAGAACAGTTTGGTCAGATTCTTTTGGAGCTAGAGGTAATCCATTTGCTTTTGATAGTGGTGGTGAATTGTATAACCACGAAATTGGTACATCTGATGATAACAACGATATGACTGCCTTTATAGAAGGTTCACCACAAGAAATATCAACATCTGGAGAAAACACTTACCTTGTTGATAAGATTATTCCTGATATACATGTGGGTCAAGGCACAAACCTAGAATTATTTGTAAACACAAAACAATATCCGACAGTTACAACTGATTCGTCATCTTCTAATTTTTTTGCTTCAGCTAATCAAGGAATAACAAAAGGACCTTTTGACATTACTACGACTACAGAAAAAATAAGTATGAGGGCAAGAGGTCGGCAAATGAGTATGAAATTACAGAGTACAGGCTCTACAGACGAGTGGGTAATGGGTACATTTAGGATTAATGCAAGAGAGGATGGTATGAGATGACAACTGGTGCAAGTGGATTTTTAAGGTTACCTTCTCCCCCAAGTGACTATGAACAAGGGTTTATGGCTAGATTTATTAATAGTTTGGAGATAGATAAGCAATTGACATATTTCGCAGCTACGAATGGATTAACGAATGTAGCAGATCAAACAGAAGCAACAGCATGGTTTATGGGATAGATGCCAAATAATTATAAAAATGCTAAACAAGACTTGACAACTACGAACTTAACAACTTTGTATACATGTCCAAATGCAACAACTGGTTTAGTAAAATCTATACTTGTTTCAGAAGATAGTGGAAATGCAGACACAATTACTGTATCAATAACAGATAGTGAATCATCACCTGCAACATTTAGTTTGTTTAAGGTAAAGGCAGTAGGAGCAAATACAACAGTGGAATTATTAACACAGCCATTGGTCGTACAGGAAAATGAGATATTGAAAGTACAAGCAGCAACAGCAGATCGACTACATGTAGTCGCTAGTATATTGGAGGTTAGTTAACATGCCATCACATAATATTACAGAGACAGGTGCTTTAAGTGGCATCAAAGATGACGATGAAAAAAAGAGAACTCGTACAGTTCCTGTATACGAATATCAAGGACAAACTCCAGATTTAGGTGGTAAGAAATTACAAGATGTATATGGCAGAGGATCTTTGCCAATGTTCCAATGGGTAAGAAGAATACAAATTGGAGAAAGAGAAATAGATTTAGAAGATGATTTTGATGCAAAAATGCAAAGAGATTATGAAGCACATGTTTCTAAATTTGGTGTACCTGAAGGATTACCATCTCCACAAGAATTATTACAAAAAGCAAGTAGTGGGTTAGGACAGACAATTGGTGCTCCAATTGGTGGTGCTATAGGTGCTAGTTTAGTTAGTGATGCTGTAACTGGTAGTGATGCGTTTGCATCTTTACCGATTGTTGGTGGGCTTGCAGGAAAAGGATCATTAGATTTTGGCACAGATCAGTTTTTTATGGGTGGTAAACCATTAGGCTTGCCTGGTCAAAGTCTTGATCAAATTTCTCAAAATATAATTTCTTCTAGAGGTTTGACTCCTGCACAGGCACAAGCTCAAGGTCTAACTCCTCTAGGACTTGAACAAGCAGGTGCTAGGCTAGGTGCTAATATACTTCAAAAACAGGGTGTAAAACCTTTAGAAATTTTAAAAGATAGAACTCAACTTGGAATCGCAGGTGGACAAGCTGTTGGTAATTTTGCTGTACAACTAATCGCAGGTGAAGATCCTGCAAGTGCAGCCAGAAAGGCAGGTGCATCTGCATTAGCTTCTCATCTTGCCAAGTCGATATTTACTCCAATACTAGGGCCAATCGGTGGTGGTATAGCAGGATTTATTGGTGGTGCTTTAGGTGGTAGAGTAATTTGTAATGAATTAATGAAACAAGGATTTATGTCGAAAGAGGATGTTATTCTTGATTATAGGTTCACAAGAGATTATTTAACTCCACAACATGTCAATGGATATCATTTGTGGGCAGTATGGGTTGTTAAGCAAATGCGTAAAGGTAGAATGATTGGTTTTTGGAAATATATAGCTCAGTCAAGGGCAAATGAGATTGCTTATATATATGGTAGAAGAGACAAGCCAGATTATGTTGGAAAAGTCGTAAGAACAATTGGAGAACCTGTCTGTTGGTTTTTCGGTTTATTTTGTAAGAAAACAGACTGGTCAACTTTATATAACGAAAAGGAGATATAATGCCTGGACATATGGACAAAGATATGAAGCCTGATGATGCTATGATGGCAGATACAAGGCGAATGACTGATGAAATGATGATGCAAGGTGCTAACATGCCACCAATGCGTGGTGGGGATATGCCACCAATGCAGGGTGGAGATATGATGATGCCACCAGAAGCAACTGCCAGATTAATGCAACCATCTCAAGAAATTGGTGCTGTGTTGATGGCTAGAATATCTAATATGTCACCAGATGAACTTAGGATGTTAGATAGTGCTATTTCACCACAAGTGATTCGTGTATTAATAAAATTATTACCAGAGCTTGCTCAGATTATTGAACAAGTCGGTGCAGGTGGTGCAAGGGAAATGCAACCACAAAGAGGAGCATTAGGTGGTATGTAATGAGAATAAGAAGGGCAGAACAAACAGATGTACCTGAATTATACGATATGTTAACAGATATGCATTCACAAACTGTTTTGCCTGTTTCTCCTATGAAAAAAGACAAAGTAATGAATATGATTATTTTGGCTATTACAAGAGGTGTTGTATATGTTGCCACTGAGAAAAATAAAATCTTAGGGTCGATAGGTGGCATGTCAACATCTGACTGGTGGTCAACTGATGAATATCTAGGTGACCTTTGGTTTTATGTATTTCCAGAACATAGAAAATCAAACATTGCAATAAAATTAGTAAAAACCTTTATTAATTATGGAAAAGAAGTTAAGTTAAAAATTAAACTTGGAAGTGTTTATTCTGGAGATTTAAGAAGGAAAGATAATTTTTTTAACAGATTAGGCTTTGTAAAAGCAGGATCTTTATACTTGGAGACTTAACATGGGAGCTTTCTGTACACCATCATACGAAGCATTGCCAACAGCAAGTAAAACAGTTTCAGGTACAGACATACCTGAATGGATGTCACAGGCAGGTCAAGATATTTTTAGGACAGCTGCTGAATATGCACAACAAAATATAGAAGGCAATTTTCCACTATTTGATCAAGATAGAATGGCAAATTATGGTGATGGTAATTTAATGACACCTGCTGAACAACAAGCTCAACAAATATTAATGGAAGGTGCAACGTCTTATCAACCATTTATGGATGAAGCAAGTAGGATTGCAGGTACTTTGGGTCAAGGTTATGCAGGTATGACCAGACAAGAATTGTTAGGTGATCCATATCAAGGAGCTACAAGAGAAGAACTGTTAGGAACTTCAAACCAAGAATTATTAGGTGATCCATTTACTTTAGAAACTGCACAACCATTTTTAGACATATATCAAGGTGCAGTTGATCCTGCTGTCAGACAATTACAAGATCAAATCTTACAACAACAGTCTCAGGCTAGAGCAACTGCTGCTAGGGGTGGTGGTGGATTTGGCTCTAGATTAGGAATTATGGAAGCTACATTAGGTGCTGAAGGTGCTCAAAGACAAGCTGATTTAAGAGCAAGGGCTGCCCAAGAAGGATTAGGGTTCGCAGCTAGTCGTTTTGATGCTGACAGAAGTGCAAGATTACAAGCTGCTGATGCTGATAGGGCAGGTCGTTTTCAAGCTGAAGATGTCATGCGAAGTCAATATGATAGAGATAGAGGTGCTAGGTTTGATGCAGAAACAGCAGCTCAAAGACAATTTGAAACAGAAGAGGGTGCTAGATTAAATCAATTGGGTGCATATCAATCATTAGCTCCACAAATACAATCTTTACAGGCACAAGTTGCACAAGGATTAATGACAACTGGAGAAGCACAGAGAAGATTAGATCAACAGGCTGTTGATTTAGCTTTTGCAGATTATTTAGATCAAAGGCAAATGCCAATGGAAATGGTTAATTTTGCATTAGGTGCTTTACAAGGAGTTCCTTATAGCACTAGAAATTATTCATTAACAACAGGGCAACAGTTTCAACAGCAACCAAGTGTTTATGGTCAGACGTTAGCAGGTGTAGGAAGTTTAGCATCGTTATATAATTTAGGTCGATAGTATGGATGAACAACTAACAGAACAAGATATTGGTTTATTTATAGATTGGATGAATACCTCTGGTCCTAATTTTGTTGATCAAGTTCCAAATGGTATGCAAAGTTATTCTCAGTTTAGTAAAGAAGGACAAGTTGTTGATATTGACGGAGTTGTACTTCCACATTTAAGACAATTTTATGGATTGTTTAAAACAGGTAGTAAAGCTACAAACACAAATGAAATCACACCAATTGAAAATATTGAAATTCCAAACAACCAAAATATCGAGACTACAAACAATCAAATAAATTTTGGAGTATCTAATAATCAACCAATGATGGATCGTAATTTTGGTTCTTTAGGTTATGTTGATCAAGCAAAACAATTAATACCAGACGCAGCTCCTGCTGATCCTGCAATGGCAGCTTTACTTTACTTTTCTAAGATGGGCGAATTAGCAAGTCAACCTGGATCTACAGTATTAAGTTCAGCTGCAGGTGCATTTAGTTCACCTGCTCAATATTTATTAGAGAGAGAACAAGCTAAAGAAAGAGTTGCCAAAGAAAGAGCAACTGTAGCAGCTCAACTTGGTAGAGCAGGAAAAGGTGGCACTGGAAAAGAAAGAATGAGAGATCAAGTGTTAAGAGTTGCTCAAGCTTTATCTCAAGGTTCATCTGTATCACCAAATGATCTTGCTGAATTAGTTTTTAATATAAGAGAATTAAGAAAAGATAAGACAACTACATTACCAGATGGTAGGCAAGTAAAAGAGCCTGGTGTCAATATGATGGAAATAATTAGACAAACTTATGGTGATCAAGTTTATAGTGCTATTTTAAGCAGACTAACTGGTGATAGTTCAACAACTACAATAATTGACCCAGATAAAGAACAACCAAAGCAAGATGTTAATACAATATTATTTGGTGATAAAGAATTAAATATTGTATCAGAAAAAGATTTAACAGCACCTCAAGCTACTGCTATTGCAAACGCAAGAAGTGCAATATCAAATTTAAAAATAGCATACGATTATTTTATGGCTGATAATTTAAGTGCCAGTGAATTTAGGATTAGATTAGGATCTCCAAATTTAGGAGAAAAAAGAACAGCAATAAGTGCTTTAAGAAGAGCATTAGAAATTCTACTAAGATTAAGAACTGGAGCTGCAGCTCCACAATCAGAGGTTGATAATTATATGAATATGTATGCACCAAGTATATTTGATACAAAAAGAAATGTTAAAATAAAATTTGATGATATGATGGCATTTTTTCAAAATATCCAAAAAGGTATTACCAGATCACAGAATTATCAATATGATGAAGGAAGCAATAAATCTACTAAGTTGCCTGATGTAAATTTAGAAAAAGTTATACCAAATCTAGATGCAGATCTTACAGAAGATGAATTAACAGAAGATGGCATTACAATTACAAATGATGGTAAAATATTGATTGAGGTAAATTAGTAATGGCAAAACAAGAAGTAAACACAAGTAGAGGTGCTCCATTAGATGTAAGGGCAGTTGTTGGAAACCTTGATGATCCAAAACAAAGATTAGAAGCTTTAAAATTATATTATGAAGATGTTAGACCTTTTGGTGATAATAACTTTATTTTTAAGGATAAAGATGGTGAATATGTTTTATATAATCCAAAAGGTTTTGATACAGGTGATATTGCAAGTGTTGGTAGGGATATAACATCTGGAGTTACTGGTGCTGTTAGTGCAGGTTCAGCATTATTGGCAGGTCAGTTAGGTCCACAAGTTGCACTTCCAGAAGAAGCAGTTACAGTTCCGACAGCTGCAGCTTTAGGTTCTGAAGCAGGTGGTCAAGCTTTTGATCGTGGAGTTGATCTTGTTATGCGTTTAAAAGGTGGTGCAACTCCCAAAAGAGAGGGGGTTGTAGGTGAGACAATCAAAGCAGCTACTAATATCGGAACTGAAATAGTAGCACCTAAAGTGTTAAGTGAAACAGGTAAGTTTGTATTTGATAAAGGAAGTAATTTTGTAAGAAGAGTAATAGGCACTGGATCTGGTAGAGGTCTAAAAGAAACATCAGATATCGTTAAGTCTGGTCGAGATCTTGGGTTAACAATGCCAACAGCAGGTTCAGCTACACAATCTCCAGTATTATTATTTTTGGAACAGAGAATGGCTCAATTTCCAACTGGTGTAAATACTATTGTAAATAAGGTAGAACAATTTAACACACAATTAGATGATGCTTTTGATACTATTGTATCAGACTATGGTCCTGCTCTAAGAGAAGGTGCAGATATTGGATCTGTTGTAAAAGGATATACAAAAAGTGCAGGTGTAAGATTTAAGGAAGCACAAGAAAAATTATATGATGAAGCTTATAATTTAGTGCCAACAGATCAAAAAACTCAGCTAAATAATGTAATGGAATTACAAGCTGAATTAAATTCAAAGTTATCTCAAGCTCCAGAGTCTATGGGAAAATCATTAAGTGATGCTCTGAATAGAGTTAATAATTTAATGGAAGATATAAAGAACACAGGTGGTATTAATCTAAATACATTAAGAGAAATCAGAACTAATTTAAGACAAGATTTAGGTGGTTATAAAGGATTAATTGGTGTTACTCCATCAGGTGAAAGATATTTAAGACAACTATATACATCTTTGACAGACGATATGAATGCACTAGTAAATAGTGCAGGTGGTGATGATGCATTAAAAGCTTTACAAAAAGCAGATAGATACACCTCTGTAAACATGAAAAATAATGTAGAACCTGTATTAAATAAAATACTTAAAATGGATACAGATATTCAAGCATTTAATTTTTTGATGGCAGGATCAAAAGAAGGTGATCAAAGATTTAAACAAGTTTTAAGACAATTTAAACCTGAAGAACAAGATGTTTTGAAATCTTCTATTTTGAACAGGATGGGTTTTAAAAACAACGAAGAGATGTTTTCTTCTAGAACATTTTTAACAAATTATAATAAATTATCTAATTCTGCAAAAAGCACATTGTTTGGTGCTCCACAATCAGAAGCTAGAAAAGGTTTAGATAAGATTGTAGATGTAATAGAAAATGTAAACAATATGGATGCATATAAAAACTTTAGTAGATCTGGAGATCAAACTGCTGTGTTAATGACATTAGCTCCATTTGTTGGGTTAGGTGTATTTGGTGCAAATCCTGCTACTGTCTCTATGGCTACTTCTGCTTTAGTTACACCATTTGCATCAGCAAAATTATTGACTAATGAAAAGTTTATTACTTGGTTAACCAATTCTGCACCAAAAATGATTAAGAATCCTAGATCAACTTCATTTCATATTAATAGATTGTTAACAATTGCAGGTAGAGATGAAGAAATATTAGAGCCAGTTTTAGATTATGTAACTTCTTTAAATGAAATAATTCCTACATTAATGGGTGGTGGAGCAGAAGCTAGTGTTCCTACAGGTGAGGAAATAGGTGTAACAACTTCAATGGATTCACCAACAGTATCAGAATTAATTGGTGATATAGATCAAGAAACTGTTCAAAAAATTCAAAGAGCAGTAAGCACTCCACAATAAGGCAATAAAATGGTATTAGGTGATGTAGTAGCAGGTATTCAACTTGTTAAGCAAAGTGTGGCATTTATCAAAGAAAATATTAATACTTGTAAAGATATATCAGAAATTGCAGGTTCGATAGATGATTTGTTTGAAGGCAAAAAGCAAGTTGATAAAAGAAGAAACAAGAAAGATGGAGTATCTCTAGCTGAACAGTTTGGTGTAAAGTCAGTGGCTCATGAGGTTATTGACGCAAAATTAGCAGCTGAAGAACTATATAATATATCAGTTCTTATAGATCAAAGATTTGGACATGGAACTTGGCAGACAATTTTAACAGAAAGAAATAAACGTATTGAAGAAGCAAAAGCAGCTAGAAAAGAACAGATAAGGGTAAAAAGACAACAACAAGAAGAATTAATGGAACTAGCAAAATATTTTTTTATTGGTTTAGTTGGAATTGTCTTTATTGTAATTGCTGCTGTTATATATTCAATAGTGGCAAGAGATGATCCTTTGAATTTGATGAAATGAGTGAAAGAGATATAATATTAATAGCTATAGTTCTGTTTGCTTTTTATTGGAGTACAGTATTCCCACCAAAATGGTTGCTTATAAAATAGGAGAATGACATGACACAAAAGAAATTACAAAAAGGTTCTCAATACGAAAAGTTTGACTTGGATAATAATGGAACAATTAGTGATGGCGAAATGGCTATGGCTCACAAAATCGAACAACTAGAGCACCAAAGAAATATGAATGAAAATTTAGATTCACATATGGATCAACAAAGATTAATTTGTTGGGTTTCTTCTATTTCTTCTATTGCGTTAATCGTATTGTGTTTACTTCCGATTATACCAGAATCAAGAATAGAAATGTGTACAGCTTTGATATCTACATATGTCATAGCTAATTTAGGTATCGTATCTGTATTCATGGGTGCAACAGCTTATTCAAAGAAAAACGGAACATCCCTAGATATCGAAAAATAAAACTGAAAAACAATCAGCACTTATATTTAAATTTAGATGGCAAGCCATATGTCTTTTGGTCTGAAAAAGAAATCAAAAGAATTAATAAAAAATTAAATAGTGCTGAAAGAGCTTATCAGAAAAAACTAATTATGCAGAAATCTTTAGAGGAAAAGGATTCAGAATAGTGTGGGATAGTTCTGCCCAGTTATCTTTGTCCATTTTACCTCTTTTATAAAACATACACATATCTAAAAAATCTCTCATTGTAGGTCGATTATATAATTCAACAGAGTTCTTACCATGTATTAAACCTATAAACTCCCTATTTACTCTAACCATAATCCAGTTTGTACCACCATGTTTTATATGTTCTTTTGCCCATAATGCCTGATGCAATTGGTATCCAGTCGAAACTCTTTTACTTTTCCATTCTGGCATATACTTTAATTCTATCCAACCTGAGTTACCTTTATTAATATAATGTACGTCAGGCATCCCTATCATAACTTTGTTTTCTACTCTGTAGGTTTTAAATGGTAGGTTTTCCCTTAAATGTTTCCAAAATTGTTTCTCACTCATTATCTTGCTCCTCTAAAAATATTGAAATTGGATCTTTTGTTATAATATCTGCAATGTTCTTCTTATCTCTCAATGCCTTGATAATTTTACTGTCGATAGATTTCTGGCATTCTATGTCGATATAAGTGACATTGTTTTTAGTTCCGATACGATGGCATCGATCTTCTGATTGTAATCTTTCTTCTAAATTAAAACTGTTTGAATAATAAATAGCATATTCAGCAGCTGTTAACGTCAATCCAGTACCACCTGCTTGTGGAGTACCAATAAAGTATCTTATAGCAGGATCTTTCTGAAAACGATCAATTGCAAGCTCTCTGGCATCCGAATCAACATCCCCATGATAACTAACAGCTAAATCTCCTAATAACCTCTCTATGGCTCTTATATCGGCTCTGAACCTTGCCCAAATGATTACTTTAGACTCAATACCTTCTAATATGTCTTTCAAAGCTTCTATTCGTGGATTTTTTTCGTCTATAGGCTGTACTCTCTCATTTTCAGTAGGAAACCATCCACAAAGTATTTGTTGCAGTCTGAGAAGCCTTGTAATGGCTTCTGGTGCTTCAATAACATTCCCTTCTAACTCAGCAATAAATCCCTTCTTCATTGTGTTGTACATTTTCTTTTGTCGTTCTGACATTTCAACAAAATGCCTTTGATAAATCTTAGGTGGTAAATCCAGACAATCTTTCTTTAAAACTCTAAAAGAATGACCTTCTACATTTCTGCTTAGTTCATCTAGGTTTTTGTAGGCAACGATCTGTCTTTGTTCAAATCCCCCCATGACACAGTATTGGTTTCTAAAACTATAAAACGAATCATACCCAAGAATCTGTGGATCTAGAAACTTAAACTGTGCATAAACATCAGCTGCATTTTTAGTAATC
>CETC01007096.1_pt1 | contig 12931 bp, 8 predicted proteins | sample 326911 | NCBI WGS metagenome assembly CETC01 (sample SAMEA2622694, study PRJEB7988) | marine metagenome | isolation source: saline water (ENVO:00002010), including | reverse complement strand
TTGCGTACATCAGCACCCCCGCGCCAGCACAGCCGCCTGAAGGTGCCCCTGGTTATGGGGCGCAATGGTGGCTCTATAATGAGCGTTTCCCTGAACTACCGAATGATACCATTGCTGCGCGCGGTAACCGCGGTCAATTTTTAGTGATCATCCCGAGTCACAACCTCGTGATTGTCCGTCGCGGCTACGATATCGCCGGTGAGCCAGGCTTTAATGAACATGATTTTGCGCGCGACGTATTAGGGGCTCTCGCGCTCTAAATAAATGCGGTAGTAACCATTTTTATCCGTGGCATCGAAGATTGTGGAATAATCTTCGGTGTACCACGGCATCTCAATCAAGGCTTTTTGCAAGCGCATCATGGTATCGATCGGCGCGGCGGTGTTTGCGGATACTTGCACCTCGCATAAGCTCATACGGCAGTTTACTTCACCTAAATAGTCCTCAGACAACCCCGTCACTTCAGAAAAAACACGCTCAACATCGCTGCTCACTTGGTAATTCCAATCTTGATCCACTCCTTCCCTTTGCAAGCGCTCTGGGTAACTCTGCGCCCGTTGTAGCTGTGCCATCATACGCTCGGTAGCCTCATCTTCAGTGGCTGGACGAACCACCGTAGCAACCTGTCGGATGTCTTCCTGTGGCACCGGCGTTGTCGCGCTAGCTTGCTGCTCATGCAGATTGTCCGTAGTGCCGAGGCTACCTTCTCTGTTGGGTTCCTGATTGCCTTTCAGTACTTCATTTCCACGCGCACTCATAGCCGGCTGCGACGCAGTTACTGAAGCTTGCTTATCGCCCGTTGCTATGGTCGTACTCGAGTCCGCAACAGTGTGATTATGCGCTCGCCACAGCAGTGCACTCAGCACCAAAATGACAACCCAATAGCCTAAATGGACAAACTTCGACATAGGTTTAACAATCCCTTTTGTTAACTTTTCTTTTAAAAAAGTTAGCACAAGCAACTGCAACGCCACAAGCAATTGTGATACAACTAGTTCTAATTTCGATTAAATTTCTAGCGAGATAGACATGACAGAGCTTTCCCACAAGCAACTCAAAAGCTATCAACGTGCGCACCGCGATAACTGGAACCAAGGCTTATCGCTACGCGTCCATCGCGCGCTCAGTTGGCTCGACCGAGCTGAACAAGAGCGTGCCCGTGAAGATCTGGATGCCGAGTTCTTGTTTTTATGGATCAGCTTCAACGCCGCTTACGCCAGTGAATATACCCATGATCAACGCTTACAGCAGCGCGATGCTTTTGCGCGGTTTTTCACCCGCATTGTCGATTACGACGACGCGCAACAGCTTTATCAGGTCATCTGGCAACACTACCCCACCAAGATCCGCACCTTGATGGATAACCCTTATGTTTTTCAGCCATTTTGGGATTGTGCCTCTGGCCGTAACCCAGCAGACAGTTGGCAAGACACTTTCGCTTCAGCCAAGCGCGCAGCGCATCAAGCACTGGCGGAAAGTAATGTCGTAACAAGCCTGAGCATCATCATGGATCGACTCTATACACTCCGAAATCAATTGGTGCACGGTGGTGCCACTTGGAATGGTGGACTTAATCGCGAGCAATTGCGCGATGCCTGCGGTATTCTTGCAGCTCTATTACCTATTACCTTGCAACTGATGATGCAGCACGGCAACGAAGTCTGGGCTGATGCCGCATACTTCATCACTGATTAAAACTTCCTGAGGCACGCATGCAACCGGTCATTTTGTTTATTCATGGCTTCGGCTCAAATGGTTTTGGTAGTAAAGCGCAAATAATGCGCGACTACTGTGCCAAGCACGATATTCGCTTTATTGCGCCATCGCTTTCTCATATCCCAGCCCTTGCATGGCAAACCTTAACTGAATTGGTAGAGCAACTATCTGCTCTGTTGGCGCCCCAGCAGCTTTGCGTGATGGGCTCTTCACTGGGTGGTTTTTATGCCCATTGCCTGGCAGTCAAATATCATCTTAAAGTCGTGCTCATTAACCCTTCGATGCACGCTGGAACCTCATTGCAACGTGCTTTGGGTGAGGCTATCAATTACTACGATAACAGTCCTTATGAGTGGCGCGAAAGTTACGTCGACACTCTGCTACAACTCGAGCCAACGTACCCTTCAGCACTTAGCGACGATAATTGCTGGCTGCTTGCGCAAACCGCTGATGAACTTTTGGACTATCGTGAAGCTGTCATCGCGTTGCCTCACGCACGTCAAACTATCGAGACTGGGGGCGATCACGGTTTTGTCGACTTCGCGCGCTATCCTGCTCAAATCATAGCTTTTTTCAAAGGTACTGATTAGCTTAGAAAAGCGTGGGTAAAATCTAGACAGCTCATGCCTTAACGAGTAAGGTTAAGAAACGTCCTCAGATTATTAATATGGCACGGCAATGGGCTACCGCAGTAAAACTTTGACCACTCCTACCGTACTCATCTTTGCGTTGCTTGGGTGCCAATCTGCTGCGGCTGAACAAGAGCACTTTTTCGCACTTTTTGACGATGAGACTGCAATCGTTGCACCTACCGCTACTAGCCAACAAGATCCAGCTTTAGAAGCACGCTTGGACGAGCTGATGGACGGTGACTTAGTTCCCAGTAACCGTAGCGCGCTAAACGAATTATTACGTAATGTCGACGTCGATACCCCAGTCGAAACCTTTGTCCGTGCGCAGGGCTATCAAGTGTTAACGCTTGCCTTGGAGCAAAAACTACCCGCGGCATTGGCCATTGCCAACGAAGTGCAAAGCATTGCGCAAAAGAGCGGTAATCCTAATGCGATTGCCGAAGTGCAAATCGATTTTGCTGAAATTTATTTAGCCAACGCCGACTATGCGCAGGCGTTAGTCGAAGCAGAAAGCGTCGAAGCACTGTTGCCTGACGTGACGAATCCTCGGGTACGCTATCATGCCCATCATTTGATCGCGCGTACCTTGCAACAAAATGGACAAATCCCCAAGGCACTCGAGCACTTGCTCGCCGCTCAGACGCTAATCCCACAAACGGAGCCATCTGAACAGCAACGTCGTCGGCAATTTTTGAACCTTCATCTAGCACGCATGCAAGCTAACCTCGGACGCTGGGAAGCGTCTGCACAAACAGCTGAAAATGCCATTAGTGACGCATTGCGCTCAGGCAATAACAATCACCTCCCCGAACTCTACTTGGTTGCGGCTTATTCGCGGCAATATGCCGAGGGGCCTTCAAATGAGATTGTCGCAGCGTTTCTTAAAGCCGCAGAGTCCGGTCGCTTATTGGATAACCCTCGGGTCGAAATGTTGGCCTATAACAATGCGGGCGCAGCCAAGCTGTTAATGTCCGAACTTGATGAGGCGAAGCTCTACCTACAACAAGGGCTCGCCGTCGCAAAAGAGATCGGTAACGTCAATGAACGCTCTGTAACCGAGTTCAACCTTGGCTATATCAAAGTATTACAAGGGGAACATGAGCAAGGCTTAGAAGAAATGCTGGCCGCCGCCGAAGTGTTCAACAGCTTTGCACAAAAGCGTGAGCAAGCCATCCTGTTAACCCACATCGCGCGCGCCTACGAAGTTGCCGGTAACTATAAAAAGCAGGCAGAAGTGTTGCAGCAGCAAGTGGAAATGACATCCGAGTTGGCTACCGAAGAACGTGAGCAAAAGATCAGCGAGCTCGAAGTGCGTTATCAAGCAGCAGAAAAATCCTATGAGATAAAATTACTAGAACAACAAGCTGATCTCCAAGAACAAGAGTTAGCCGTCAAACAACGCCAACAACAACTCTTCGCTGTGGCTGCCGGCTCGCTGATCCTGCTTATCCTGCTGTTCGCCTTTGGCTACCGCAAAACGCGGCGACTCAATGCCCTGTTGAACGATGCCAATAACGAACTCCATGAACAATCACTCCGTGATCCATTAACGGGCCTTTACAATCGACGCGCTATCTATGACCGATTACTACAAGATGACAAGCGTCTTTACACCGGTGATCACGCATTATTTATAATTGACATTGATCATTTTAAAACCATCAACGACAAGCACGGCCATAGCGTTGGCGATGAAGTCTTAATTGAGTTCGGCCGCCGCTTGCGACAGGCAGTTCGCAAAACGGACATGGCGGTACGGTGGGGTGGCGAAGAGTTTTTGATGGTGTTGGAACATGTCAACAGCGAGCAAGTTTTACAAGTCGCGCGCAAACTCCTCAGTGACATCAGTGGCAAAGCATTCCATACCAGCGTGGGGCGTTTGCATATCACCCTTAGCGGCGGTTGTAACGTCATCGCTAGCAGTCGGATGCCACCGAACTGGGAAGAGACGGTGAAACAGGCCGATGTTCTGCTCTACCAAGCGAAAGCGGAAGGCCGCAATCGGATCCGCTATCAGCTGCCAAACAACGAACCGCAGACATTAGTAGTGCGGTAATAAAAAAGGCCGCAACAAGTGCGGCCTTCTGTTCGTCATTAAGACGGACGAGCAGCTAACAGGTTAGAGACTTGCTAGTGCTTCATTCAACGTCGCTGACGGACGCATCGCTTTGCTTACCAGTTCACCATTTGGCTGGTAGTAACCGCCAATTTCAACTGCATTGCCCTGCACGCCATTGAGTTCATCAACAATTTTTGCTTCGTTTTCGTTTAAGAAGCTTGCCAATTTACCCATGCGCGCAGCTAAGTCCGCATCTTCAGTTTGCGCCGCGAGAGCTTCGGCCCAGTACATGCCCAGGTAGAAATGGCTACCACGGTTATCGATTTGACCTAGCTTACGTGCTGGCGATTTATCGTTTTCTAAGAACTTCGCAGTCGCTTTGTCTAAAGCATCAGCTAAAATCTGTGCACGTTGGTTGTCAGTGCGCTGTGCTAGATGCTCAAGCGAAGCCGCCAACGCCAAGAACTCACCGAGTGAATCCCAACGCAGGTAGTTTTCTTCAACAAACTGTTGCACGTGCTTAGGTGCAGAACCACCAGCGCCCGTCTCAAACAAACCACCACCGTTCATCAGTGGCACGATTGACAACATTTTCGCTGAAGTGCCCAACTCAAGAATTGGGAACAAGTCAGTCAAGTAGTCACGTAATACGTTACCGGTGACAGAAATAGTGTCCTTGCCTTCTTTCATGCGCTGTAATGTGTGACGCGTCGCGTCAACCGGCGCCATGATTTGAATATCAAGACCGTCAGTGTCGTGCTCTTTCAGATATGTCTCGACTTTTTCAATCAACTGAGCGTCGTGGGCACGATTTGCATCAAGCCAGAAGACCGCAGGCATGCCGCTTAAACGTGAACGGTTCACTGCAAGTTTGACCCAATCGCGAATCGGCGCATCTTTGACTTGGCACATACGCCAAATGTCACCTTGCTTCACGTCATGCGAGAAAACCTCTTCACCCGCTTGGTTCAAAACTTTCACCGTACCATCCGCTGGAATTTCAAAAGTCTTGTCATGCGAGCCGTATTCTTCGGCTTTCTGTGCCATCAAGCCAACGTTCGGGCAGGTACCCATAGTTGCTGGATCAAACGCACCATTTTCACGGCAGAAGGTAATGGTTTCTTGATACACACCGGCATAACAACGGTCAGGGATCATCGCACGCGTGTCTTGACGCTCATCGTTTTTGTTCCACATTTTGCCCGAGTCGCGGATCATCGCTGGCATTGAAGCGTCGATGATGACATCGCTTGGTACGTGCAAATTGGTGATGCCTTTGTGTGAGTTCACCATCGCCAAGTCAGGCTGGTTGTCGTACACCGCTTGAATATCTGCTTCGACTTCTGCGCGTTGTTCAGCTGGCAAGTCAGCGATTTTCGCTAGCACATCACCAAAACCATTGGTGGCATCAACGCCTAATTCTTTAAATAGCTCGCCATGCTTGTCGAACAACTCTTTGAAATAAACTTTGACCGCATGACCAAACATGATTGGGTCAGAGACTTTCATCATGGTTGCTTTGAGGTGCAACGAGAGCAAAACGCCTTCTTCTTTCGCCTTCGCAGTTTCACGGGCGAAAAACTCTTGTAGCTGAGCCAGATCCATGCGCGCTGAATCAACAACTTCACCAGCCAGCACTTTGACCGAGTCTTTCAGTACGGTTTGACCCGCTGGCGTATTTAGCACGATTTTTAAGTCGTCTGCTTGCGCAAACGTAGTTGACTGCTCGCTGCTGTAAAAGTCGCCATCATCCATGTGAGCAACACGTGTTTTTGAATCTTTGCTCCATGCACCCATGCGGTGTGGGTGCTTCTTCGCATAGTTTTTAACAGACGCCGGCGCGCGACGGTCTGAGTTACCTTCACGTAACACCGGGTTAACCGCAGAACCTTTAACCTTGTCATAACGCGCTTTGATATCGCGCTCTTCGTCAGTTTTCGGTTCAAACGGATAGTCAGGTAAGGCATAGCCTTGGCTTTGCAATTCTTTGATACAGGCCGTCAACTGCGGAATTGAAGCACTGATGTTTGGCAATTTGATAATGTTGGCCTCTGGCGTTTTCGCCAGCTCACCCAGTTCTGCCAAAGCATCATTGATCCGCTGTTCTTCACTTAAAAATTCTGGGAACAACGCAATGACACGCCCCGCCAAAGAAATATCACGAGTTTCAACTGAAACGCCTGCAGCATCAGTAAAGGCGCGGATAATCGGCAACAACGAATAGGTCGCTAAACGCGGTGCTTCGTCGGTTTCCGTATAGATAATCTTTGATTTGTCATTCGCCATAGTCATTCCTTACTTGGTTGCACTAACCTAGTTACACAAAATAGGCTCGTAAAGGATGTGAAAAGTGGCGCGAAGTATAGCAATAAAGCGGATTATAGACCAGTAAGCATAGCTTGAAATTGAGTATTCACACTATGAATTATGGCCTTACCTATCTTTCACAGTTCCGCAACGAGAGTCTATTCCTTCTTTATCCGTGTGGTCATTCGGGTAACCAATAACGAATCAAGAATAACGAATAATAGAGAGGAACCCACGATGTTACTCAAATGGATAAAAATACTACTTACCTTAGCGCTAAGTTTTCTTTGTCTTTTTTACGCCCTACAAAATATCGCCAATGTTGACGCTGTTTTTGGCGTAATGTCGGCAGTAATGGGTATGGACGGTCACCAGTATTACCCTCAAACCTTCGCTTTTAACGTGACACAACCCAGTTTGGTATGGTTTGCAGCGACTTTAGTTATCGCTGCCGAGTTTATCGCAGGCCTGGTTTTACTCTTTGCCACTTGGAGGTTACTCGGCGCACGCAATGAAAATGTTGTTTTTCAAGCACAAAAGTATTGGGTTTTGGTCGGTGCCGGTATTGCGTTACTGGTATGGTTTGGCTTTTTCCAAGTCATCGGTGGCGCATTTTTTCAAATGTGGCAGACCGAGCTGGGCGACGCATCCATGCGCGGAGCTTTTATCTATTTAGCTTCCATCGCCTTGATCACTTGGTTTATCTATCAACCTGAGCGGGAATAAAAGGCACCAGTCAAACCTAAAAAAAGGGACAGCCAAGCTATCCCTTTTACTGTAAGTATGTAAGTAAAGCTATTTAAAACTTATAGCTGACCTTGCCATACACGAAGCTACCACGAGGGTTATGTACTGAAGAAGCATAACCATATAGGTCTCCATCACCATCACCGATAGCAAATGGAGGTTCTTCGTCTAAGACATTGGTACCGCCAAACACCAACTGCATGCTCGCTGAAACATCATAACGAACCTGCAAGTCTAACAGTGTTTGTGCATCGACCATTCTAGCTTCACTCGCTTCTACAGCTTGTGGCGCTTGGTAATCCTCAAACTCACCGATATAAGTCAGGGTCGCAGTTGCGCCAAGCACTCCACGTGTCCAATTTGCGGAAGCCACCCAACGGTGCTCGGGGTAATTATATTCGCCCGCATAGTCGATACCATTTTTCTCAAACTTATTCATGTATGACCAATCTAAGGCAAATTTAAGATCGCCCATATCCTCAAGAGACATGCCATAGTTTGTTGAAAAATCGATACCACTAGCTTCTTGTGAGCTGATATTGATATAGCTGTTATACAGACGTGACAACGGACCCAGAGTTTCGCCTGGTAGCGGATCTAAACGCACACACACGGTGCTGTTTTGGTCGTTACACTCGGCTTGATAAACCAGCTCGTAGTCGTTACGGTCAATCTTATTATCTTGCGTAATCGACCAAATATCAGCACTGATATCCCAATCGCGAGTCACCTGCCAAACGGCTCCGATATTCCAACTTTCAGAAGTTTCAGCTTCAAGATTTGGGTTACCACCAAACACGATGGTGTAGTCGGTCGCCGCACACGCTGGATTGCTCGGATCAACTTCAGGGCAACGATAGGTATCGAGGAAGAACTGTGACACCTGTGACGGCCCAAGACCAATTTGCGCCAGTGACGGAGCACGGAAACCTTCACCATAAGAAGCTCGGAAACTTAAGGTATCTGACGCATTCCAACGCAGCTTCACTTGTGGATTAGTGGTGGTGCCAAAATCGCTATAATCATCGTGACGGGCTGCAACACTCAATTCAAGGTCATCAGTTAGTGGCGCTAAAAACTCAACGTACGCAGCCCACTGGTCACGCTCAGCGCTCGCTGAAACTGACTCAGTACCAAAGATTAAACCGCGCTGGAACTGATCATCAGGGATGTCTTCAACGTCTTCTTCGCGGTACTCAAAGCCGGCCGCCATCATGACGGGACGACCCGCAAGTTCAAAGGCTTCACCGGTGATACTCCCGTCAACTGCAGTAAGGTGAGATTCACCACGGCGCACGAGGCTTGTCGTAATTGCATCAATCACGCTTTGCGGGTTCGTCACGCCACCGAACGGATTATACCGGCCAGCATTGATTTCTTCCTGCAGCAAGTCAGTACGTACCCAACCTTGCGACTTGTCGCCGGTTTGCAACGAACGGCTACGTGCTTTTTGCACTGCAACGTCCCAGTCCCACATACCGACCATACCGCGCAAGCCTGCTACTAAACGCAATGTATCCGACTCAATACTCCAGACCCGATTGCCAGCATCAACTGTACGATAACGGTTAATATCAACCCGCTCTCCCCATGGATTATTCGGATGATCTGCCGGCACATATAAACCTGCATCTAGGTCCAGTGGTGTCGCAGCACCACCTGCCATTGACGAATTGTGCTGCGCGGCAATTTCCAAGTAGCCTTCAACATTATTACCCAGTTCGCGATTCGCAAGAATTAATGCGCCCACCCGCTCAGATTCAGGAATCGTCATCGTCCACGGACCATAGTCGTAGACACAGGTTTGACCGAACGCATTTTCTGCTGGACAACCGGGATCAATAACCACTTCACCATTGAGGATGAAGTTCCCTGGATAACCACGTGATGAGCGAAAATCATTACCACCATAAGGTGCTTGGTTGGCGGTACCGAATCGGCCCATCTCATAGCCCATGATGGATGAGTTTTTGAAGTAATCGAGAATAACAGTGGTGTTGCCCGATGAATCGCCATTACCCCAGACTGTGCTAAACGTTGTTTCATCGTACGAAGGCCCAGTGGTACCGCCGTACCCCGCATTGAACTCAGTGCCTACATAATCGTCACGCAAAATAACGTTGACTACACCTGCAACCGCATCAGATCCATAGATGGCCGAAGCGCCGTCTTTTAAAATATCAATGCGCTCAATGGCCGCTACCGGAATGGTATTGATATCGACAAACGAGTTGGCAACCCCTTCGGCGAACGCCGATACGTTCACGCGGCGCCCATTCACAAGTACCAATGTCGCATCTGCGCCAAAGCCACGCAGACTTACTGCTGCCCCGCCGTTGGCGGTAGAGTCTTGGCTATTGCCACGCGTTGAGAAAGTTCCCACGCCAGCAGCCGGATTACGCTCCAGCAACTGTTGTAGATTAGAAAAACCCGAAGCCTCTATTTCATCGCGCGAGATGACATCTACAGGAGATGCGCCTTCAAGATCTGTGCGGTTGATACGTGAACCGGTAACTTGAATACGTTCGTCAGCCTCAGCACTAGAGTCATTCTCTTGAGCGATGGTCTGTGGAGAGTAAAAAGCACTGAGAGCCAGTGCGCACAACGATAATTGAAATGGTGTTTTCATGATGATATTCCCTAGATAATTTTCCACATGAGTTAACATATTCTTAAAGAATATGAACTTAACTTATGGCATAAACCAAGAAATTCAGCAAGATAATAGTGTAATGAAAATGTAAAGCCCGCCAAACCTCAACGGCTTGACGGGCTTTTTAGCAAACCTTGTTCGACTAAAGTCGTAGTCAGTCTTAGTCGATGGTTGGAGCAGTCAAGCCACGACGCTCAAGTAACGCATCTACCGTAGGCTTTTGGCCACGGAAGTCGATGTACTGTTGCATTGGGTCTTTGCTGTTACCTTTCGACAAAATCGCATCACGGAATGCTTGGCCGTTTTCCAAGGTCAAACCGCCATTGTCTTGTACGAATTTAAAGGCATCTGCAGCTAATACTTCTGACCACATGTAAGCGTAGTAACCCGCTGAGTAGCCGCCAGCAAACACGTGTGCAAAGAAGTTAGACTTGTAACGTGGTGGTACCGCTTCAACCGCTACGCCATTGCGTGTTAATGCAGCTTGTTCGAAGCTGTTAACGTCCGCAATACCCGCTGCTGAATCAGGAGTAAGCGTATGATACTCAAGGTCTAGCAATGCTGCGGCAATGTACTCAAGGGTGTCGTAACCCATGTTGAAGTTTTTCGCAGCCATTACTTTATCAAGCAACTCTTGTGGGATTTGCTCGCCTGTCTCATGGTGCTTCGCCATATTAGCGATAACTTTCGGGTTCAACGTCCAGTCTTCTTGGAACGTTGAAGGGAATTCAACATAGTCACGTGAAACCGAAGTACCTGCCAGTGACGGGTAAGTTACGTCAGAGAACATCCCGTGCAACGCATGCCCCATTTCGTGGAACATGGTGCTTACTTCGTCAAAGCTCAACAATGTAGGTTCGCCATCAGGTGCTTTGGTGATGTTCATGTTGTTCAAGATCACTGGCTTGTTACCAAGCAAGTGCGACTGACCAACGAATGAGCTCATCCATGCACCACCACGCTTACCGTCGCGGGTAAACCAGTCGCCATAGAACAAGCCAAGGCTTTCACCGTTAACGTCTTTCACTTCGTAAACAACGATGTCGTCTGCATACGTTGGGATATCGTCACGTTTTTCGAAAGTAATACCGAACAACTGGTTCATTGCGTAGAAAACGCCGTCTTCAACCACACGGTTGAACTCGAAATATTGCTTCACTTCATTTGAGTCGAGCGCATATTTCTCAGCACGTACTTTCTCTGCGTAGTATGCCCAGTCCCATGGCTGAACTTCGAAATCACCGCCTTCGCCATCAATCACTTGTTGGATTTCGGCCATTTCGGCTTCAACGTTGCTTACTACTGCTGGCACTAAGTCACGCAACATTTGTTGTGCGGCACTTGGCGTAGCGGCCATGCTTTGCTCAAGTACGTAAGCACCCCAGTTTTCATAACCCAGAAGCTGCGCTTTTTCAGCACGCAACTGCGCCATTTGTTTAACCAGTGGACGGTTGTCCGTTGCGGTGTTGCCAGAGCCACGCTCGGCAGAAGCACGCCAAACTTTTTCGCGCAGTTCGCGATTTTCAAGCGACTGTAAAATTGGCTGACGTGTGGTGTTGGTGACCGTGATCACATACTTTCCAGACATGTCTTTAGCTTCAGCAGTTGCGGCTAATTGTGCAATTTGTGAATCGCTCAAACCAGCAAGCTCTGCTTTGTCTTCAACCACAACCATATTCTCGTCAACCAGACTCATGAGGTTGTTACGGAATTCAGTGGTCAGCGACGAAAGCTCAGAGTTAATTTCGCGAATTCGCGCTTTTTGCTCTTCGTTCAGTTCAGCGCCAGCACGAACAAACCCTTTGTAGGTATCTTCAACTAAGCGTAACGCTTCACCGTCGAGTTGGTCACGGTTTTCGTAGACAGTTTTGACGCGTGCGAATAAATCAGGGTTCAGACTGATATTGTCACCGTGCGCCGCATACTTAGGCGCCATTTTTACTTGCAAAGCACGGAAGTCATCGTTGCCAGCAGAGCCTGCAACGTTACCGAATACTGAGCTCACACGACCTAACAAGGCACCTGATTTTTCCATGGCAACGATGGTATTTTCAAACGTCGCTGGTTCTGGGTTGTTAGCAATCGCTTCGATTTCAGCAGTGTGCTCTTCCATCCCTGCAAGTAACGCAGGTTCGTAATGAGCAAACTCGATTTGAGTGAAATCTGGTGCATGGAAAGGCAAGGTGCTTTCTGCATAGAACGGGTTCGATTCATTGAAGGTTGCCGCAACAGTCTGTTGCTCGGCTTGTTGAACTTGTTGTTCAGCTTGTTGTTCAGTTGTTTGCGCTGCTTCTTTATCGGCACATGCAGCAACAGTTAGTGCGGCACCAATAGCAACGGCGATCAGGCTTTTACGCATGAGTAAGACTCCCCTGTGAATTATGTAGCCCTTTACCATAGCAGATAGGGCTAGTTTATAACGTTCAATAATGTAACCGTTGGTAAACAGGGGCTCAAGAGCTTTTCGTAGCGCAAAACCTACATTTGAGCGGATTATGCTACTTCTTTGACAGGAATTAAGGGAGCTAAGCCATATTTGGCGCGGGCTTTATCACAAAACGGGTTGGCTGCCTCATCGCCAGCCACAAACTCACGACAAGGAGACGGGCGATTGTTATAGATGCTACAACCTACCTGCTTACCAATCTCGCCTTCGAGCGCAACACAGCGCGGCTCGGCCTGGTTCGTGCCTTGCATACAGAGTAGATGAGGATGAAAGTTTTCGGTGAGTTCAGAAGGAACGTAACCCGCAGGAGCGCCAGTGGCTTCTCCCCAGTAAAACGAAACACGATAGGTGGCGCAGCAAGCCCCACACGT
>CETC01004020.1_pt1 | contig 12969 bp, 10 predicted proteins | sample 326911 | NCBI WGS metagenome assembly CETC01 (sample SAMEA2622694, study PRJEB7988) | marine metagenome | isolation source: saline water (ENVO:00002010), including | reverse complement strand
GTCATAGCGCCTCCTAGGCCTCACACCACTTCAACGTTGTTGTCGCCAAGCAAAAAGTGGAACGCGACAATGAGCATCAGAATCGGGAATAAAATGATGTTCGCGAATGAGAACACAATGGTGATTTGCGAACCCGCCGTGATGAGCGCCAACGCTGCAAAGATCTTAATGAGTGTGGGTAACTCAGGAAAACGCACCAACAACGCAATTGCGAGCGCAAAAAGCGTAATAGCATAAAGTCCTAGGACCAGGACTGACGCAATCGCCATGGTATCGAGAAAGCTTGGACTTGCTTGGAACAAACCAAGTCCCACCGTAAGATCAATCAATAAGGTCGCGTGCGTCAGTGCGATAAGCCCAGCCATGATAAGTAACAAGACGCCCGCGAAACCGCCATTGATCTGATCTTTAAAGTAATTACGCAGACCTATATAGACAGTGATTTCAAGCAGACCAATGATCAAAAAGATTAAGTCCCAAACGTCGAGCGTCGTGAAGTCCTCGCGATAACTCATTTCGCCAACGTCGAAGGCAAAACCAATCGCATTAATCCAATAGATCGGGAAAAGTACGGCAAGCGCCAATGCTGAAATGCCAAATAGTTTCTGTGTGCTAGTATTCATGATGATTCCTTATCTCGTACAGTTGGCGATAATTTAATCGAAGTTATTTCGTATTTCAATAATTATTTTATGAAAAACATAAAATAATTTACGCAAAAAGGTGAATCGTGATGAGTCGCTGAGGAGCAAGCTCATGAATTTAGGTGCATTTTCTTTAAGTTTGGCCGTCAAAGACCTTGATGCCTCGTTAGCTTTCTACAAAAAGCTAGGTTTTGAACCCTTAGCCGACATGAGCGAGCAAGGCTGGGCCATTCTGAAAAACGGCGAGCATGTGATTGGATTGTTCGGCAAATACATCGATGAAAACATTCTCACCTTTAACCCCGGCTGGGACCAGAACGGCAAAAACGTCGAGCCTTTCACCGACATCCGCGAATTGCATAAGCAGCTTGAAGCCGCAGGCATCGAAGTTTTCAATGCGAATTTAGATGGCCCCGATAGTCGCGGTAGCTTGATGATTCGGGACCCGGATGGGAATGCGATACTTTTGGACCAGCATCGGTAGAATTCAATGCAATAGCAATGTGTTGTGTGTTATTTTTTGATGACAGCCAAGGTTAAGCATGAACATAGGGGTGCCTTTTGATATATCTAGACTCGTTAGCGTCGTTTCCGCTTCTCCCAGAAGTTTATGATGCCATGTGTGAGTCATTGAAGGCTGATTACGCAAACCCGTCTGCGAGCCATTCACTTGGTACTAAAGCGCAAGATAAAATTGAGCAGGTTAGAGCGCAAATAGCAGACCGTTTGGAAGCATTTCCGAGTGAAATTGTTTTCACAAGTGGCGCAACAGAGTCAAATAACTTGATCCTAAAGGCTCATGCAGAACGAGCTCTAACTCAAGGTCGAGTACCCCACATCATTACGTCGAAAATTGAGCACAAATGTATCCTGGCAATTTGCAGTTATCTTGAATCAAAAGGTTGTGAGGTGACTTACTTATCGCCAAATGAGCGAGGAATAGTAAGCCTTGATAGCCTGCGAGAAGCAATCAAAGAGAACACCATTCTTGTGTCATTGATGCACGTAAACAATGAACTAGGAACGATTAATCCAATACGAGATTATGGAAAAATTTGCTTCGAGAACAATATACCTTTCCATACCGATGCAGCGCAGAGCTTTCTGAAAACACCGTTAAATGTAGAAGATGATTTCATTGATGCTCTGTCGCTATCAGCACATAAAATAGGGGGACCCAAAGGAATTGGCGTTGCGTATATTCGTGATTTACGTAATCAAGATATCCATCCGACTATTCACGGAGCAGGTCAAGAATTTGGTATTAGAGGAGGGACCTTAGCTACTCCTTTGATAGTGGGCCTAGGAGCAGCGGCGAGTACTTTCGGAAATAGGTATAGCGATGCGAAATTTGAAACCTTGAAAGAGGTTTTACTAGGCTTGCTGGAAAAACAAAATTTGTCCTTCGATGTCAATGGTGACGGGCAAGTCCTTGATTCTTGTGTGAGCATCACGTTACATGATGTAGATGTGGATGGATTACTCAGAAGCTCCTACGAACGCTACAGCCTTTCTCAAAGCTCAGCATGCTCTGCCGGCTCGATTGAGCCCTCGCATGTATTGACAGCTTTGGGCTTCGATCGTGAAAGGGCCGCCAAAACATTAAGAATAAGCTTTTCGTTCGACACTACTCCTGAAGAAATTGAGCAGCTCGTGACAGATATAAAGGCCTTCCAAGAGAGCTGACAGGGAGGCGTAAACTGATCTATCTAAGCGCTTCCCTGTTGTCTATTATTTATAGCAGGTAATACAAGCCCCACCGCCTTCGATGTCATCGTATATCTCATCTAAATCGGTAAACTCGCATACACCTTCAATGTCGCCTAATAATGCATTTCGGCGCTTTTTCCTTTTAAAGCGTTCGACCTGCTTCTCATGGTTAGCAATAATTTGAGCGCGACGCTCAGGGTCTTCCAATGTTTCAAGCGGCTCGCCTTTGCCCATCCAATAGAAGCGCTCGCCAACAACGTTGTTGCTGTCACCTTTTTCGAACTCTTTTGCTTGTTCGAAAAGTTCTGGGTGGTTTTCTTTTAATCGAATCCATTCGATTTTCTTTTGGTAAAAACAAAATGAGCAACCCGAGCGTGAGCGCCAACTATAATAAGCTGGAAGCTCTAAGCCATTTCGTTGCAGGATATTCTCGATATCAGACTTTACGATGCCATCTTCACGGAATGGCATGACGGTCGTAATAGGCTTATCAATTGTCAGAAGGCCTGTACGGTTAGGTTCGTCTGCTCGAATACCTACATAGTTAAAAATCTCATATCCGTCCGCGATGAGACTGTCGGCCCACCTTTCGAAAGGTTTCAACTTCAACTGAATAGTGCACCACCGATCGCGTTGCGATGGAAGAAAGTTCTGGTGCTTCTTCAGCATCGATTTAAAGTCTAGCTCACCGCGACCCTCGATATGATTAAGTGACCGAGCATTTAGCCGATGAATATACCCGAGTTTCTCTTCAAGCTGGTCGATAAACTCATTGGTTTCAGGGAGTTCATAGCCAGTGTCAGTGAAGAAGTACTCTACGTCTAAATCTGGCCGAGTTTCTTTCACATAAAGGGCAAGCGCACTGCTGTCTTTACCACCTGATAGACCTAGAACATGTTTTACTTTTTTAGTCATTGACCGCCTCCCTATCTTGTTCGACCGGGTGCAAATATTTTTCGAGCGCTTTGAATAAAACTTCTCGCCGTGCATCATCCGGAAGATCTCTAAGTTCACGCTCAATAGTAGCTATCCGTGCGTCAATATCTGTCGCACGGTCGACATTAGAAATGTGTCCTTCAAGCTCTTTTAACTCGCCATTGGGCTCTGACAGCAGAAGTCCCAGTGTTTTTGTCGCCGCTGATTTGGACATTCGGCTGAATGATTCCTCTCGACGGAACTGCCGACACAAGTTATGGACTTCGTGGAGGCCAATATTGATATGCTTGTCCGTCCAATTTCGTTCGGCGACACCCATGGCTGTAGACATGACAGGCACCAAGTTGTCATTTGTAGGTGATTTAGCGAAACGCTGTAAACGTTGTGCGAACTCCTTGACCGCCGGTCGATGCGCCGACTTAGCTACATTTTCACACCGGTAAGCCAAGGCATCATCAAACTTAGCACCAATTTCGCGTTTAATGATGACCCGATAGGCATCAATTAGGAAGCCATGTTGAGCGCTTAACTCATCTAATGCTTGTCGGAGGCGAACAGTGAGTTCGTCGATGTTGCCATTAGCTTTATCTTTGAGTCCAAATATCTCTGGGATATCTTCGAGAATAAGTTTGAACGGGTCGTTTGCCCGCAAAGCCGCATTTCGGATCGATTTGGCTTCACGTGACAAGCTTGAGTCGTTATCCATATCACCAAGTTGAATACCTGACGTCTTTTTGACCCAACTAGGCAGAAGGTGAACTTGCCGAACAATCTCTTTAGCAAGCGAGAGTATATCTGCTTTTGACACATCCGTTTTAAGCGCTGCGTTCGCAATTTTCTCCACAAGCTGCGTCTGCACCGAGTCAATTTCGAAGTAGCGAACCCCTACCTCGTGAGCATGCTTGTGCAACTTTTCTACGATGACTTCATCGAGTTCCGGAATAAAGATAAAAGACTGTGTCGAATCTTTATCGTAGTACGCGACTTTACCCTCTAGTGATTTGAGTAATGCCAGTGCATAAATTCGGCAAAGTCCGGCGGTTAAACCATAAGGGGCTTGCATCCACTGGTCGTAAAGTTCGGCTATTGTGACCGTTCTATCCGCTCGTTTTATGTAATCAAACCCGCTCTTCCAGATTTTGTACGAATCCTGGTAAGGATTAACGGTTTTTGATTCCCAATTGGCAGTAAATCGGTGTCCTAGGTCGTCAGATGTATGCCAACCTTTGCTCTTCAAAACCGATAAATAAATACCCTTTTCAGGTGGGAAGGTATGCTCATCAAAACCTAGATTTTCTTCTTTGTCATGATTTAGCATTATCAGCATTAGCTTATTTGTCGCGGAGTTAGCACTTCCTGACGGCTTTGATCGATTCACTAATTCATTAATGATCACAGGGGCATCAGGAAACACTTTGTCTGCTACGGTTGAGCAATGCTTTGATAGGGGTTGTACCTTCAGGTCCTCGCCTTGGAAATACCAATTGGTTTCGGCAAAAAGGTGCTCTAATTCATCAGCAATTGCTTGCAGCCCATCATTTAGGCGGTTAGTAAGCTCCGCTTGTGCAATATGATCATGCGACAACTTTTCTTCTTTCTTGAAAATATTGCGTATTGCAATGACTTCCGTTGCTGCGCTTCTCAGCCTCTCAATTGATTTAGTACTCCCTAAAATCAATGTAGGATGCTCTTTGGATATCTTAGCGGCTTTGCTTTTCGTTAATGACTCTCCAATGAGTGCAAAACAGGTAAACGGTTGTCCTGAGCGCGGAGACTCATAGGTGTCGAGTTCTTTCAGCTTGTCTGTGCTCTCCACAAAGGCTGTACTCGCCCAACGCATAGTTCCAGTTCTATGATAATGCGATGATGCTAGTACGTGCGTAGGAGTAGCGCATTCTTTAGCCCAAGAAACGCCCTCTTTTATTGACTCCACCTCTTCGAGGATGAGCGTATTAATATCTAGATCAGAGCCCTGAAAGACAAAAAATGCTGAATGGCGATTTCGGTAAATGATCAGTGCCCATGATGAAAGCTCGTTTAACGCTTTGTCAATTTCATTGGGGGAATACCTGTGGCTAAAGTATGCGTGTAATAAATCATGAGTCGCGAAAAGCTGATATTGCTGACCAAAAATCGTAGTTAACCCGATAACAGTCACAAGTGAGGAGTGAATTTCTTCACCTTTTTGGTCCGCTCGCTTCAGCGCATCCTGGGTTTCGAGCCAGGCCTTGCCATCTGGAGAGCTTGTAATCAGGTGTCCTAGGTTTGCCTCAAGGTAGTTTAATAAAAGTTCAGGTCCATAAAGCGTAGGATCGTCTTTATTCCACTCATTTTCAATGAACCACCGGAAACCAAAGCGCTCACGTGAGGCTAAAAAGCCAAAGATACTGCGCTCATTCTGTGAAAAACGACGCCGTGAAATTGGGCCCAGCATCAAACTGACAATTGGATCCAACGGCAGAGCGTTTGTTAATGATTCACTGTTAGTGAACGACTGTGGGAAAGCATCAAGCACGTTGTCGACCAGCTTCGAATACTTGTTTTCTAGGCTCTTCTGGACCTTAGACTGAACTGCAATTGAGTCACCAATCAGTACCAGTGATTCGTCTACGGTAGGGTTGTATCCTAAATCTCGATAACGCCCTTGAACTTTCCCCCACTCTTGCTGAGTTAGAGCTGTTTTACCTTTCGCATACTGACTGAATGCTTGATGTAAAAAGCCTATGATTACTACTGGGTTATCGGCTTGTTGGGCGATATCCGCAAGCTCTTGGAAAAAGTAAAGATCACCCTCGTTGTTGCTCTGGTAATCGAGAGCTTTGCCCATTTCATCCAAAAGAATTAGGGTTCCGTCACGCTCAGGCTTCGAAGAGCTGATCGCTTCTTTAATAAGCTCAATACAATCAGCATCCGACATACCATTGATATGTTTCCGGTCATTCTTGAAACCCAATTGAGAGCAGATTGAATGTGTAATGGCTTTCGCAGGATCATCGAGACCACAAACGTGCTTCACCGCTAGCCAGCCTGACTTGAATGAGAACGCTTGGTCGATTGCATCTAATAACTCAGGGGCTTTTTGCGATAGCTTTTTCTGAACGATAGCCCGAGTGGATTTATCCATGCTTACCGCGCCGGATAATAAACCAGCTAGTGTCGACTTACCTGAACCATATGGACCAGTAATCGTGAATGCCCGTTGTAGACTGCCTTCTAGCTCATGACATATAGTGGTCAAGGTTCCCTTCAGTGTTCCATGAATGATCAGCGAACTAACGAAATCATGATACCCAGATGCAAGATTATCGAGCCGAATCGAACTTTTATATTTATTGTTTATTGAGATTGGCTCATTAGTAGTAGGCACAACTACCTCCATAATATTCCTGCAATAGGTATTCTTCCGGATCTTTTTTGAATTTATCTGAGATAGTGATTTGACGTAGTCCTAGTGAGTCTGTCCACGCAATACGATTGTTCGAGTCTTTCGCCGCATCATTCAAGGCGCTGGCGAGTCCTTGTTCGGACATACGAAAAATTCTCCCCGGAGAACCGGGCTTAGATAAGATGGAATCGAAGTCGATGGTATTCACGCTTGAGTCTTCGTTTTCGCGTTGTATGAATTTACAAAGCGCATAACTAAAAATCTTTGTTGGCAATGACTTGCGCGAGCCAAGCTCACTAACTAAATAACCCGATGATACTTCTCGGATTAGCCCCAGTTCAGCAAGAGGTGATGCGAAATGATCTTCATCAATAGATTTGTTTGAGCGGGACTTTTTCGTATAGGTGTGAAGAAAACAATCGACATCTTTTTTCACCGTCGATTTTTTCCCCGGTTCTTGCCCTGTTAGAGTTGTTGCAGTCGTGTAGACCTCATCGACTAACTTTCCCTTTTCAAATTGTTGAAAGTTACAGTGATTAAAGAAATATCGATAGGACGTCAGGGCCGTGTCATCGAAGTTCAGGACAAAATGGATAAGCCAGATTGAGCCGATGTCCTCCAAATATGGATCTACACCACTTTGTTCGCCGTCCTTAGTAGAAAAAAGGAAGCGTCCGAGTTGAGTTAACTCTGGTATATTTCGACCGGAGACAGTTGTTGAGCCAAGCACGTCAGCACTTTCAGCCCAATATTTAATGGCATTGACCATGTTCCGGCCGACACCTAAATTCACTATGGCGTCACGAGCGCTTTCATCCGCTGATTTATCTTTGTTTTCCTCATTAAACAGTAGGTTAGCTGCTTTAAAAAGCCACCCGTAGCGCAAGGGAAATGTATCATGTCCTGTGAATTTGAGCTTCATGCTAGTTACCTTCTTGGAGAACTTCTCCAAAATAGCACGGAATGTATCTCGAGTGAACAGAGTAAACCATACAATTTTTCTGTCGACTAAATGAAGATTTCCTTAATTAACTAATAGATTGAATGTTGAAAAAACGTATGTCAATCTGTGATTATTGCTTTAAATTTTTGCTCAAACAACGGTAACAGGATGACGTCCAGATGCTTAGTAAAGTATTAGCTGGAATGAGTTATGAGGGATTATCACACCTAATTAATCCTTCGATATTTGGAATAATCAATGAGTTTGAGGCGGCGCCCTCTCCGTCCAGGCTTGCGGAGCTAGTTTTAGATATTTATGGTGGTGCGTCATTACTCAGAAATAAGAAATCTCGGGATATAATTCTTGAGTATTTAGACCAAAGCTCCGCAGTTAAACTTCTACAAGGCTTAGGAGTAAGTTATAACCACGAAAAACCATGGGACGCGCTCAGTCGGATTCGGTTCACTCAGGACAGAATTGATATTCTTTTTAATTTTTTCTGCGTAGACGAAAGTTTGGCACAAATATCTAACGATAATGAAGAGCACTCTTTTTGCGAAGCCGTACTGCCTGAGTATGGACTTTTCCCTCACCAAGAGCGAGCTGCGATAGAGATAAAACGCGAGTTGAAGAGGGCTCGTTCACGCGTGTTGTTGCACATGCCTACGGGATCAGGCAAAACAAGGACAGCGATGAGTATCCTTTCAGATTATATGCGAAACTCTGTTCTAGAGCGCCAAAAGTGTTTGGTTGTATGGCTCGCAGACACTGAAGAGCTTTGTGATCAAGCGGCAACAGCATTTAAAGAAGCATGGAATAAATTGGGTGTCGGTTCGAGCAAACTATATCGATGTCATGGGAAAATTGATGTGGATTTGTCTGAGATAGAAGACGGTTTCGTTGTGATGGGGCTTCAGAAGCTGAATGCTTTAAGCCGAAGCCAGCAACAAAGTTATTATCAACTTTGTAGCAAAACTAGACTTGTTGTCTTCGATGAGGCCCATAAGGCTATTGCGTCCACTTATAAACATGCGATTGAGTTATTCGATACGATTGGTTCAGCAAGCGTCTTGGGGCTGTCAGCAACCCCGGGAAGAGCAGTCTTTGACGATGATGAAAATCGTCGCTTTGCGGAATTTTTCAATTATCGGAAGGTTTCACTAGATATACCGGGTTACACCTCGCCTATAGAATATCTGCAAAAGGAGGGTTACCTTGCCGATGTCGAATACCATGATATTGATTATCACTCTTCAGACTTTCAACTTTTACAATCAGATATCGAAAATATCGCAGATGGAAAGGAGCCGACAGACGATTTATTAAATCGATTGGGACAAGATCAGAAAAGGAATATTCAAATCTTGAGCGAGGTATCGAAATTAGTATCTAAGGGAAAAAAAATAATATTGTTTATGCCAAGTGTCGAAAGCGCAAATGGAATGTTTGCACTTCTGCGGTATAAAGGCATCAAGGCTGGGTTGATCACAAATGAGACGGCCGGAGAAGTGCGAGCTTCTTACATATCTAAATACAAAAAGGGCGACCTAGATCTTCTGGTGAATCATGGTGTTTTAACTACCGGGTTTGACGCACCTATTACAAATGTCGCAGTTATTGCACGCCCTACAAACTCCCTAACTCTATTCAGCCAAATGATAGGTCGCGCAATACGCGGGCCAAGGGTAATGGGTAATGCATTGGCGGATATTTATGTGGTCAAAGACACGCTACCAGGGTTACGAGACATGAGAAAAGCTTTTGAATATTGGGATGATAGTTGGGGGGTACAGAATGGATAATATGATGGAAACACAGAAAATTTTTCCTATTGAGCTAGTTTTGGACTCCATGAAAGATAATGGATACAAGGATGCCGCGCATGCGATTGCCGAACTTATTGATAACAGTATCCAAGCTGGTTCCGAAACGGAGTGGAAGACTGAAGTAGAACTTCTTTGTATTGAAAAGGAGCAATTAATAGTTAACCGAAGGTCAAGTCAAATAGATGAAATCGCGGTGTATGATAACGCTTGTGGAATGGACAAACGGACCTTATGGCAGTCACTTGCATTTGGAAGGGGGACGAGGAGAGGTGCAAAGGGAGGAATTGGCAAGTTTGGGATGGGTTTACCAAACGCATCTATTTCTCAGTGTAATCGCGTCGATGTTTATAGTTGGCAAGATGGGCAGGTGTTTCATACCTATCTTGATCTGGAAGAGTTAGCAAAAACAGGTATGGATGAGGTACCAGAGCCCCAGCAAACCCAGTTACCAAAAAAATGGAAACGCCACATTTCTTCCGAGATTCGAAAGTCAGGGACCTTGGTAATATGGTCTAGGCTAGATAGGCTTAAGTGGCGGCGGCATAAGGCATTTTTCTCAAATGTCGAATTTATTGTTGGTCGGATGTACCGTAACTTCTTAAACGATTCGTGTAGTATACGGATGACTGCTATCAACCCCGAAACTAATGAAGTGTTGGCTAATGATTTTGTAAAGCCCAATGACCCGCTTTATTTAATGGAAAAAACAAACACACCTCCACCTTTTGATACTAAAGGAGGCTTTGTTAAGTTTGGCGATGACAAAGAAATAGTCCTGCGTTACCGAGGTGAGGAACACAAAGTAACTCTACGTTTTTCAGTTGCTGATCATGAATTTCGAAAGAACTTTCGTAATTTTTATCCAGAAAAAAACTATGGTAATCCAGGGGATACGCCCTTCGGTAAACATTGTGGCCGCAATTTAGGGATATCTATTGTCAGAGCTGGACGCGAATTGGAATTAAACAATTCGTATACAATCACTTATGACCCAACCGAGCGATGGTGGGGAGCTGAGCTGCTTTTTGAGCCGGGCTTAGACGAAGTGTTTGGAGTTACGAATAATAAGCAGGCAGCGACGGCCTTACAGAAATTGACCATAGAAGATTTAGCGGAAAGTGAGGGGTTTGACAGTACCGCAGATGCTAGAAGATTTTTGGAGCAGGAAGATGATATTCGGCTACCTGTAATTCAGTTATCAGAAGAGATAACGCGTAACTTACGAGTGATTAGAAGTGAGTTGAGTAAACAGCGAGAGGGGAGTGCTAGAGCATCAGAAATAGGAAATCAGAATAAATCTAAAGCAGTTCAAGCAGCTCAGAGGGTTGATTCAACAATTGATGGAGTGGCGGAGAGTGACACAAAGGCACAGAGCCTTTCTTACGATGAAAAGACAAAAGAATACGAATCAGAATTGGAGCGTGACGGTATCGATTTGCCCGATGAAGAGCGAGTAGAGCTGATTACCAAAGCTTTAGCGAATGATGAAAAATTTATTCTAAATAGTGCTGAACTCCGCGGCGCAGATGTGATTTTTGATGTATCGACACCAGCAGGCAAGTTGAAAATCACCATAAATGAATCTCATCCAATTTACAAAACACTGTTTGCTGATTTATCGAAAGATGAAAGAGCGTACGATATAATCAAATTATTGTTCGCAAGTTGGGCAATCATGGAAGATAGAGAGCAAGATGACGATCGGAAAGACTGGCTTCTCGATGTAAGAAAGAATTGGGGCTTCCTAGTGAAAAAAATGCTGCAGGAGTACTCATCTTAAATGATTCTTGATTCGCGTGAATTCCTTTCAAAGTTCAATTTTTTGTTGTCGCACACCAATAAGTCATTTCTTGCGTGCTCAGCTTTCATAAAAAAAACTGCACTTGAAAAGGATATCTTCTGCTCTAACCTGAAAGAAAAAGACGTCACTATTGTCGCAAGGTGGCAAAAACGGGATCTGATCTCTAAAGCATCAGATCTCGAAGTTTATCAACACTGCAAGAATATGGGATGGAGATTCGGAATTAGCCTGAATCTACACGCTAAAGTTTATTTGTTCGATGAACATACCGTTTTACTCGGATCAGCGAACCTCACAAATAAAGGACTAGGTTTAAGTGGATATGGAAACCTCGAGTACGGGACAGCTTTTGAATGTTCCCAGTTAGATTTAGATAAAATTAAGGCATTTGTAGAATCCGAAGTTACTTGGATTGATGACAACTTGTTTGATCGCATTTCAAGAGAGTTAGAGGCGACCCCACGGGAAATCTCGATTAGCGATCTGGAGTGGTCTGATGGTTTGTTACAGCTGGTGAACGCACCAGTAAGATTTCTTTTACTTAGCGAGCTCCTAAATAATACCCCTGAATCACTTCTAAACCCAAACTTTGACGATAGTAGTATCCGTAGCGACCTTGACCTCCTAGGAATAGATATTGACAGGCTAGCACCTCAACAGCTAAGTGAGCAGTTCCGTAAACTCCGTTTATTTTGTTGGCTCCTCAACGAACTGAAGGCAAATGGTGATTCTTTGTCCTTCGGTGCAATCTCTTCTAAACTCCATGGTGCGGTGATAAATGAGCCAAGACCTAATCGCGTTGACATAAAGGAGTATGTAAGAACGTTATTCCAATGGGCGAAGTTTGAGACCCGTTACTTTAGAGTTGAGCGCCCAAATCACTCCGAAATTATTCATTTGCGGCGGGATTAAAGGTTGTATGGTCGCTTCTAAGGAAAAGTTACCTAGCCCCGACTCAACACCTTAATCAAATGCCACCCAAACTTAGTTTTCACCGGCCCATGCACCTCGAGCGTGGGCTTACCGAAAACGACCTTATCGAATGCGGGCACCATCTGTCCGCGTCGAAACTCACCAAGATCGCCGCATCTCTTACTTGATGGGCAGAGCGAGTGCTTACGCGCAAGGTCGCCAAACTTGGCTCCGCCCGCAAGTTCTTTCTTTAGATCGGCTGCCTCTTCTTGGGTCTTAACAAGAATATGAAGAGCGTGAGCGCGTGCCATAATTCTTAATCTCCAGGGTTATCTTTAATAAGCAGCACCGTCTCCCATTGTACATCCGGCCGCTGCAGCTGGTCGGCTTTGGGCCGCAGAACGCGATAACTCAACCCTTGCTGCTGTGCATAACCGGCGAGCTCGTCGGTGCTGACTGGGTGCATGGTGCGCTCGTCGGTGCTGACTGGGTGCATGGTGCGTTCGTCGGGGCTGGCGCCGTGGCGCAGCGAGACGACCATTTTGCCGTTGGGCTTTAACAGTGAGCTGAGTTTGCGGAATGCGCGTTGGCGTTGTGACGGTGCAATGTGCATCCATACGGCGCTGAGCAGAATTAAGTCGAACTTGGTTTGCAGTTTCTGCACACGGCTGAGCTCGGGTAGGCTGTCGTCCAGCCAATGGATAGGGTTACAACCGTCAGCGCGAGCGACATCATACTGCTGCGCGCGTTCGCGCAATTCGTCGGCAGGTTCGACAGCAACGACCTCAAAGCCGTGACACGCTAAAAAGCGC
>CETC01018554.1_pt1 | contig 13041 bp, 10 predicted proteins | sample 326911 | NCBI WGS metagenome assembly CETC01 (sample SAMEA2622694, study PRJEB7988) | marine metagenome | isolation source: saline water (ENVO:00002010), including | reverse complement strand
CCATACCCAATTCTGCGAATATACTATTATTACTTGTCCATCCATATTGTTCTCTGTGTGGGTTAACTTTATAATTTTTCAAATCTAAATATTCTTCTGAATTAGGATCACCAAATACTATTTCAGCAGTTCTACGAACATTTCCTGCCACAACACATTTACCTATGAGATTCATTATGTCTACAATTGTGGTTACTGTGATTGGTTCTCCACCATTTTTATCAAGAACCTTTCGTACTGCTTCGTGAACTTCTTGTAATGGTTCATATCCACTTGACACTCCACCGAATCCACTAATAGGTGCTCCAGCAGGTCTTATCTTTTGATAATCAAATTCCATTGGTGCTTGACCATGAAAGTAACTTTCTAATAGCAACTTTAGAGATTCAACCCAACCCTCACGAGTATCAGGTATCTCATAAATTTGTTCATCTCTACTACTGTCTACTCCCTTTACAACTATTTCTCCCGCACCTTTTGTATCAAAACCAACACCGACACCTAACATACTGGCATCCATAAGGAAACAGAAAGGTTTAGCATAATCTTCTTTTAGTGTTTTCGTAGATACGAAAGCACAATTGTTTAGGGCGGCGTATAATCCCTTTTTCTCTGTGATAGGTGTTCCCATCGCCCACAGACCGCGTCCAGGAGGCAAAAACTTCATAGTGAAAATTCGCTCATACATATCTTGAGCAGATGCTTGAGCTTGCCACGCGTTCCACCCTAATTGATGTGATTCAATCCATTCCTTTTGCATTGAATAAGTTCCCTCTACAACTCTTTGTACAGTCTCCCACCATCTTTCGTTTTTTCCATTTTCTTTAATTCTTGAATAAGTTCTCATATAAACTAATTCACCCAGTCCGTTAAATCCAAAGGGTGCTTTTTTTCTTTTATACTTACTTATAAAATTTTCCGACAATTTAAATTTGTCCATAGTAACTCCTTAGCAACATCATTATTTTCACAACACGTATAATTATAATATATATCATCTTATGTTACTCAAATCCTTTTAAATCTTTGTATTTTTGTGATAAAGTTTTTCTTAGATATTCATCTGAATTATTCATCTTTCCTTGAGCCTCTTTACCACCAACAGTGCTAGATTCATACACTTCAATTCTACCAGTATTAGTATTAATATTTGCTGGAAAGGTAATTCCATCAACACCAAATCTATTTTTGATTACATGCACCCTACCAGTATTAGCTATCTTATCTTCTACCTTACGACTTACCGACATAACAAAGTCTGCTGTCATAACCTTAGAATAATCTTCAGATACTTTACTGGCATCAATTACTTCTTCTTCCAATGAACTTCTATTTGCCTGTGATGCTGTCCATATCGGAACATCAAACTCACCAGCCATACCACGAAGATTTTCATAAGTCTCACCAGTTGCATGTCTCTTCTCTTTATAGAATGTGGTTGGTTTTAGAATATCAGCGTAATCCACAATCACAACATCAGGTTTGATTTCTTGTATCTCCATTTGTTTGAGATGAGCAGCTAATGTGTTTACAGATGCGGAACGGGTAGGATAATATTTGATAATCAATTTACCAGCCAATCCATCTATAACCTTTTGTACATCTTCTTGATAAAACTTTATATTAGCAGTTGGTGTCCCACTAAACACTGTATCATATCTAAGTCCAACATAAGACTCATTCAACTCTAAAGTATAGTGAACTACAGTCTTACCCTCTTTTACCAAATGAGCACCCAATGATTGTAAGCACCAAGTCTTACCAATACCAGCAGGTGCAACTAACACACCCAACTCACCACCAGCCAATCCACCATCCATAACATTGGTAATAGAATCCCAAGGTGTTGGTAATGTATTTCTTACTGATGATGTGAGTCTATCTTCTAATGATATAATATAGTCATGTCCTAAATCTCTTTCACTACCAGCTTTCATAGCACCATCGATTAGAACCTTTATCTCATCATACTTTTTCTGTTCCAACAAATCTACCGATTCCATAATGGAATTTTTGATAACTTGATTCTTACAGAATCCTAATGTTTCTTCTTTTACAAACTCTAAATCTGTAGACTCTATATTTCTCCAAGCATCCTTTAGATTTTCTATAACAGATACTTTCAAAATCTCATCATCCATCTGATTGATTTTGATTTTCAATACTTCTAAAGTAGGAGCTTTTCTATACTCCATAAAGTACTTAGCTATTTGTTTAGTCAACCACTTATTAGCATCTGAATCGAAGTATTCAGGTTCTAATATGTCGTTGATTGTTTGTATAAATTTATTGTCTGATAAAAGTGATGATATTATTTTGGCCTGAAAAGAAGGACCAAACTGATTAAAATTTTCATTCGTCATATAATTCTTTTATTTGTTTTTGTTTTAGTTCTAATTGTTTCTTTCTACGATATCGTTCACGAGCCTTAGCTTGTAAAACAGCCCTATTTCTTTTATAGTATTCCATAGACCATTTTCGTTGAGCTTCTTTTCTTTCTTCTTCTGAGTTATATTTTCTATATCTACCCATTTGCTTTCTCAGCCATCTGATTTAATTTCCCAAAACATTGAACTAACCAACTATCCATATTTGGTAATGTGGCAAATAACCTATCTTCTATGAACCTTTTTTGAAATTGTAATTTATTAAGTTTGTTTATAGGTTCACGAACTTTATCCATTATTTTTGTTTTAGCAGAAGTGCTAATGTCTACCTCATCCAATTGCATGAGATGATAATTTCTTTTCAATAACTCCTCACTCTCTTTGAGCTTTTCATCTTCATTTATTATATCGTCTATATTAAGTATATCGTCTTCGAGCAAAAGTGGTAATTTTTTTTGAATAGTTTTCAATCCCCAACCACGAACACCATCTATGTTATCAGATTTGTCTCCATCTATTGATCTGTATACAGCAAAGTTGTGAGATGGTATTCCATAATCCTCTAACACCTTTGGTGGATCGTACATTTTCTTTTTTGTGGGAGACCAAACTGAAACTCTGTGATTTACTAATTGTAGAAAGTCTTTATCTGTAGACATCAAAACTATTTTAGATGTCTTTAGAATCTGCTTGGTGACATAAGCCATCGTATCATCAGCTTCAATATTCTCAATTGTAATAGTGGTAACTGGCAAATATTCCAAATAGTCAATGACTCTAGTTATCTGTAAAACCATTGATTGGTGTTCATCTTCCTTTGAAGCAAAATCATAAGCCCTATTCAATCTTTTAGACATTGAACGACCAGCTTTATATTGTGGAAATATTTTCTTACGGCGATTAGACCCACCTTTACCATCAAAAACGATGATGGTTCTAGTAGGTCTAATTGTTTTTATAGCGTATCCGATTGACCTTAGAAAACCAACTATTCCCCCAACATGAGCACCGTCATCATTGAGAGTTGGTATAGCACTAAAACATCTTATGAATGTATTTAGACCATCTATAATCAATACCTTATCGTCAGGATTTTCTGACTCTACGCTTCCACCTTTTTTCTTTATTTCTTCAAGTATTGATAAATACTTAGCATTACTCACCGACAACCTCTTCTGTAATCTCAACATCATCGATACCGATTTCAGCTTTGTTATACTTGAGGATTATCTTATCACAAATCATATTGTAACAATGTTCTTTGAACTCTTCGTCTTCCAACTTTTCAGACCAATCTTTGGATTGGAATTTTATTTCCTCACCATTATGGTCTTTCATAGTATACCAAGCACCACCAACTTTTGCAATCTTATGTTCTTTTAGAACCTGTAACCAACTACCCTCATCATCAATACCACTTTCAAAATAGAGTGGGAACTCAGCTTTTCGTAATGGAGGACCTAATCTGTTTTTTATTACTTGTGCCAGAATAGTCATACCTATTACATTCTTTTTAGAGTCTTTTATCTGACCTTTGTTCTTCAAACGAATACGGGTTGATGCGTGAAATGGAAGAGCCTTACCACCTGAAGTTGTATAAGGGTCTCCAAACATAGCACCCAATTTTACTCTAAGTTGATTTGTAAATACTAAAGCAATTTTCTGTCTACCAATCATCTGAGTAATCTTTCTCATAGCTTTTGATATTACAATTGCTTTGGAAGTAGCCCAACCATCTTTATCGAAGTCAGCTTCTAACTCTACCTTGGTAGTAGCAGCTGCAAGTGAATCAACTAAGATGGTTACTAACCTATCTTTATCTGACTCTCTTACTTTAGTTACAATCTCTTCTATAGCCTCAAAGATATCCTCAACAGTCTCTAAGTGTAAGTATAACATATTATTTATGTTCACTCCTATGACTTCTAAGAAGTCTTCACTTACAGCAGTTTCTGTATCTATGTAAACAGCAACACCACCTTTTTTCTGTGTCTCAGCAAGTATGTGTGCACCAATAAGTGATTTACCACTACTCTCTAATCCATTCAACTCTGTAATTCTACCAACGGCAATACCACCATTAGGTCGATTGGAAATAGCTAAATCCAACATTGTTGAGCCACTAGAAATAAATTCTTTTATATCTGTGGGTGTTTCGGTGGCACCATCTAAGAAATATGCAACCTTATAATCTTTGAATTTTTTATTTAGGGAATCCGCTAAAACCCCAGCCAAATCGTCTTTTACTGACATATATTTCTCCTATAAAAAAACAAGGGTGGTTCCAGAAGTATCAATAATGGGTGCAGTACCGATAACTAACAGTGGCTCTAAACCTTAGCCACCCTATATTTTATTGTTTACTTACTTACTAAAAAGTTCATCAAAAGCAGCACTAGCATCTTCAACCTTCGTTGAATTTTCTATTACAGCACTTTCTTTTACTTTTGTAGTATTAGTTTCTTCTTCATCAGTAGATTCAGATGGGTTCAACCATTCATTTAAAACCTCTGTAAGTTCTTCATAGGTTCTTTCCTGATACAACTCAGTAATATCTTTTTGGTTCTCTAAAAGATTTTCTAATTGAGCTTTATCCTCTACGATTGGAGTCTGGTTCGGTTTCACACGAATAGAGGTTTTTGGAAAAGAAGCACCACTTTCTTCAGCAGTAATGAACTCTACAGATACATCACGACCATTTACAGGATCAGTAATATCACCATAATCTGGATCGGCAATTACAGAAAGTAATTCTTGATAAACAGTCTTACCAAAACCCCAAAACTTAACACCTTGTGATTCTTCACCACGAACTACGATTGGAGCAAAGGTTCTCATCTTTGATTCCAATTTACGAGCCATTTGGTATTCCTCACGATTGCCACTTGTTTTGAGTTTTTGTGCAAACTCTTCAATTGGGTCTGGACGACCAAATGTGATTGGTGAAAGATAGGTTTTGTTATTCAAACCAAAATGAAAAAACAATTCAATGAAAGGATTATCCTTATTATGTTTATAAGGTAAAACTCTAATTACTTGTTTTCCTGGTTGAGGTTTCCATAGGTTTGAAGTCCTATTGTTTGTTGTTTGAAGTTGATTAAGACGCTTACGAATTGAATTAATATCCATTTGTTATTCTCCTTATGTATTATTTATTTTTCATTTCTAAGTTACTATCGTAACCATTGTTATAATAAGTATCACCTACTTATCTAAAATTCAAATTTATTTTAGATCCTATCGAAGTTTTTCGTGTCTACTATCTTATACAATTTTGTAGGGATTTTGTTTAGACCCGCATCATTGGTCAATAATAATGAGTTTTTATAATTTTCCCAAGGTACAGGAAATCTCTTATCCAACACTCCATTGTTCAAACTTCTTATTACTTCATTCAGAGCATTGATTGAATATAATGTATTTGTTTGTTTCTTTCTATGTAGTGAAATAGTATTTGGAATATCTTCAGCAACATAATCATCTTCATAAGTTACATTGTAAGTACAAATCATCTGATTAGGTTCTGATAAATTTTGGAATACATAGACCTTATCATATAAAATATCATTACACTCTATAATAAGTTCGAGGATATCATCAAGTCTATCTCTTGTAGAGAATGTGCAAAGTAGTTGAGTTCTCATTATATGTTAGTACCTAATTTTTCATTAACTTCATCTAATTTTACTTGAGCATATTCCTTTGGTGTATATTCTTTTCCTTTGTATACAATAATCAGATTACCATCATCATCCTTTTTCCAACCAGCTCTAGTTTTTGTTTCATTACCAGATGGGCTTAGCCCATAAGCACTTGCGTATTTGACTAAGTTATCATCATCTAAAGCACCTCTTTTTATTAAACTGGCAGTCATTACTTCATTAGCCATACCCGCATCAAGAACTTCACTATTACTAGAATCCTTTATACTATCTTCCCATTTTTGTCTCAATGCTTGTCTCTCTGATACTGGAGTTCCTGCCATAGTCATAGCAAACCCTCTAAAATAGCCATCCGTTCCAGAAATGGAAGTAGCCCTACGACCACTTGGGTCTTGAACATATCTTGTCAATCCCATAGCGTTAACTAACTTCTTACCAATTTTAGATGAAATAGCTTTGATACTTTTCTTATCCTCTTCGGAAACATCTGGCTGTGATAAAAGTTGTTTTTGAATATTTTTTATTTCCTGTTCAGCGCGTTCTATTTCATCACCCAATACTTCAGCAGTAACATTATCACCTAAAGTAGAAGAAGCAACCTCTGGCGTACCTGACTCTGAAATTTCTACATTTTCATCATGCATATCTCTGGTTGTTCCACCACCCTTTAGTTTATACTCAACATCACCTTGTAATCGTAATGCCGTTTGTTCTTCTACAGTAACTCTTCGGTTTATATCTTCAAATCCCTCTTTCTTCTTTTTAAAATATTCTTCCGATTTTGGTTTGTCACCATCCATATGCTTATCAACATCTTCTTCAAAAAATTGTTTCATATTTTTATCTTTTTTATTTTGATTAGCTCTTGATGAAGTCAAAACCTGATTTGCTTCGTGTTCTCTATTCTTATAATCTTCTTCTGTTGGTTGTCCATTATCTTTATTTTGAAAACCTACAACATGCTCTAAATCCATAGATTCTAAGTCAAGTGGTTCTCCAGTATAAGCATCTCTACCACCTTGTTCTAAATACATTCTCCAAACAAGCCTTCCCCTATCATTTGATGGAACTTTACCCCTCTTTACCACAGGTTTACCATTTTCATCTTTTTTGATATTTGGGTCATTTACATCAGATGTTATACTACCATCTTCCCGTACATAGCCAAGAAAATGTAATTTTTCACCTGATTTACCAGTTTTACCTTTACCTTTTAGTGCATTTTTTACAGCTTCTGGAAGTGAATCATAACTAGCCCTAACTGTATCTTCTGAAACTTTTCTGTTTCTAACTTTCCTAACACCCTTTTCTACTTCTTCTGGTATAGCGTCATCATACATTTCCTCTAAGCGTTTTCTATTCTTATGAAGTAAATCGATATCATCATGTCCTAGCATATTTTTACCAACACCAGCATTCTCTCTACCCTCATATAGAAAAGCCAAGGTAGTTAGTATTAGAACTTCTTCTTGTGCATCAGCAGTTTCTAAACCTTTCTCTAATGTTTCTTCAAACTTTTCTAATTTTTTGATTCTCTTTTCTTCTTCTTTAGCCAATTCATCAAATTGAGTTCTAGCTTTTAAATTACTGATTCTCTCCTTTTGACTAACCTTACCAACTTCTTTTTCCCTTTCTTCTGGCGTCATCTTTAAAAGTCTTTTATTCAATTTAACTTTATCTCGAATAACATCTTGTTCAGCTTCCTCTTCCTTTTCCTTTTTATATATATCGGCTCGTTTAGAAGCTTTAGCAGTTCTTGTCCATTCTGGATCTTCTGGAGACATATGACCACCATCTCCATCTTTATCTCGTTCAAAATCTGATGTGCCACTTAATTTTCCACTATCATCTTCTGGTTTTTCTTTATCTAATCCAGCAGCTTTAACAGCAGCAACTTTATCTTTATCTTTTCCATTTTTATAATCAGGATGTGATAAATAACTTCTAGCAGTTGATTTTTTAATTTTTTGTTGTTTGCCTTTTGTGTCGGTATATGTTATAATTTTATCATCATCGTCTTTAGGTGCCTCAGTTAGATTTGAGATATAAACACTTCTTTCAGCCAACTGCCACCCAAAGTCTTTTAATACTCCTTCTAGAATCCATAAGTCTCTCTTACTTTTTGGATTGGGCATTCCATTATTTACACGATAAGCCCATTCAATAAGAATATCATTTATACTACTGTTCATACAAATCTCTCCGTAATGTCTTTCATTTCGTGGTAATTCAAACCTTTCGAAACTCTTACTGGATATCTTCCATTGTTCTCAATAATCTTCTTTACCATCTTTACGAATTTCATTCCATCCTCTTTATGAACATCAAATAAAAATGAATCGTAACTATACAAAATTATCTTACTTTTATAACCATTTATTTTTGGTAATAATTTTGTGAGTGTATTCATATTATTTTCTGTTTCCATCAACTGAACAAGATAATTAAAAAGTTTATTCTTGTTCATATCCGCCAAATTTCGTTCATATATCCTCTTATTATAAATATCTGATTCTATAAAATTATTGGATTTATAGGTACTCCAAGTATTATCTATATATACTTGAACTTTTTTGAAAAATGGGTTCTTTTTCAGTACATCGTCTGGTATATGACCATATAAATATTGAAACGACAGTGATTTTGCTTCATTATAACTAACTTTGTATAGTTTAGCCATATGTTTATGTACTGAACCTTTAGGGAATTTGTAATTTACCGCGTTACCAATTAGTCTAAGATGATAAGCATCATAGTCCATTTCAACTAACATACCATCTTCTCCATGCCTACTGATGAATTTTTTACGACTTCCATCTTTTTTATTCAAAGCAGCAAAGTTTATGCCACCAAATCTATTAGATGGACGACCAGTAGAAGTATAAGGATTGTACTCTGAATATACCATACCATCTATAGTTTGTAATCCATTACCCTCTATTGTCTGTAAACTCTCCAACATATCATTGTTATAGGAATTCATACACTTTGGTATTGAATTAAAAGCAGTTAATTTTATTTTATCAACAATAATTCTACAAGCTTCTAAATGTTTCAGCATTGGTATAATACAATTTATATTTGATTGTCCCCAATAGACTCTATTGAAATGTTCGTGAGCATTAGTGGTTATCTCATCAAGTGGAAATGGTTGATTGGTATCTAAGTATTTTTTCATTTGTATATCGATTACATTTTTCCAATCGAAGAAATGAAGTAGTTTTTTCTTATCATGTGTAAATATCTCATTGTCTGTCTTCATCATTTTTAGATATTTAAAATCTAAGTTCATCGCATCGGTGTGTCTGAATGGCAATACATACTCATTCAAATTATCATTCACATCCCCTAATAATTTAACATATAATAAACACAAATCCGTAGATAACGGATGTTTATTATCATCACATTGTACAGGAATTACAACAGAGCTATTTATTTGGAACTCTGTTATGAATTTATCCCACTCTTTGTGAGACTCAATTATTTCCAGTTGTGTGCTTCGCTCCATATCTCTGTAATCTTTGGGAAAGTTTGGTGCATCAAATCTAACATCGATTTAGCATATTCTTGTATCTCTATCTGTGATGTCTTTTCATTTCTCAATTCTATAAAATTCATTATCGCCTGAAACGATGCTGTCCAATATACTTCTGTGTATTGATTTAGTGGTAAGATGATTCTTGCCTGTTCTTTAGCCATACCAGCATCAATCATTCTATCATACGCCATTTCTACTTGTCTCATATACTCATTGAAAACACTCGACATTCTCTTCTGTTGTAAGTCATCTAATACACCCTCTGATGCTTGTTTATTATCTTCTGATTGTTTTCTCCAAACTTCAGGTACATAAAACTCTTCTACTGGCACATACCTACCACTTATCTCATTCCATGCATGATCTTTTGCTGAACTATTAGATGTGGTTTCTATACCAACCACGTGCTTGTACCATTGTCTCATTACAAATTCAGGTGCTTTTACATGGAATTGAACTTGTAAATGCCTGAATGGTGAATAGTGTTTGTATTTTGCCAGATAACGAACTAATCTTTCGTCTGATTTATCGAACTTTGTTTTTCTTTTACCGAATGATACTCTAGCTGAATTGACTACAGTTAGGTCAGAACCCAATGAGTCTACGACTTCAATGAAGCCTTTATCTAAGACTTGAATTTTCATATTATAACCTTGATTTATTTATAAATATTATCTAAAAATCCCAAATACAGATTAATATGCTCCACCAAAACCAGGAGGTGGTCCTCCTGAACCAGCATTGTATCCAGATGGTGCTGTTTGTGTATTTTCTTCTTCAACTACAGGTTCCTGTGGTTCGGTTATTCCTAGAGTTTCTTGAATAGCTTGTTTTAATGGTAAAGTTGTTAGAGTACCCTCAAAATATTGTAAAGCTGGTAAAAGTTTATTTATACCTGGAACATTTATTTCTGCTCTAGCAACGGAAAGTTGATTTAGTTCATTTACATAATTTGGTGTACCCTTGATATGCCAACTAATTCTCTCATAGTCATATAAACTACTTGTATTGTAATCTTGTTCTGATATTTCTATTGGTCCTGATTCCTCATTTGTTTTTTTAGCAAAATACCTAAACATAAATCCTCTAGTACGATCTTTTCTTGTAGGTTTAGTTATTTCTGACTCTAATTTCAAAGGTGCTATATTACCTTTTAGTCCTTTATATAAACTAAAGGAAGTCGGTTTACTTCTCCATATTAATTTTGATGATGGTTTATGTTTTCCACCTGTCATATTATATTCTTCAAAATTTTTAGTGTAATGTGTATGATATTTGAATCCCTTTGGTACAGGTCTTCCATTTGAATAATTAAATTCTTTCTTTTTAGCAGTTCTATTGGTAACTACCCTAACACTTTCCTTATGTATAGTTGCTATTCTCGGAGAAACTTTTTTCTTAGTACCACCCCTTTGTTCTTTTTGATTTATCATTTCTTGAAGTTTTTCTTGAGTACGGTCATCATAAGATTGAATCTGTTGTTGACTAACCTCTTGAGCCTCTTCTACTGTCATTCCATACATACTCTCTGCTGAATATGCCATTTTTTATCTCCTTATTATGGTGACCAAAGAGATGAATCACCATCCCAATGATTTTTTCTTGTTTGATTATCATACCCACCATTGGCTACATCTGTATAAGCAGACCAGCTATCAAAACCGAAAGCGGCTGCTTGTGCCTCTCTAGCTAATTCGGCACTTTCATAACCACCAAATGGTGATTTACCAAAGTTTTCCCCAGTAAATGGATAACCAGGATTTTGTGGTCCGTCCCCAGCAACTCCACCCTCAGGACTAGCTATTGGGTCATTTGGAAATTTTACATAAAATGCGTTTGCTATTTTATCTCTATTTTCCTTTTTAGCTATATCTATAGCTTTTTTAACAGTGGTTGACTGAGCAGATCCCATTTCCGATATTATCTCTCCTTTATAAAATCCCTCAGTAGTTATTGTTACAGTAACCAATCCACCTGTACCCTCATCAAGTAATCCCTCTTCATCAGTAAAGGTTATTTTTTCTAATAAAGCCTTTGCTTCGGGCACAACACCAGTAGAATTAGCAACTTTTACATTTTTCTGTCTTCGTTCTTTTGCCTTTTTTCTAAAATAGTTGTTCAATGATAAGCCCAATACTTTATTTTTTATATCTATCCACGGACTAAACTCTTCAGTTTTTTCATCTTGAACATTTATAGGTAGCTTATCAGATTGTCCACCAACATCAGTTTTCTTTATTTTTTCTGTTACTGTTGTACCACCAGCAGGATTAGTTTTTCCGTCAGCTACAGGTTCTTCTCTATCTTCCCCTAAAAAGTTGAATGGTCTAGTTGCTGCTTCAGCACCTATTTTTCCAAATCCAACACCAACACCCTTAGCAATTGTTGCAGCGCCTGATAATCCAGCACCGATACCAACACCAGCTGCGTGAACAGTAGCACCAGCTACTTGAGCCAATTCACCAAAAAATCCCCCATTATATTCTCCTTTTGGAAATACCTCTCCATCAAACTCACTTCTAATTTTTTGTTTTTCTGCTTCAGTTTCAGCATTAGCAAGTGATTTCAATACTTTTTGATCTTCTCTATATTTTGTGGCATCTTTCATAAAACCCTTACCTCTTTGTAAGAATTGGTCTGCCATTTCTATGTAGCCTGATATTTTACTTATGAAGTCAAAAGGTAATTGGTTTATTCCAAAAGATCTAGGACCTGTCAATCTAAAATAATCATAAACTCCTGCTGCTCTCATTTTTTGTATAGACTTCATAGCATCCGTATTTGGATGAATGAGACCTTCAATTTTAGTAGTCCATCCACTGTCACTAACTTCTTGTGTGTGTGATATCACTTTAAAATATGATGGAGGACCTAAATCCGCTTTAGAGTCGATATCAATTACTTCTTTATTATAATTCAATGGCATATAATCAGTTTGAAATATATCTCCTGGTTTTATTCCAGAAATACCATCAATAGTTATACTCATATTTACTTCTTTCATAGTATCTGATAAAGGAACATTATCATCTCCAGGACCATCCTTTTTCGTAAAAATTAACTTTTTTATATTTTCTTTCAAGCTAATTCTATCTAATATAAAACCTGTCCCCTCAGCTTCTTGATATAGGTGATGTATTTCTTCTACTTCGGAAGTGATTTCAGTTTCTGCTTCCACTACAGCATTTGGTATAAAGTTCGTATCACCTGCTTGATTCACTTCAGCTATTATTTCTTTATGTTGTGTTCCCTCATAGCCTTCTAGAGTATCTTCTTCATCAATATCATCTCCCATAGTCTGATAAGTTCCAATCCTATCACTGTCGGCATTGAATTTTAGATCTCTCGAATCTTTTGTTAGTTTGTCACTCCAATTATCAGCCAATGGATTCTCGCTCAAGTTCCCCATTGTGGAATTTCCAAGTTCATTTATCATACTTGGCAACCCTTC
>CETC01021185.1_pt1 | contig 13057 bp, 13 predicted proteins | sample 326911 | NCBI WGS metagenome assembly CETC01 (sample SAMEA2622694, study PRJEB7988) | marine metagenome | isolation source: saline water (ENVO:00002010), including | reverse complement strand
ACAAGCTGTTGATATTGGCGACATATCTGAGCTAAACGGCTCTGCTGAAGTAATACGAGATAAGTCTTATGGGGCTGAATTAGACTTTGGTATTCAACAAATGGACGATGTCCGTACCACTACAGGTCGTGTAGGAATTACTTTCCTAGACAACTCTGTTGTACGATTAACTGAACATTCTAAACTTGTTATTACCAAGTATGTGTTTGACCCTGACCCTTCAAAAGGAGAAATGGCTTTACAGTTTGCTAGTGGCACAGCTAGGTTTGTTAGTAGTAAATTAAATAGAATAGATAAAAGTAGGATACGACTATCTACACCTACCGCGGACATTGCCATCCGGGGAACTGATTTTACTTGCACGGTAGATGAACTAGGTCGTAGTTTAATTATATTATTACCAGACGAAAACGGTATATCTAGTGGAGAGATACTTGTAACTACTGCAACAGGTAGTGTTACTCTTAATAAACCTTATCAAGCTACTACTGTAGAAGTATGGGAAACTGCTCCTACTAAACCTGTTATCTTAGATCTTACTCTAGATGTTATAGATAACATGCTTATTGTTACTCCCCCGGACGAACAAAAGTTATCCACAGAATCATCCACAAGTGCCGTAGCAGATAGTGGAGCTATATTAGATATAGATTATTTAGAGTTTAATGAACTAGATACAGATGCTTTAGCTGAAGATACTTTAGAGTTTACAGAGCTAGATATAAACTTCTTAGATGTAAATTTCTTTGAAGATTTATTAGCAATAATAGAAGAGATAGACGAATTAGATACTAAAAAATTAACTACAGGTACTTCAATACAAGGTACAGAAATAGGACAAGACTTAGAAACGCAGATAATAACTTTATTACAAGGAGAACAGATTGCATTCCAAAGAAAGGTTAACCAAAATGCTCAGTTGACCGTGAATAGTTCGCAAGGATATACTATAATATTGGTACAGGATGGTAAATACCAGCAAATAATAGTTAATGGTGGAGGTAACTCTACTATTACAATCACACAAGGAAGTGGATGATAAAAGTATTTGATGTTTGTTCTGGCATAGGCGGGTTTAGCTTAGGGCTAGAAAGCACAGGGAAGTATGAAACGGTAGCGTTTTGTGAGAATGAGTCATTCTGTAAGAAAGTATTAAATAAACATTGGCCTGACGTGCCAATATACAATGACCTAAAGGAGTTAGGAAATGACCCAGAAAAAATCCAAGAAGAATTTGACCTCATCTGCGGTGGGATCCCATGCCAGCCGTTCAGCGTCGCGGGCCGAAAAAAAGGTAAGGAAGACGATAGACACCTCTGGCCGTACATGTTTGAAATTATTAAACAAAAAACACCCACTTGGGTCATTGTCGAAAACGTTGGTGGCTTCGTCAACGTGGCACTCGACGATGTATGCCTTGACTTGGAAACAGAAGGTTACGCCACGCAATCGTTTATTATTCCAGCTTGCGGTATCGAAGCTCCCCACAGAAGAGATAGAGTCTGGATCATTGGAAAATGTGTGGAGAACACCAGACGCACATTGCGACAGGGGGCCGTCGAGCAAGGAACGAATGAAAATGAAGTTAGAGAAGGGGATGCCAATAAGCTTGAACGATCAAGTAGCACACCCGAACTTGATGTGGCCAACACCAACGACACAGGACGTAATAGAACATCCGAATGCAAAACTGACGGAGTCAGGCAGGAGATTGACGAAGGACGGCAAGGACAGTCACAGTCTGAATCTAGCGGACAAAGTAGCACTAGTGGAGAAGACGTGGCGAACACCAACAACGATGGACACAAAGGAAGACTCTCTAAAACATGCGACGAAAATGCTACAGGGGAAGACGCACAGAGCATCAGGAGCTTCAATACAGAGGAGTCTAGCAGACGAAGTGATGATGGAGGAGATACTAAAAAATCCAAAATTGATGGAACATTATCAAAATCATCAGATGGTGGAAAGGGAGAACCTTCCAGAACAACAAGAGTTTGTGACTTATCTGAGAAGTCAGACGACAGCCAAAGAGCTAGCGGAGAAGACGGGGATAAAGAAAACAACAGTAGAACATTGGTTCAGGAAGGACAAAGCGGGGTTCAGTCACCCAACAATAGAGGACTGGGAGATGATAAAACCACACTTGAAGGAAGTGAAGTACGACAAGGAGCTAACGACGTTGACATCGATAGAGTGGAAGTCTCAGGAACTATGGCCGACGCCAAGGAGCTCAGTGGGAATGAGCATGTCGATGGAGACAGTAAACAAGGCAATGGAGAACAACAGGGGATACAAACACAACTTGGAGGAGAAAGTGGCTATGAAGCACACTTCCAAAAAAAGCAGTGGGAGTTTGAACCCGCAGTGGGTAGAGTGGCTCATGGGATACCCGATAGGGTGGACAGACTTAAATCACTAGGAAATGCTATAGTACCTCAAATAATTTATCACATAGGAATAGCGATAGCGAATGAAGAAATGGATAGCACTAGTTAGTATACCAATACTTTGTCTGCCTTTACTTTTTAATTGGCAGGCATTGGAAGTGCTTAAATTAAAAACCTTTGATGCTTTAGTTATAACACCAGAACCTAGTGGCATGTTTGTTACACTAGATATAACAGAGGAAGACCTTACTCTGTCTGGTGGATGGCCTTACCCACGTCAGGATCTTGCAAGAATTCACTTAGACCTCATAGATGCAGGAGCTTGGGGCGTGGGTTGGGTCGTCGCTTTTCCACAAAAAGATAGGTTTGGGGGAGATGAGGATTTTGCATACGTGCTATCAAACACAGCAAGTGTTATTGCAATGTTTGAAAACGATACAGGTGATTACCCACCCACTACAGGTACTGTTATATTAGGAGACGGTTTACCTATACAGGCAATAGAATCTAAAGGAGTGGTACAAAACACACCAAAACTTGCAAGTGCAACTAGTCAAGGCCTGGCCGTTGCACGAACAGATGTAGATAACTTAGTAAGGCGTTTACCTTTACTATTACAAACACCAGATGGTTGGACACCTTCTTTTGGTATAGAAGTAATGAAAATAGTATCTAGCTCTGATACTTACATTATTAAATCTGAACAAGGTCAAATAGTAGAACTCACTTTACCTAATTACGCACAAATACCTGTAGATAATATTGGACGTCGTTGGGTGTCATGGATTGACACACCAACTACTACGTTACAAGAGATGGATGTAAAAGATAAGTTTGTATTTGTAGGAGTAAGTGCAAAGGGAGTTATGCCTCAAATAGCCACGCCTGATGGTTTAAAATATCCACACCACGTGCAGGCGGCTTTAGCTGAGAGTATGACCGTAGATGTACCTGCAATACCCGGGCTTTCTTTATTATATGAATTACTTATATTAATAGGGTCTTTGTTATTACTAGTGATTATAGTACGTAACACACCTGTTGTTGCTTCTATAGTAGGGGTTGGTTTTATTTGTGTCGTGCTTATTACCGGAGCTCTACTTTCTGCACGAAATAATATACTTATAGACTTTAGCTATAGTATAGTAGGGGTAATACTTTTATCAGTACAAGAATTTTGGTTAAGGTTTGGGGAGCAATACAAACTAAGACAACAGATTAAGAAACAGTTTGAACACTATTTAGATCCCCGACAGGTTGCACGATTGCAGAAAGACCCTAGTTTGTTAAAGTTAGGTGGAGAAAAACGTACGTGTACGTTCTTGTTTACAGACGTTAGGGGATTTACGAATTTGTCTGAAAAACTTGAACCAGAACAAGTTACTGAAATAATGAATAGGGTGCTTACTGAACAAGTTAAATGTATACAGGCACATGGGGGTATGGTTGACAAGTTCATAGGCGACGCATGTATGGCCATCTTTAATTCCCCCCTATTAGTAGATGAACATGAGCAACGTGCTGTCGCCTGTGCTCAGGATATGCGTACGGCTATTCGCATGTTGCAAAAAGAATTGCCCGAACCAATAGCAATAGGCATAGGTGTAAATACAGGAGAAGCTGTAGTAGGAAACATGGGTAGTGATACAAGGTTTGATTATTCTGCCATAGGAGATGCTGTAAACGTAGCGGCACGATTAGAAAGTGCAACTAAAAAATATGGGGTTGATATACTTGTAGGAGAACGTACAGCAAAAAAAGTGGACAAATGTCTCCCGCACGGAAAGATTCAAGTAAAAGGCAAAGAGAAAGCATTAAAAGTGTATACTATATAAATGCCACGTAACTATAAAAAAGAATACGCTAATTACCAAGGCACAGCTAAACAAAAAAAGCGTCGTGCTATGCGTAATAAAGTAAGACGTATGATGGAAAGAGCAGGAAAAGTTAAGAAAGGAGATGGGAAAGACGTACATCATAAAGACGGAAACCCTATGAATTATAAGAAAAAGAATTTAAAAATAGTTAGAAAAGCAAAAAATCGTTCTTTCGCTCGAAATCGTAAAGCTGGCAAAAAATGACCTCACACGGTTAACTGTAGCACGTTTTTAGCACATAGTCCTTGTGCTGACATCAAAAACACCTAAAATGCAACAGAGAGCGTCTCCGTGCGTTCTATAAGATTTTGGTTTTTTCGAGGGTTTTTATTAGCTTATTTAGGTACCATTGAGCCTTTTTTAGATCTTCGACACCTTTTTTGTTCTCATAACGCCAAATATACTTTTGGATGTTACCTTTTAAGTAACCTTTGAAAGCTTCTGAAGACATACTTTCTTGGATTGCATCTATGCATTCTATGTTTCCAGAGTTATAGTGTGGTGGTGAGTTAACCATGTCGGTCATTTTTTTCTCCCGGTAGTTTATAATCCATGGCTTCTTCTACTTTTTTAAATAGTTTATCCATTGCCTTTTTTACTTGTGGATTTTCAAAATATAATTTTTCTATAGCAAATAATAATTTTTGTTTATCATTATGTTTCATTGTCTTTCTCCAAACAGAAACTACTTAAAGCTTCTATATAGTTTTTAAATGTATAAGAACGTTCATTAAATTCTTTTACTGTAAATTTTTTTAAATCAAAATCTTCTATTACATACACTTGATTCAGGCATGCAAAAACTACATAAACAAATAAATTATTTTTAGTTTGTAGTTTTAACCAGTTTCTTTGTTGTTCAGATAGATTTAATTTAATGTAAGAGGATTCTTTTTTAGGTAGGGACTCTGTGTATTTGTATTCAACAAAACAAGAGTTAGCTTGACCAGAATAGAAAGCGTCAGGAACGCCTCCGTGGTAGGGGTCGTTTATCTTCCAATGATAAACTTCTTTGGGTAAATGCTTGTGTACTTTATTTATGAACTCCTTTTCTCGCACACGAAGGAGTATATCATAGAATCGGGCATGCGACATATTCTGTCGCACGCCGATTGCACGAAAGCTATTAACTAGCTTGACCAAAAGACCTCGTGTAAAAATCTTTGGCTTGGTTGTAGATTTCTTCTGTTAACCAACCAACATTAGAGATGCTTATATTCATAAAAGCTTGTCCCTTTCTGTTTGCTGTTGACACAGAAGACATTTTCCATAAAGACGCGAATCTATCGCCACCAAGCTTAGTTATTTGAGTATTCCATTCTCTAGAAACTCTAAGCTTAGAAGATGCGCAGTCGAATAGAAATGGAATATCAGAGATTTCCATAGTCTTTTCATCTACTTTTAACAAACTATGTGTTTGTGTTTGGATAACCTCAGCATCTTCTTCTGAAACACCTTGGTCTGCAATAGCTTGTATTGCTTCTTCACGTGTAGGGTAACTGCCTAAGAGGCCACCACCAGCTTCACGTTTTTTCCAAGCAACAAACTCTTCCTTGAAATGCACATTCACAATTAACATTTCTTGGCCATAGTTTTCGCCAGTAACAGTGTTAATGAAATCGCCAACCTTGGCACCTTCCATGTAATCACTGTGGTTCTCGTCAACTTCATTAGACATCTTTTGAAGTTGTTTTACTCTAGGAACAGAGAGATGGTCAGATTGAACATTCTCGTTTCCTAATCCACTACCTAATTTAATGTGAGCAGGTAGTTCAGTACTCACTATACTTATATCTTTAGACATTTTTCATTCCTCATCGATATTGTTATTATTATGCTGACCTAAAGTTAACTCTGGTCAACTCCGTACTTTTAACACCGGGTACATCCATACCTAATGCTATAAGCTCTCTGTAGGCTGTTGCAGACATGCGTTTTTGCAATAGCTCAAACTGATTTGTTTTTACTATATGCTCATGCACATCGTCCCAGTTCTCTACAGTTGGCACAATCTCTTGTTTAATAGATATTGTGCATAAATCATTAGAAACTTTATCGAGCCCTTGCTCTTGCATTCTAATGACTATTTGGGATTCAAGTTCGCTTTGAGTTCTTTTATATAACTTTTCAGCTTCTTGAAGATTTTTAATTTCTCTTTTAGTTTTTGCTAACTCTGTTAACAAATCTGTTATTTTTTTCTCAGACATTATTTATCCTCCTTTGGATTTTTATTTTTTAATTCGTTTTCTATATCTTTTGACCATTGTTGAAAATATTTACTTTGCCAATTCCACCATTGCCACATTTGGTTTTCTGCTATTTCAGGTTCATCGCTAAGTTTTATTGGGTTTCCTTTTTTATCAAGCACATAACCTGCTTTTCCTTGTTTCCAAGCGTTTCTAGTAAATCCATAATATTTAGGATAAAAGACTTCGCTATAACAATAGTTACAGTATTGTCTGCCATCTTTTGCTAACCAAAGACAATCATCATAAGATCCATCTTCATTTTCAATAATTTCTTTTTTACATTCGTCACAGAATTGCTTTCCGTTAAGTTCCATAGTTTTTTACCTCGGTTAATATATGTAATAAGTTTTCCATTCGCCCTAGTTTAGTATTTAGCTTTTTGTATACTTCGGGCTCCCAAGTATCTTTAGCTTGTATTAATATAGTTTCAGTCTTTTGAGTTTGACCTGCTCTATATATACGTTGATTAAATTGTTGAAAGTGTTCTGCGTTGTACGTGGGCGAACACCAGATCACAGTGCTTGCACGGGTTAATGTAAGACCGTGCGAAGCTGACTGTGGGTGGCAGAACAACACACGAATTTGTCCTGCTTGATACCTAGCAATTATATCTTTTCTTCGTTCAGCGGGCACCGAACCATCGATGACCTCGTACGAAAGACCTTCTTTCTTTGCTAGTTCAACTAGTGCGTCACGTTCGTGTCTCCAGTTGAATGCTACTAGCGAATGAGCTCGTTGAGATGCAAGTGTTATAACAATATCATATCTTTCTTGGTGTATGAATTGAACTAGACTGTCTTCATCATAGACAGCTCCCGTGACAAGCTGGAGAAGTTTCTTGACACGAGCACCTGCATGTACAGCGTTGACTGTGCCTGATTTTGTATACAGGACAGATTCATCTGCTAGCAGCTTGTATTGTTTTTGAACTTGTGGTGTAAGTTTAGTGTTGATTGTTCGTGTAATGTTGTCAGGTAAATCTATACACTCAGCTAAACTGTAACGTATAGTTATATCTTTTAGTAAATCTGCAATTGTTTCTTCTATACCGGGTTTATCTATCCATTCGTTTGCAAAACCATTGAATCGTGGAGTACACGCTTGGTTCCTGAAAGCATAAAAACGCGCACCTAACCGTTGCCCATCGTCGATGAGCAGGGTTGGATGCCAGATATCTAGAATAGTATTACTATTAGGAGTACCAGACATGGCAATCCTATTAGTAAAATGTGGGATGATATTTTTGAGATTTTTACTACGCTTGGCTGTGCGATTTTTAAAAGCGGTAAATTCGTCAATAATAATTGTATTGAATTGCTCACAATACTGTGTATTTTTTGATAAAAAGTTAACAGCTTCGAAGTTAGTAATGACCATATCGAGGTCAGTTTGTTTAAATATTTTTTCCCTATTTTTTGCATAAGCTACTCCATATTTTATATCGGGTTGAAACTTTTTAATGTCTTCCCCCCATGCCGCTTCCAATATTGAAAGTGGTGCTAAGACTAATGTCTTGCCTCCAAGTATAACATGAGCGTCTAAACATGCACGCGTTTTACCAGTGCCCGGGTCAGACGTTATCATACATTTAGGGTTATCTACTATGAAATTAGTAGTTGTTTTTTGGTGAGCATAAGGCTCTGGGATATTATCCATCTTTCATTCCTCATCGTTGTCAGTATTCTGTGTTAGTTGGGTGAATACTGAAGGTTAATTATAAACTATTTATGTCCCCATTCGCAATAGGGTTCTAAACCTTTATTATAAGTACACCACTTACAATTCCAATCACTTGGGTTAGGTGGAAATTTAGTTGCGGTTGTCATATTAATAGCTCTTTCGTGTAGTTTGGGCATAAACAACATAGCTTCATCTCGTGTGTAGCTTTGTTCTAATGTTGTGCCATGATCTAAATACCATATTTCTGTGTTTAACATATCTAAATCTGGATATCTAAAAAAACTAGCAATTGCATATATAAGTGCTTGTTGACTATGTGCGATTTCATTGCCAAAAGCTTTACCTGTTTTGTAATCAATAACTCGTGCAGAAGTTTCATCTTGATGTACAAACGCGTCTAGTTTTACTCGTGCCCATACATCAGGTGCCATCCAACCACATGTTTGCCAGTCTATGGTAAAGCCCCAATCTCCTTCTAGTTCCACTTTAGCTTCTGTATATAGTTCTCGTAGTTCTTCATATTGTTTTGTAAATTTACGTAAAGATTCAGGTAATTCACTTAATTTACCAGATACATAATCTTCAGCTTCTTGGTGGATTGTAGTGCCACGTGCAGCAGCCGGGCCGAAGTCTTCTGGTATGCGTTTAACTTTAGATATATAAGTGCGATAAGCACATTGTTCAAATGTTTTTAAGGCTGAATAAGACCATGCAGGTACATGGCCTAATTCAATATCCTCCGTGACCTCAATTGTTGAGATTAGGTCTGGACGATTGGGTTGTGTTAGCTTGGTCAATTAATTCAATATCCCTTTCGTCAAAATGTTGTTTTATTAAATCTTCACGAACATTATTATCTATTCGCCATGTTAACACAACTCCACGCGGTATGCCAGCTGAGCGATCTTTACTTACACGTTTACGCGATGTTTTAATATTTAATCGTGACATGCGCTTTGAAAAGTCTCTTTGTGAAAGAGTATTACGACTGTCAGTAAGAGCATCATACACAACTTTAAAATGAGCTAAAGGTATGACTTGTTCTTTACCTATTTCAGCTAACCAAGTTTTTACATATCTTTGTGCTGTGCTGATACCTCCTGCGTCAAAAGTATTTGTAAGAGGTATGTCTAACACATCAGTAAAGTACTCGAGGTTGCGTGTACGTATTGCGTTTGCACATTCTTCTATAATAGACATAGATACTTCTTTCATTTCTTTCTTTGCGTCGTTCTCTAGCGCAGTGTGTGCCATCCGCACGTCAACTACGAAAGAGTCTAGAACACCTGCTATAAGATAAAGTTCTTGCTCTATTAAATCTAAATTTTGTAATAATTTAGGATAAACTTCTTCTATTTTATGTTCTTGTCTAGGAGCTACATTGTATCTTCTGTCTGAATCTTCAATTTTAACTGCGTCTGCTCTGTTAGTAAGAAAGATAAAGTTCGTGAAAGACGGCAGCTCAATTTGATTTGTACGCATGGCTCTTATAGTAAGATTAGGTTCGGTTATTTGATGCTTAAGTTTGTCGGCCATACGTCCGACTGAACCTGAGTCAGCCATACGAAACTCATCTACTACAAGAAATAGTGCTGTTCTCATATATAAGTTGAATTGTTCTTCTATATTTTCTAAAGCTCTCATAGGAGTTTGTTGTTCACCAAATAGTGGTTTAAGAACTTTGTGTACGAACAAACCTTTACCAGTGCCCGGGATACCAGTAAATATCCATGCGGTCATAGCTTTCTTTTTATGTTGGTAAATGTACGCAAGCCAGTTTATAAAGTGTTCAAACTCTGGTTTGCCGTCACCTAACGCATGCATAATAAGTTTATATATGTGCGGTGTAATAGTTGCCATCTTAATGGCTTCTCCGTACGAAAGTTTTTTTACGTGTTTTTCTGCACGCAGCATGTAAGGTGTACGCCTGAATAGATTTACGCTATAAGGAACTGTATTTAAGTCAATACCTTTGTCACTGCTCGGATCAAATACGACACGAGCATCTGGAACAAAATCCATGGTAGGGCGACCATGAGACTTAAGGAAATCATTAATACTGCTTTTATTTGTGGGCGTGAGTGGGTACTCATCGTCAAATTGTTGTTTTGTTTCATCATACACTCCGTTGTAATATGTATCTGTGAAAAAATCACGTAATACGATTGGTTTCTTTTTGGTATCACCGTCTATTTTGTCAGCGAATATCTCAAAAATATTTTTGTAAAATTCTGGGTCAGCTTTTTCTATTTCCCATATAGGTTCTCCTTTGAAGTTGTACATGTAATGTGGGTTAGTTAATAAAAAATAATAACCTCCGCTATCGCCTCCGTTTACATTACAGTTTACAAAGGGCTCGGACACACGACTGATCTGGATGGTCATTTTGTCCGGGTTTTGTAATACTTCTTGGGTTTCACCTGCAACGTTGACCGTAGTTACTTTGCCTATTCTTTTAGGAAGATTACTTTTCTTCCTTAAGTTATCTTTAATTTGCAAACCAAGAGTATGCACTCTCTCAGGATTAACTCCAATTAAAGACGAGGAGATATCAAGAACAGGTGAACTACGGTCAACCTTAACAATTCTATTTGTTGGGTATGGGTCTTTTACACCAGTAAATTTAGGTGGTGCAATATATATTAACTTACTGTTATCTGCAACTGAAGGGTCTAACACGTATGCAAGACTATGTCCATTAGCTGACAATTCAATATGTTGTGCAAAATATTCACATTCGTAATTTAAAGTACGTATGTAATCTTTTAGAGTCTGTGGGTGAACTGGCATGTCTAAAAGGAAAAACAAGTGTAGTGACACTGTATTTTTCTTTACACCTAAAGATGCACTAGCCTGTGCTATGTACGACACGTTATGAAATAACTCAGGTAATTGCAACACGATATGTTCTGCAAGTGTTCCTATTCCAACATTACCAGCTTTGTACGGAAGGCCGTCTATATCTAGTACTAATAACTGTGTTGGTATGGATCTGTCTGACATAAATGCACGAGGCTCATCAACTAATGGACGTTTTAAAGGGCCTTTGTGCATGCACGTGCCTTGACCGGCTTCCCGGGTTAACGCACGAAATAATTTATTTAAACCTTTGGTATCAATAGATATTTCTTCTTCAGATGAAGTAAAGTTTTTTACTAATGGATAAGGTTTAGAGCCATTAGCTGTTATTTCCTTTACTAAAGGTTTTTTTGCTTTTAGAAATGTTATTTTCATTGTTTATATCTCCTTTATATATTTCTTCTCTGTCAATGCGAACATCTGGGTTTGCTTCAAATGCTAATTTACATTGTTTAGTAGATATGTTGGTTACAGTAATCGTGCAAATTTCTCTACCGGGAGTATAGATCTTGACACGTTCGCCAACTTTTCTTGTTAATACTAAATTTTTATTTGTCATATTTTTGACTAATGCCACCTTCTGCGTCGAGTGGTAAATCACTGCACCATTCAGGTGGTGTACGCATTATGTTTATTATTTTATCCATTGTAACATCTGAATTAACTTCAGAGCCAATTGCAATTATTTCATCATGTACTTGCATGACTACATCAACTTCAGGAAGTTTTTGTATGTCTAACATTTGGTCAGTTATTACAATTCTAGCAAGTGCTTGAATTACATTTTCTGTAAGTCTAGGGCCATGTGTACGAATTTGCCTTTTATATTGGTTGTAAATAAATTCGTTATTTATATATCTTAAATTTGGATATTTAAGTGCCATATCGTTCGGTAGCCTAAGCTGCTGCTTTTGCACGACAAGAGGGCCATAAGGTACATTGTTGTTATTTAACATAAGAAACAAAGCGTCTTTCATTTTAGACCACAACATTGGTATGTTTGGGTACATGCCTCTGTATTGCAACACGATGTTTTTAGCAACCATTTCAGATATTTCAACTGAAGGCGAGCCTGCTTTTAATGCATCTTGGAATCTTGCGTGTCCCATACCATAGCCGAGACCTAATATTGCAGTTTTGCCTACGTACCTTTCTAGTTTGTCGTCTTTCGTAATTGTACGATTGTATATTTGACTAGCAAACTCACAGTACACATCGCGACCTGTAGCAAATGCATCGAGCAAATCATATTCTTTTGCCATCCATGCTAACATACGTGCTTCGATGTTAGACAGGTCAGCTATAAATAGTTTTTGACCTTTGGGTGCCTGAATTGCCGTGCGTAATTCTGAACCTCTGGGTAAGTTTTGTACGTTTAGTTTATCAGAGCCACCAAAACGACCTGTATGTGCGGAATAATAACGCAATGGTACACTAAAGGTGCCGTCTGGGTTGCACGAATTAATAAATCTAGTTGCTCTTGTTTCTTCTATTCGTGACTTTACCAGCTCCCGGGCTTCCCACACGCACGAATGCTCTGGATACATATTACACATTTGTATGTATGCTGGGTCGTTTTTACCGAACGCAGGTATCTGTTTGCCTGTTGTTGGGCTTTTTTTCGTGGGGATTTTTATCCCGAGATCTTCCAAAAAGACCGAAAATTTTTGCTGACTAGCTAATACTTCTCTGGTTGTGCCACTAGCTTCTATAGCTAATCTTGTTTTATTAGCAATATCTTTCCTATATTTTATTAAACCATTTTTATCTAATATTAATCTAGGCTCTACAAACATTCGTACAGATAGGTCGATGAGATGCAACTCTTGACACGGATAGTCTTTTATATACGATTGAAAAAGCTCGTACGTTAGGTCAACATCTTGAATACAGTAGCCACCGATTTGGGCGTCTAGCTCTGGGCTAAGGGTACGCACTCCTTTGGCATTGATTAATTCTTCCCCCTTACGTAAGTCGGCCCGGGATGGAAATTCTCGCACGA
>CETC01070240.1_pt1 | contig 13065 bp, 27 predicted proteins | sample 326911 | NCBI WGS metagenome assembly CETC01 (sample SAMEA2622694, study PRJEB7988) | marine metagenome | isolation source: saline water (ENVO:00002010), including | reverse complement strand
TTATCGTAAAGGTTATTAGCAACCGTTTCTGCGCGAGAGTTTCCACTCAAAGAAGTTACAGGCAAATCACCAATCAATATAAGTGCATTGGAGATAAGTTTTATCTTCTCTGCCATTACAAGCCTCTTTAGAAAGGGGGCTTGCGCCCCCTATCTTTAAGCAGTGATAACTACGCCAGCACCCATAACAACAGTTGTACCATTGTTTGATTCGACATAACTAATACGTCCAGTAGGCGTACTTCCAGTTGTACCAATAATAATCATTGCATCGCCAGCGTTTAATTCATCTTTCGCACTAGCAAAGTAATTCGTATCAGCAGTAACAGCCGATGTAGCATCATTCGTTGAATATTGCCACGTTGCACCACCTGTACCAGAACCACCAATTCGGCATAAGCCATCTCTTGAAAAAGCCATGTTTATACCTCCTATGCGGTCTGCGTGTATTGGACTTTAACCAAACCGCCTTCATCTCGCACAACAGAGCCAGCTTTCAGCATTCCGTTGCACAACCATGAAGTACGTTCTGGTATCCAGTTAACTTCAGTCTTCATATCAATACCAATAGCAAGTCCTACTGCTGGTCGATTAAAGAACCAGGAATCGACTACGTTAGCTGCTACTGTTAAACCGCCTTCAGCCCTATCGCTTATTATCATAAATTTGAATCCAACAAGCGTATCAATTTCTCCAGACACGAGAGCTTTGATATTTTGGAAATCAGACGATGTTGCATTAGTATCATTAAGAAGACCACTTAAACCAAGCGCATTAACAACCGCATATAGCTCCGTATTTGGAACATTTTGATTGCGTAATTCTACTTGGGCTTTGATGACTTTTGCCATATTAAGGTTAGTTCCTGCACCACCAACTGCCGTACCAACTGTGCTAGTCAATGGAGTAGACGCATCCATAGCATCAATTACTAACTGGTCACATCTTCGACCCAAAGCACCAGCAATAGTATTTGCTAGTTCTTGCTTTTCATCAAAGTTAACATCTTGCGCGTCAAACATATCAGTATATTCGGGCGCGTTCCAGTTAGTTAGTGTTGCTGTTTTAAACTCATGCGTTACATCCATTGGTGTTACTAAATCAGATGTAGACTTTTGGTTTGCGAGACCTGTTCCCATACGGCGAAATTTGTATGTGTCACCAATCACATTGTTGCGCTGTGTAACCGCTGGCTTGAGCATACCCATGCCTTGATAAGCCTGTTTTACCATGCTATCAAATTCGGTTACGGCAACACTTGACAGTGTTTTACTCATAACAATCCCCTGAAAAGGTTTCAGTTAAAAAAAGTTTTCCAAGGTTTTTGCTAAGTATCCCAGTAATGAGGTTAGCGTCCAACCTAAATTACTGGGCGATAAAATCGGTATCCAGTTTTTCGATTATAACTAAATTATTGTGTCAATCAACCCATTATTTGAACATTTGGCAAATCACCGCCATATTCTCGCATCATGCGTTGTACTTTTTTCTCATGTTCTGGACTAACAGACCGAAGCATTTGACCGTCTTCTGTCTTTTTAAACATTTCTACTTCAATGTCTTCCCATGTAATTCCAGCAGGACTTTCACCACCCTCAATAGGTAATTTAGCAGGCGATAATGCTTTGCGAACTAACTCTACTAAACGAATATTATCAGCATTTGTAATTAAATCAGCGGCTTCTTGGTAATCGTCATTGTCTAAACCATTTCGCAAACAACCATTTACCGAGTTAATTCGTTGTCCTGCATCATTGCCTAGTTTAGCCATTTCTTCTTCTTTTGTAACTTCTTCTGCTACTTGAGCTTGCGTTGTTAACAACTCCCAACCTTCTTTAAACGCTTCTGCTGACATATTATATTTAGTGCCATATTCATTCATAGCATCATATAAAGCATCATCTTCCATAGCATTTGCTGGTCTTTCATACCCATCTTTTGGTGCGCCAGTAAACCCACCAAATTTAGCTAGTAATTCTGGATACGCTTTTGCTTGCTCTGCGACCGACTTATACTTGTCTGCTTTATACCATTCGGGTATTTCACCAGTGCCTTTAACCCCTTCACTCAAATAATATTCACCTTCTTGCAATTCTGGCGGGGTTTGAGTAAGCAGCGTTTCGCTTTTTTCTGTTGTTTCTACAGTTTCTTCAACAGTCTGCTCTTCCATAGTTTACTCCCAAGGTAAATAAATAATTTTACGATGTTTTCCTAATGGCTGATGTTTCATCATAATTTCACATAATTGTCTTTTGCCATTTTTTACAGCCAACATATTTACATCAATCCATTCAACATGGACATTTTTTTGATAACAACGAAAAGCTCTAAATTTATGCACATATTCAAACTTATCAAATTTATATTCATCGGCTAACTTCTGTAACCAATCAAAATCAAAACCAATAGTTTCTAAATAATCAGGATTAAACAACGGTGTTGGATCTGGCAAAATTGTTTCAACTGTTTTTTTCTTTCTTTTTTTTGTCTCTGTCATAATATTTCCGCTTGTTGTAGTTGATTAACTATGAACTTAACCACACCTGCTTCCCCATTATGGTAAGCTGCTTCGTAATTAACATTAGGACTTCCAAACGCAGTATCATTATTCCAGAAAAATCGTTTAGTTAGGTCTTCTAAAACCCTTTCGCCATCTTTTGTTTGGAATAAACGGTGATATGATTGTGCTAATTCAGCCGCTTCCCTGCGCTTTTCAGCATTATGTTTTTGAGCTTCATCTTTATTTAATGAAGTGTTATCAATGTCATTCCATGTCATTGCATTTGCATTTGAGGCCCTTCATTTTGCGCTGACGGCTGCATGCCTGCCTCCATGGCTTGAGCCGCTGCTTGGATGTATTCTTGTTTTTCCATTTCACTTCTTACTAGCTCAGATGGCATACCTGTTTTCTGTGCCGCCCATGTGCCAAAGTTTTCAGTTTTAAACGCTAATGCACTTTGTTCTGCTCCTGCTGTTTGCATAACAAACGATACTGCTTGTTGCACAGATAATAAATCTTCACCGTCTTGTGCTTTAGCTAATGGTGACAAAAATTTAATTTCAACATCTCTGCCATTAAGTTGAATAGGCGTAATTAAACCTCTGCGAGACAAAATATAAACAACACGTTTAATAATAGGTATAAGAACTTCTGTTTGTAATCGACCAAACGCACTACCAATTCGTTTTGCTAACTCTCTTGACTCAATTGCTACTTCTGTAGCTGACCGAACTGGCCCTGCTGGGTCGCGTAAATCATTAAATAATGCTCGTTTAATTGCCATCTGTAATTCTGTAATTTCAAATTCTACTAAACTTAAATTAGCACCAGTATCTAATCGTTGAATTGATGGATTAGCGCTATTATTAGACCCTACTGGAATTACGATTCCTGGCGAAATAGAAATATTGTAAGGATTAGTTACACCGTCATCCGTTGCAGTGTACATCCCTGCTAAATCTATTGCTGCTTTTTGTAAAACAAACTCTTTCGTCTTGTTTAATGATTTAGCATCAGGTAATGCTTGCAATGCTGGCCCTCGACCCCTCACTTCACCCGATACTTTTGAATATCGACCTGTTACCCAAGGACTAGATGTACCATAATCTTCCATCCAACTTATATAATCTTCGTCTTTTAACCATACACAACCATAATATGTTTTGGTTTTAGGTATATATACTACACCTTCTGCTATTTCAACTTCTTCATTAGGTGCGTTTTTAATCATATCTGCACACTTTTGTGATGGTTTAAAACCACGCCAATGTCTTTCAAGATTACGCGCTTTTACTTTAAATCGTCTCCAATGTGTTTCAATATTGCCGTATGGCCCTTCTTCAAATGCTAAACCTTTTTGCGGAATAGCATTAAATACTAAAGGCATATTATCATCATCTTCTTCGTCTACACGCATAGTGCCTGTACCAACTAACAGGTCTAACGCGTGTTCAAAAAATTGTGTAGCAAAATTACTTCGATTAATGTAATCAAATACAACAATAGCTTGTTCTTCTAGTATTGCGCGTAATTGTTCTTCTGTAATGCCAACATCTTGTTGCTGCATTAAATTTATAATTTGGTTAGAGGGCGCAAATGTAACCCAACGCGTCCAAATAGGCGCAATGTTTTCCTGTAATTTAGATGCCCCTTGTTGAATAGCCTCTAATGGCGTTGAATCAAAAATATGCTCCATTTTATTTTGACCTTGACGATTGTTATCAAACAAATTTCTATTTGGAAGAAACTGCTCATAAACATCATCAAGTAATGAGTGCCAATACATTGTAGCTTCAAACGCTTTTGCTTCTCTGCGTTTAAGGTCATTCAATGTGCCTAACTCTTTAGGTAATTTCATGATTTTTTGCCAGCGCCCATCATATCTGCTGTATTATATGTTTGACCAAACATAGTAAACGTCTGACCTCGCTTTTTACCACCCGATTTGGTTTTATTACCCATAGGTGTTGCTGCTGCGAGCATAGAGCGTGTACCTAAACCGCCCCTGGCTAATGCTTTAAGACGTTTTTCTTCATCTTCAATTTCTTTGTTTAAAGCAACTTTTTGCCTAGCTGTTACCGCGAGTTCTTCAGCAGTTGGTTCTGGCATTTTAGGTCGTTTCAGTAATCCCATTATGCTTCCTCACATATTTATATAACTGATAGGGCGTTAATATAAACGGATTATTTATTCCTAATAATTGTTTAGCAAGGCCAGTACAAGTATTTAAAACAAACAATCCTTTAATTGGTGGTCGTTGCTCAAATTTTAATAATTTATAGGACTTTCCTATAATAAGATTTTTCCATAAAGCCAATTCTAACCTGTCATGCTGCCGAGATACAACCATATACGCGCCATTCTGAGGTTTTACAACAAAACAATGCCGTACTTCTTTGTTTAAAAAGCGACTCCACCAATGACCATCATCATCTGTAAATAAAATATAAAGTTCAGAAGACACTGAAATTAACTTTTGCTGTAATTGGTTTAGTAAACCCTGTTGTTCTTAATGCTTGTCGCCCTTCACCTTCGCCTTGTAAAGCATATTCAAGCGCTTCGACAGGGTGTGAATATTCGTTTTTATCAGGTTCATCCGTATATCTTTCATTAGCAACCTGTACCCTACGATAACAAAAACCACCTTGCAAACCTTTTCGAATCATTGATGCTTTTGGCAATACAGTAAAACGAGGCTTACCATCCATACACATCTCTTTCATAGGCACTTCTAGTGCAGCCCTACGTTTTAGAGGGTCGTTAGATTGCGTAGGATGACAGGGTATTCCTGCTGCACGAATTATTTGGAATGGTGTCTGTGAATTTGCTTGATTTTTATTATTACCCGATGGGTCTCCCCAACCTTTAAATGAATAATCAGGGTAATGTTCTTCAATGTAGCGTTTTAAAGTAGGCGCAAAGTCTACAGCACCGCTATCCGTACAAACTAATTCATCAAAACAAACCCATCTTCCTATTGCTGTTTTTTGAATAAACGCACAGGCTGGTGTTCGCCCAAAATCAAAGCCTAAAACAATAGGAATGTCTTTGTCTGGTTTAAAATCTAGGTGCTGACAGTGGACTGAATCCGTATACATGGGGTGTACAGGTTTACCATTAGATACAAAGCCATATTCGTTTGCCAGATTAACCTTTATCCAATCGTTATCCTTACCGTTCATGCCCCTTTTGTAGTAATCAGATGGTAGGTTTATTAGGTTTTCAGCATTATCGTTTAACTTCCAACTCTCACCATCCTTAAAAACACCACCAGCCTGACGATAAAACGCCCATCCTTCGGGTCTTTCTATCTCCGCTAATTTAAAATACCAATGGTCTTCATCAGGTGCGTTAGTATCACCAATAATGCCATGATGTGTGGGTCTACCACCTTCCTTATTTGATGGGTATCTGCCGTGTCTTAGGTCTAACATATCCAAAACAGCCTTAGAATGCTCCTTAACCTCGTTTAACCACACCCATGTTGTCTGTATACCTCTCGCTTTCTTAACGTGTTCTGGTCTATCAAAAGCAATAAATACAACATCACAATGTACTCTTGTTCCATCCTCTAAATTAAATCGTATAAAATGCGTTGGTGGCTCTTTATTGCCTTGTTTGAAGTCTCCTAACTCACCATGTATTTCCAACCAATCCTTAATTGTTGTAGAAAACAATTCACTATACGTGTTCCTAGCCGCTATGACCCTAGATAAACGAACACCGTAATTTTTATTGCCTTTTTGTTTAACAGGCTCTTGCTCACACATTAAATCAAACAATTTAAGAATACATTGAACCGTCTTACCAGAACCTAAAGGCCCCATAATAAAAGAATTACGCTCCCTACAATCAGAAAAATCCTGCAACACCTTACCCTGCGGCATAAGATTGTATTCAATATTCATTCAATATCACCCTTTCTTACCAAACGTAAATGCGGCCCTTCTAAAAACGTATCAACAGCATCAACAAATTTTTGAGATGGATAAGTAATCGTTACACTACATAAGCAAGCATTACATTGAAATATCGAAATATGGTCTACATCAGGACTGCTATCTTCGTAATCTATAAAACCATCTAAATTTTCTTTATTGCCACAAACATAACAAGCTACAGTCATTCTTCTTCAATCTCATCGCTCTCCACCGTACCATCATAACGCTTGCGCTGAATAGAAACAGTCAAACCACCATCAGCTTCAATAGTCGTGGCCTTTAATCTCGGTTCTACAAACTCACCTACACGAACCCAGGCATCCACAGAACGCGATAAATCAGCCGCTGTGCCTGTTTCTTGCGCTAACTCATGCAATTGGTTAGCCGCCTCAGCAGCACGCAATATGGGGTTAAAATGCTCTCCATACATCTCTTTTAAACGTGCATGAAGAAACTTTTTATTTCGATTGGGACATCCTAAACGTGATGGCATTAAATAATCCTCAATTTTTTTTTGAGCTAGGGGCTACAGGGTTGTGCGCCGCGCCTTCGGGAAGGGGGGGTGCGCCTGCGCGCGCGTTCGAATCGTTGCAAAAAATCAAATCGTAATTGTCTCGGAATCGTTGCCGACTCTCCGCAGTTGACTTTCGGGCGTGGGCTCCCTTCCCTCCATTCTTCTCAGGAAAATGTCGGTCGATGTCTGCTTTCGGCAGTTGGTCCAAATAGCCTTTACCCATACGCCACACTTTGACAGTAAATCATTGACCGGATTATATCTTTTGTAACATCAATCAATCAATAAAAACCTTATTATCGTCTTGCAAACATTGTGAAAAAATAAGATAATAACAGGGTAATTAATTCATATATAAAGGAGTAATCACGATGTTATATAACCGCATATTCAAGAATGCATTTCTTTTTGTTGTCTTGCCTTTACTTGCAGCGCTCGCCGTTCCGTTTGTCGCGGTCGGTTTGTTTGTGTTTGCCGTTGAGTTCAGTATCACCTTGAACGATATGGTAGCGTTTTACATGGGGGCAAAGTAATGAAGATTATCATTCGTGAAAAACACATTTACGGAAACCCCGTTTACTATCCTGTTTGTTCCGTCGCTCGACGTTTCACCCAGTTAACCGATACTAAAACTTTAACCCCTCACGCTTTGCGCGTCATTCAGTCCCTAGGCTATGAAATAACCCTTGAGCGCAGCGACCCCGACTTTCTACGGAGGTCTGCCAGTGTTTAGTCTAGATTACCAACTCTTAACCGCGATGGATAAATTATCCAATGAGCAGTTAAAACAATACGGCTTGCTGCGTACGCCTTGCGGTCAATATCTACCATATGACCCCGAGCCCGAGCAGCACGACTTATTGCACCATCAACTCGACCTATATTCTAACACACCCAGTCCGGCAAAGCGTTTGCCAGGCGATAACCTGGAGGGCAAATAATGGCTTACCAAGTGGAACTACGCAAAGTAAAAAAAGGCGAGTATTTTCGGCGAAAGCTGAACGCTAAAACCACCTATATCCGAGAGCATTACAACCGCAAGAGCTTTTGGGGACACGCCGGCTTTTCATGCACCGACTTTTGGGATATCGGACGCGAAATCATACTTAACGCTAGCACTATCGTCTGGGTAGACGTTGACCCTTACGACTAGCAATAGCTTGATTTTATCGGCTAGCGCCGCCACGCGGCGTTATGCGATGCAATCCGGCATCACTTCATAAAACAGGAGATAGTCTAATGCAGACTAAACGACAGATAAAAGCGCTGAAGCGCTCAAAGTCCATAATTCGCAGGCGTAATGTCTGGAACAACTCAATTACCAAAACGCAGCGGCGAGAGCTCCACGCTCGAGGGAGGGTAGCAAAGTGAGCAGAGCCTATCCAATTTGGAATCAAGTAACCGCTTGCATTTATAAGAGCGGCAAATCATGGGGCGCTCGCAAAGATGCGCTAGTCGAGGTGTTTGTAGGAACCAGCCGGCGCAACTCTCACGCTTTCGTTGAGCATTCCACCACGCACCGCGAACACCCGAACGGCGTACGCGAGTATCGTTTTCACGTTAACGGCGCTTGTGTTAAACGTGCTTTGTTGTTTCCCGAAAGTGATAGCCTTTTATTTATCCAGCCATCGGATGAAATCGAAGTTTATACGACCGCCGGCCAAACTACGATACAAAAAGTTAAAAAGTATTGCGCCCACCAATAACCACAACCCACGCCGCTGCGGTCTCGTTTCTGTAGCGGCTTTTTTAACTGGAGGATATAAAATGGAACTGGAACAACACGAACACTGGCAAACCAAAGCACGAGGAACCAATGATAACGAGTATGAAATTTATCTCGCTTGCGCTGATGACGGACAAGGCAACGATTTAACAACTGGGGAACCCCTCAAAACTTTTGACGAATGGATTAATTCATAACTGGAGGCATAATATGATTTACACACCTTTCCCATCCGTGTTTAGTACGGATACAATAAAACTAGAACGCATTGGTTCAGACAGTGGACACGATGGCGTCACCATCACAATCACCCACAAAACCGACAAGGGCGAAACAGACGAACACGCGTTAAACTGCTTTGCACCAATCGATGGACACATAGCAATAAGGCATAAGGTCGATGGAACTGTTCCTAATAAGGTTAGAGTAAAATCCGAAGATTGGATTTGCCTTACTTCAGAACTGGCAGATTTAGCCTTATCCTACAAATGCCATAATCGCTTTAAACAGCAAAACGATGGCGTTGGCTATACCGATGAAGCGCAAAAGTATTTCCACGATTTATTAGAGGAAGTAGAAACCATGTTAAACCACGCCGGAGTCCACAAAGGAGAATGATATGAATCAGCGATATCAGTTATTGGAATATTTGAAAATTAACCATTGCATCGAACCATTGCAAGCGCTTGACGAACTAGGAATCTACCGACTAGCCGCAGTTATCCATGATTTGCGAAATGAGATTGGGCATGACATGATAACGACTGAGCGCGTCAATGTTAAAAATCGTTATGGTAATTCAGTATCGATTGCAAGGTATTGGCTTGACCCAAGCATAAGCTAACGGCCTACTCCGGTCGCATGAAGCAGGCCTAGCCCATGCCTGTAGCGCAAAATGGGCTTTAAAATGGAATATCATCATCAAATTTCTGACCTGTATCATCTTCCACTGGCGCTGGTTCATCCGCCAGGATTTCCGATTCATTCGCCAAGATTTCCGCTTTAGCCCAAAATACGCGCGCATTACCAACATAAGGCGCTTCTTTACCAGCCTGGCGCTCATCTTTTGACAAGGCGATTGTAATACCACCATGATTATCAAACTTATCCTTTTTGTTTGGTGATAACCACAAGGTCAAATCACATTCTTTGCCGCCGTTTTGCTTGGCTATAAAACGTGACTTGTCTAACTTCATAACGTCAATCGTCAAACTAATGCCCATTCTCTCGATACCCAACTTATCCATTTCCATTAAATCTCTCCACTTCATCACTTACTTCGTTTAAAACGGCTATAGCTTCAGCCGTCAGTTTATCTATAAATTCATCATCACGTTTAACCAACACAATAAACGCAGGCAAGGACGGATGATAAGACATGAAATACCATTCCGATAATCCAGTAACCGCCATGCTGCCTTGCACTTGCTGGACATACTTGACCGGCAATTTACCGCCACGCATATATGAAACGTGTGTTTTAGCTAAAGGACATTTGATTTCAAGACCGCACACCCTCATAGTTTTGTTATCCATAACAAGCGCGTCAGGCGAACAACCCCAATCCATATCAATGCTGGTAATAAAACCGCACGTTTGAACAAGGCTTTTTTGATGAAAAGAAAAATACTGCCTAGCTTCCTCCTCCAGTTCCTGCCCACGCACCATCGCATCGGTCATGGTAAAACCCTCATTAACAACAATGCCAGCAGATTTCATCATCCGTTCAGCAATCAACTGATTTACAAGACCAACGGACTGCGTTGACTTTTTACCGACTGACGTAACTAACTTGTCAAAATTACTAGCCGACAATACACCGAAGCGCGACTCCAACCACGCCTCAGTGCCTTGAGCATTTTTATCGACAGTAACATTTCTCATATCGTCAATCATGCTTTGCCCTCGCCTCAACTTTTGGCTTGATTTCAACAAACTGTTCTTGCGTAATCGACTCTATCGAATCAATGCCTTTAGCTGCAATCCATTGTTTAAATGAATCCATCGCCTTGTCATTTTTGAGATGTTTTTTAAGCCAATCAATGTCAGCACCAGTAATGACATCTTGTTTACGCAACATAGCGCTTTCAGCATCGTCATCGACTTGAGGAATTCCTGCGATAGCCGCTAATGAATATCGACGAGCATAAGTTATCGCAGCGCCTGCCGATTGGGGGTCCTGCTTAGATAGCGGAAGCACAAACTCATTTTCAATCCACTCCCCCGAACTATGCATTAATCGAGTACATACACCCACGCCACGTTCATTACTTACAGGGAATTGTGTGTAAGATAAACAATGGCTTGTAAATGGCTCTTTGATGCACTTAATAACAGACGTTAAATCAGCATACTTAGACTTAAAAAATGGGTTTTCGCTATCCATGACAGCACCACCCATTTCACTTTGTGCATCAAGTAATGCCGCAGCTAAATTCTCAATAGATTCACTTGCTTTCATTTTTATTCCCCTTCATTAATCTTTCGCACTTCCAAACACGAATACCATTAACCAAATGCCCATCTTCGTTCGTTTCCCTCACAGTTCTCTGTCTTGGTTGATAACCCTGCAATCTAATTTGAGCAGCCAACCCACGAGCTTCATCCGATGTATGGCAAAACACCGAATCACCTCGCGCCATTTTTCTTGCAGTAGATGAAAACTTGCCATGATACTTAGGACTTTCAAGAGGGATATTTTTATCTATTTTCATCATGCCGAGCCCTCCTTTCATTGACCGTACTCCAAAAATCAGCAATCTGCTGACGAGCATACTCAGCAGCATAACCATCATAATATTCGTCCGACTGCCCCATTCTCACCTCATACAAATAAACAGCGTCATACTCGCCACGCTCAAAATCACTCATATTATCGAATGAATCCCCGAGACATAGCCTAGACAACCTATCTGCTGCATCGTGCAAAGTGATTTCTTTCCACTTTCTTTTAACTCGTAACTTATCGTTATAATCTTCTAACATATTAATTCTCCAAAATGCCGTCCCTGGCCGTGAAGTCCATAGCATTATTATCGCCGATAACATTTCGCATTGCAAACCTGGGTAGCAAAAACTATAATAAAAACTCCAACGGACGGAGAACTCAGATGGATATTGAAAAGTCACTCAGGCATTACATGGACAAGCATCAAATGACCCAAGCAGATATAGTAAAGACAGGCGCTTGTGCGCCAGCCACCATATCGCTAATCATTAATAAACAACGCGGCGCTAAACTAGAAACCGTACAGGCGTTTGCGGAAATCTTTAACGTGCCTGTATCGGAATTCATAAAACGCGGAGAAACTAATGAGCGACAAACACCCCGAGCAGCAACCTAGCTATTATGCTGTAATACCAGCGAGTGTTAGATACTGTTCCAACTGCACACCAAACGCTAAACTTTTATACGGAGAGATTGGCGCATTGGCTAACAAACATGGCTATTGTTGGGCAACAAATGGATACTTCGCTAAACTATACGGAATATCTAAACCCGAAACGATTAGCCGATGGATTGCACAACTTAAAAAAGCCGGACACATTAGCGTTGAACACCAACGAAACGCACAATCCGAAATAGTAAAACGATTAATTCGAATAAACCCACTTGACGAAATCATCAACCCCCCTACCGATAATAGTCAAGATGGGGTTGACGAAATAAGCAGAGATAATATACAAGAGGAATATAAGTATATACCTTTTGAATCGTTTTGGAGTATTTATCCTAGACGAGAGAATAAAAAGAAGGCAAAGATAACTTGGGAAGCGCTGAAAGTAGATGAAGTATTAATGAGTAAGATTGCGGCTCACATTGAGCAGCGACTTACTGTTGGTAACTGGAAATCCGAACCGCAATACATACCCCTGCCGACTACATTTTTAAATGGAGAACGCTGGGAAGACACCATAACACCAAAAGGGAATGGCAATGGAAAAAGTAAATCAAGTCTTAGAAGGTCTGACGTTATCCAAAGAATTACAGACAGGTCATGGGCAGAGTGACCACATTAATAGTGAGGACAGGAGCGAGTATATTGACGTTATTAACCGAGTGTTTGGCATACTTGAGGTCAACTATCACAATCAGTTTTTTAGCGCTTATGATGGCAACCATTTAGATATGGCAAAGAAATTATGGCTATCTAAACTTTCGTCTTATTCCCCCGGAGTAATACTCAAAGCCACTGATAATCTTTTGACTACGAGTGATTACCTTCCAACGATTAACGCCATGATAGAGGCATGCAAAGCATTGACAGTAACTAAGGCGCTGCATCGAACCTATGAAGAACCTCTGCTAGAGAATATACCTTCTGAAGCGAATGTACGAGAAAACATCGATGCTCTTAAAGATTTATTTAAGGACTAATTATGGG
>CETC01032175.1_pt1 | contig 13112 bp, 8 predicted proteins | sample 326911 | NCBI WGS metagenome assembly CETC01 (sample SAMEA2622694, study PRJEB7988) | marine metagenome | isolation source: saline water (ENVO:00002010), including | reverse complement strand
CATCAAACATCACTCAAACAACCACAGGAATTGCTAGTTTCTCAGGATCGTCAACACAGGATGCAAACTTTACCGCAGACTCTAATGCTGTTCTAGTGTTGGGAACAGGAGGTTTAGGCTATGAAACCAGTTTTACAAAAACAACAGCAGGCGTGGCAACTTTTGTAGGTTCGTCTACTCAAGATTTTAATATTACTAAAACAGCTAACGGTGAAATTTTGTGGGAAAATTTAAACACAAATGCTCAAACTGAAAGCTGGACAAATCTGACTACAAACGCATCCAATGAAAATTGGACTGATCTAAATACAGCAACCAATAATGAAAGCTGGACTGATTTAACGAGGTAAAAAATGGCAAGTACATATACAAACATTGGAATAGAAAAACAGGCTACTGGCGAGAACGCCAATACTTGGGGAACGAAAACCAATACTAATTTTGACATAATTGATGAAAGATTATCTGAGATTTATGAGATTTCATCAACGTCTGCAACGCAAACAATTTCCGCTCCAACTGATGCAACAGCAGGTCAAAATACAAGGTCTGCTACACTAAAGTACACTGGCGCAGCTTCTGCGGATATGGTAGTTACATTGCCTACTGATGTTAAAATTACTTACAACGTTCTTAACTGGGGAACTGGAGACACTGGTGTTGGAACAGGTTATGACATTACTTTTAAAGTTGGGAGTGGAACAAATACAGCAACTGTAAAAAACGGAAAATCTGGAATTATACATTCTGACGGAGCAAATAGAGTGTATTTAGTTTCTAACTCTGGATCAGAATCATTTAACACTGACGTAACAATTAAAACAGACGATGGTGCTTTATTAAAATTACAAACAAGTCATGACACTATTGACACTGATGATGTTTTAGGTGCAATACAATTTAACGCTCCTGAAGAAAGTGATGGTGCTGACGGAGATGCACAAAAACGTGGTGCTGAAATTGTAGCTATAGCAGAAGCAGAATTTACTGATACCGTAAACAAAACAAAATTACAGTTTAAAACTGGATCAAGTGATCATGCCGAGACTAGAATGACTTTAGATAGTAGCGGTATATTAGCTATTCCTGCTGATTCTGCGGCAGATGGAGCTTCAAACTCTGTTCATTTGGGAGCAGCTGCTGATTTAAAAATTTATCACGATGGTAGCAATTCTTACGTTGATGACACTGGACAAGGTGCTTTAATATTAAATGGTAGTACAACTCATTTATATCATGGTGGTTCTAATAAATTACAAACAACAGGAGATGGAATACAGCTTACTGGTGCTTTGGGCGTAAACACTGCCCCTGATTCTACTGCTGGCTCTATTAGAGCTACTAATGATATTACAGCTTTTTATTCAGATGAACGCTTAAAAGATATTCATGGCAGTATTGAGAACGCCTTGGATAAAGTGTGTCAATTAGATGGATTTATATACAGTCCAAACGATACCGCTGAAGGATTAGGTTACGACAAAAACATTAAAAAAGCAGGTATATCTGCACAACAATGTGAAAAGGTTTTACCAGAAGCAGTTACAGAAGCTCCTGTAAGTTCGCACTTTAAAGCCGTTCAATACGATCAGTTAATACCATTGTTGATTAACTCTATTAAAGAATTAAAAGAAGAATTAGACAGCCACAAGCAAGGATGTAAGTGTCATGGCTCTACCAGTTAGTGGAAATTCAATAAGCATGGATCAAATGCGAACTGAGTTTGGCATGTCTGGAGCTATATCAATGAGTGATTTATACAGAGGTGGCAGTGAAGTTCCAGCAACTGGAAATACCACTTGTACTGTTTCTGAAGTGGCTAATGTTTTGTGTGGTCTTGGGTACGTTGGTGATAGATCAAATCATGGAAACGCAGCAAGTCCTTGTGGTGCATCTTCAACAAACCATAATATGGGTTATTTTAGAGGTGGTGTAACTCCTTCTGCAAGTATTAATTGGACTAGAGACGGCTCTGTAAATGATACTTTTTTTTACAGTGCAAGTTATAATTCCACAGTTAATCCACCAGAAACAGTTGTTGATTTAACATTTAGTCATACACATACTTATCATTATGTACATGTGTCTTATGAATCTAGTAATGGAACATTCAAAATTGGAACTTCATCTAACGATAGCAGTCAAGTAAGTGAAGCTATGGGATCAAGTGGATCAGGTAGCGGCCCTACTGCAAGGTATGGAACTTTTAGTGCTACAGCAGGAACTCCTGTAAGGCTTTCTTTTAAACTTCCATATAGTATAGAGGTTGGTATTAGAAGAAATATAGCTAATTCAATATACATAAACACAGCCGATTCAAGAGAATCAGCAGGTCATATTAGAACATTAACCTTAAATACTGGTGTTCCTGATGGCACTTCTGGGAATGAAACAATAAGTTTTGAAGATTTATTTGGAGCTACTGCGTAATGCCTTTACAAACATTAAAACTAAAAGCTGGAATTGTAAAAGACGATACAAGTTATAGCGCAGAAGGCGGTTGGGCAGATAGTGACAAGATTAGATTTTGGAACGGTAAGCCAGAGAAAATAGGCGGATGGAATAAATTTACAATTCCACAAAAAACCGCAACCACAACTTTGAACGGTGCAATCACTGCAACAAGTGAAAATATTGAATTAACTAGCACAACCAATTTTCCGTTTAGTGGAACTATAACAATCGGAAATGAGCAAATTACATACACTGGGACAGAATCTAACAAGTTAACTGGTTGTACTAGAGGAGCTAATTCTACCACAGCCGCAGACCATAGTGATGGCGCATCTGTTTCTACTACGGTTTCTTTCTTTGGTAGTTGTCGTGGTCTTATATCTTGGCGAGATAATGACGGCAATGCTTTGATGACTATTGGTACACATACACATCTTTATTTGTACAAAGGTGGACTTTTAACAGATATTACTCCTGTTCAAAAAACAGCAACAACTTTAGATGATTATTTTTCAACAACAAGCGGATCACCTTTTGTTAATGTTAACATTGTAACTCACGGATGTCAGGTTGGTGACAGGGTTATATTTGGAGCATTTTCGGCTAACAATATTTCTTGGTCAGCAGATACTGAGTTTTCGGTAACTGAAATAGTTGATTCAAACAATTTTAAAATAAAAGCATCTACAAACGCAAATAGCACAGAAACAGGCATTGATGCAGACAATGTAAAGTATGAAATACTTTTACCAATTGGAACGTCTACTTCTGTGTCTGAATATGGTTTTGGAACAGGAAACTGGAACGAACCAAGAGATGCTGGGACTACAACTACAACCATGAATGATAGCGGTGGTATAAATGCAACAGATACTAGCGTTACCCTTACAGCATCTGATGCTTTTCCTACGGCAGGAACAATTTTAATAGGCACTGAAAGAATACAATATACTGGCAACAACACAGGAACTGAAGTTCTTAGTGGATTAACAAGAGGAGCGTTCTCAACAAATGCCGCATCTCATAGTGACGGTGTTACAGTAACAAATGTAGAAGGATGGGGCGTTCCATTTACTTCTGGAGTTGGTATTGAGGTTGATGCAAGAACGTGGAGTTTTGACACATGGGGTGAAGACTTAGTTGCGTCAGTGAATGGACAACCTATTATTACTTGGGATGCTTCAGTTGGAACAAGTTCAAGGGCTACGTTTATTAATGACACAACAACTGGGGATTCTGTTTGTCCTGACACCACTAGAGGCGTTATTGTTAGTACGCCTGATAGACATTTGGTAACTTTGGGTGCTGTAGATCCACTTCGTGTAAGATGGGCATCACAAGAAACAACAAACACTTGGACGGCAACGTCAACTAATACAGCAGGCTCACAATTATTAACAGGTGGATCAAAAATTATTGGAGCTAAAAGAACAAGAGGTCAGATACTTATTTGGACTGACACTACGTTACACTCAATGACATTTAGAGGGCCGCCATACATATTTGGATTTAGAGAACTTGCAACAGGATGTGGATTGGGAAGTCCAAATGGTTGTGTGGAAATTGGTGGTAATGTGTTTTGGATCGGTGTAAATCAATTTTTTGCATTTGATGGCGCAGTAAAACCTCTTTTAAGCACAGTTAGCAATTATGTTTTTGATGATTTTAACTTAAACCAAATTGAAAAATGTGTTGCTGGATTAAATAAACAACATAATGAAGTATTTTGGTTTTACCCAACTGCAAATTCTTCAGAAAATAATAGGTATGTAAAATACAATTATCGTGAAAATGTTTGGGATGTTGGCGCAATTGATAGGTCAGCATGGACAGATGCAGGAACGTTTACAAACAATGTTGGAGCAGCAATTAATGGTCTTTTGTATCAACATGAAGTTGGCACTGATGATGATGGATTACCAATGACGTCGTATGTTCAATCGGCTGATATAGACTTAGGCGAAGGAGAGCAAATTATGTTTATTGATAGAATGATCCCAGATGCAACAATCACAGGAACGTTGAACTCTTACATAAAAACAAAAAAACATCCTGCTGACACATATACAAGCAAAGGTGCTTTTGCTATAAATTCATCAACTAAAAGAATAAACCCAAGGGCAAGGGGAAGACAAGTCTCCATTAGATTTGAAAGTAATAATACTGGAGACAATTGGCGATTAGGTGCTACAAGGTTAGACATGAACCCTGACGGAGAAAGATAATGACTTTACCAAGACTTGTAATAGATACAACAAATGAAGGGTGGGCTAACATAAATCCATCAGACATATCCTCTTGGGCAAATCAACTTGTAGATGAGCTTGAGAACGAAATAGAAAAAATTAATCAAGCAGCAAATACTGGCGACAGTACAGCAAGTTTTTCTATTTCAAATGAAACAATAACAAAAACTTTAAACGTATCAACAGCAAATACTGCAACAATAGCAAATGTATTAGCAACATTAATTAAAGCACTAAGAGATAAGGGGGCGTTAGCATAATGGGCGGAATGTGTGGTCAATCAGACAATATAAGAGATGTTGAGGAGCAAAGGATTAATCCTGGTAGCACCAACATTAAAGCAAAGGAAGGTGACAGAATTTTTACAAGAGGCTCTAGGGAAATATTGGATAGACAAAAAAATCCTATTTTTCAAGATAGCGCTTTAAGAAACAGAGCCGTACATGCTCAAAATCCAGATTACAAAGTTCCTATGAGCATAGGTCAAAAAGCCTTAAGAGATAGTCAATTCTTTTCTGGTATGCCAGAAGCATTAAGGCCATCAGGAATACGCAGATTCAATGATGCAATGAACCCTAGCATGGAAGTGTTTAACAGAAATAACGAAATATTAAGACAAGGGATGGAAGTTAAACCGCCTCCTGGATCAGGGGGTGTTGATCCGTTAGCAAGAAGATACAGAGGTGGAATAGTAGATTCGCCCCCACCTCGTGAACAGGGTTTTATAGATTCTTATAATCATCCTCTATCTAAATATGTTGAGCCTTTTACAGATGCTTTTGGTAAGGCATTTGGATATGATATGGATACCGAACAAGGACGTTACGAATTTTGGTTAGCAGGACAAGAAGCCGATAAAGCCTATCAAGAAGGTCAAGAAGAACGTAACAGAGATAGAGACAGAGCCAACATGAAGACAAACATTCAAGGTGTTGGAACTCCACTTGATCCATGTCCAGAAGGTTATGTTTACAATAGCGAAAGTCAAAAATGTGAACCTGTTGAATCAGAAACAACTGATGATGTTTACACAAAAAATCCTCAGTCAATGGGCGACTTTTTAGGTGGAATGGACATTACACAATATGGAAGAACTGGCACAACAAATCCTGGTGAATACCAATTTTTTATGGCGGACGGAGGCATGAGACGAGCGCCACAAGGAGAAGTAAGGGGACAAGGCGGCCCAAAAGATGACTTAGTGGGGCCGGTAATGTTAAGTAATTCAGAATATGTTTTACCAAATGAACAGGTAAAAATGTACGGTGGGGGCAATTACAATACAGGTCTAAAAAGATTGGAGAAAGATAGAAAGAATGCCCTCAAAAACTACAGTTAGGATTGCTGATCAGTCAGATTTAAATAGCGTTCTTGATATGCTTTGGGAAATGCATTTAGAAGCTGGAATGGGCAGTCTTAATACTGATAAAGTTCAAAACAAAGTTTATGACACTTTTAAAAATGGACTTATCATCATTTCTGAAAACGAAAAAAAAGAATTAACTGGAACTATAGGATTAAACAAGTTTCAGTTTTGGTGGAGTGACGATTGGGCGTTGGCAGATCAATGGTCTTTTGTTAAGAAAAACCACAGAAAATCTAAAGCCTTTTTTTCTTTAGTAAAGAAGGCAAAGAAAATAGCAACTGAGGGCAATGTGCCTTTGTTGTTAGCGAATTTTGGAACAGTTGACGAAGCAAGAAAAACTAAACTGTTCTCAAGAATCGGTGTTAAAATGGGAACTACGGTAATAATGGGAGATATCTCTCGTTTTTTATGGAGAAAATAAATGGCTTTTTTATGTCAATCTGGTACACAACAAACTTCTGGCTCAACAACACAGGATATAATTCCTCTATTTAAAGAACCTGTTGAAGATATTCTGGGAGAAGTTAAAAAACTTTATGAGTCAGGATATCAACCATATGACCAAGCAAGGATAGCTGACTTTACAGACGATCAAAAAGATCTAATGCGGAAGTCAATAGACAGAGTGGGCTACGGTGAAGACGATATACGTTCTGGGATAGATCGTCTAAAAGGCATGGAAGCAAAGCAATTTGATAGTGCCGCCGCTGATCAATACATGAACCCATATCTAGACAAGGTTTTAGACAGGTCTAGAAAAAGAGCGTTTGACGCATATGACATGGCAAGACAAGGAAGGGACGCAAGAGCCGTTGGAGCAGGTGCTTTTGGGGGAGATAGACAGTTTATAGAAGAAGGTCAAGCATCTGGAAAAATGTTAGACAGATTAGCTGATCAAGAAGCCAAAGCGTATTCAACAGCTTATGACAAAGCATATGATGCGTTTGCTAAAGACTCTGACAGAGCATTAAAGGCAGATATTGGCGCTGCAACAGGAATTGGTTCTTTAGTAGGTCAGGGACAAAACGTTTTTCAAAATCAAATGGCTTCTGCAGGTTCTGCGGCAGATGCTCAACAACGCATGGATCAAGCAGGACTTGATTTGGCGTATGATGATTTTCAAAACCAAAGAAACTTTCCGTATGAACAATTAAGTTTTTATAACCAGATATTACAAGGATTTCCCCTTAGTATGTCTAATACTAACTACACCAACATGAGTCCTGGTCCAAGCAAATTTCAACAAGGACTTGGTTTAGGAATTAACGCTCTTGGAATGTATGGCATGGGCGGTGGTTTCGGCCAAGCACCTGGTGGTTTTGGTTTTGGCAATTTAGCTCAAAATATGTTTCCATATAATTAAGGAATAAAACAATGCAAATGAACATAGCAAAAGTACAATCAGTTTTAAAAAATATGCCAGACCAACAACTAATGCAGATGTTGAGAAGACCTGATAAAATACCGTCTATGTTTATACAACAGGAATTGAGAAGAAGACAACAAATGAGACAGGCTTCAGAGGCAAATGCCAGAGGATTAGGATTACAGCCTCCGCCTCCAATGCCACGACAGCGATCACCACAACAGGCTATGGGGATGAGCGATGGGGGTAATTGGTTTAACAATCTTGTTAGCAATTGGAAAGAAGGTCGTATTGGAGCGTGGCATCCAGAATGGCAATCCTTAGATCAGGAAACAAAAGACGCAGTAGTGGAAAAAGCAAGTAACGATAAAAGTAATGTAAAAAGCCAAGTGTCTAATCAATCTGTTAGTGACGCAAACATGACTGATTTTATGGCATCTCAACAAAGAGATAATCTTGTAACAAGCCTACCAGCAGACCATATTGTTAATCAAACTACCACATATCCTACTTCAGCAGAAATAATGAATAAGAACGCTAAAAAACAAAAACGTGGCTCAACTGATTGGAATTCTATGATGCAATTTATTTTTCCTAAATTGAAAAATATAGCGACTCAATATGCCGAGCCACCAGGTTCAAATAAAAACAAAAATCAAACAAATACTAACAACAATCAAAATTTAGTAGAAGTAAAACCACCATCTGGGCAAGGGGGAGCGGGTTATGTTAACCGTGGAACTGACGGCGGAGATCCAGAAATAAGTCAACCTCCAGAAAAAGGTTCTGCCGTAGATGAAGTTTTAAAAAACAATCAAAATAAAGTAACTTCAGTAAATGCACCACCTAATATAAAAATAAATTATGACAATACATTAGCTGGACAAATGGGCGTTAACATAAACGATACAATAAAAAGGGTAAATGACATTTCTGGTAAAGCTCAAGAAAACATTAAATCTGGAATATCGTCAATTAACAAAAATTTAGAAAACTTTAAAAACAGTATTACAGAAGAAACTAAAAATTTTGCTATAAGCAACGATGAGCTTAAACAGCTAAAGGCAGATCGCAGTGAGCATTTTGACGAGGCATATAAGTACGTTCTTAACGATCAAAGCATAGTAGATGCTCAAAAGAAATTAATTGATGCAATGTCGCCTAAAGCAACAGCATCAAATAAGTTTTTCTCATATCTCGCACAACTTGGTGCAAGAATAGCTGGTTCTGACAAGTCAACTTTTGCACAAGCTGCCGGTGAAGCATTAGACAAAACTTTATCTGAAGTAAAAATAGACAATGACGCTGAAAGACAAAATTTTGTTGAACAGGCTAAATTGGGCGTTGAGTTAGAAGAAAAAAGACGTGCAAACAAAATTGCCGCTCTTGAATTTAAATCAGGCTTTTTAAATCAAAGCATAGAACAAACACAAACAGACATTCAAGCTCAAAACGACATTACCGCTAAAAAGATTGATGCTGCAACTAAGGGCGCTAACCTTACAGTTCAGTCTCAACAAGCATTGGCTAATATGTCAACCTCATTGGCTAATCTTAGCCTTAATCAAATTGGTCTTATTGGTGATTTGGTTAACAATGAACTTACAAGAGCAGACAACAGAGCCGTGGCACAAGCTGATCTTGAACTTAATCTTGCTAAGTTGGCTCAAGGAAATCCTGATATACAACTTCTAGAGTATTATCAGAACCTTGATGAAAAAGGCAAAGGACTGTTTAAAGAGGTGATGGGACTTAATAAGGAAGCAAACAATTCAACAGTTTATTCCTCATTAATTAATGCGATATCAAAACAAATTACTGAAATTCAAGCAAACGTGATGATGCCTCCAGAAGAAAAGCAAAATCAAATTGATATTTTGACTGCACAATTAGATCAAATGAAATCACAATTTGGAATAAATGTTAAGGCAAGTCAAAGCGCAGGTGGATCTGGTCAAAATTACATGACCGAGGAAGATTTTAATTAAAATTCAAGGGTATAAAGACACACGAGACTACAAAACAGAGCATCTAGCGGGCTTCTAGCGGCCTCGTTTTTTTGATAAAATAGGAAATTTTATGAGTTTAGCTGAACAAATAAGAAAAGATAACCCAAAGTTTGCAGACAAAACCGACAACCAACTTTTGGAAGCCTATAGACTTAAATACTATCCAGACAAAAGTCTTGATGAATTAGAAAACGCTTTTTCTAATGCAGAAGAAAGAAGGAGAAGAGAAAAAACAGACGAGTTAGGAATTGTTGGATCTTTTGGCAGAGGGTTGTACCGTGGTAAAGAGCAAACGATGGGTTTGCTTACAGACGTTCTTCCAGGCATAGCAGGTCATATTGTTGGTGCTGAAGGTTATCGTGACAAACAAATGCGTGAATACAATGAGCGCATGGACAAGTTACAAAAAGAAGCGCCTTCTGTTGTTCCTACCTATCAAGATATTGATAGTGTCGGAGATTTTGGAAAATATGCCGCTGAAACAGTAGGACAATTTATTCCATCTCTTGTAACATCAATTGGTGGTGGTGGATTAGGTGGGTTTGCCGCTAAAAAGGGTGCAGAGTATTTCGGAAAGAAAATGGCTGCGGAAGCTGCAAAGGACTTTGCAAAGAAAGCAATGGTTCGTGGTCAAATTGGTGGTGCGTTTGTTGGCTCTGGTGTTCAAACAATTCCAGAGGCTTATGCAACACTTAAGGAAGAAACTGGAGATTATAAGCTAGGCGCATCTTTAGCGGTTGGTACTGTTAACGCCATGCTTGACAGTGTCATACCAGCCATTGCTTTATCAAGAATGTCTTCAGAAGCAAGACAAGAAGTATCCCAAAACATTGTAGCAAAACTTTTTCAAGGAACTCCCACAGGTTCTATTTGGAAAAGGATGGGAGTACAAGCCGCTAAAGGTGGCATCATAGAGGGTCTGACCGAAGGCACTCAAGAATTTACACAATTGACGGCTGCTAGAGTGCTTGATGAAAATCCAGACTTTTACGAAAGCGATGATTTTGTAAGAATGTTAGATGCTACATTGCGTGGTGCTATTGGTGGTAAAGCATTTGGTGCCGCTGAAGGTGCTTTATTGGGTCAGACCAAAGAATCTCAAGACGCCAAGGAAACGGCGGAAAAATATACAAAAATAGAACAAAACCTAAACACTCTTGCAGACAGTGGGGCTAGTGAAGGAGATGCTCTCCAAATAACCAAATCCGAAGATGTTCAACAAAAAGGCTTTACAGTAATTGGTCAGGAAACTAACGACACTTGGGAGAAATTAGATCCGTCAGAAAAGAAAAGACGTTCTGGAGCTATACTGGGAAACAGTTGGAGCGCCTTAGATACTACGGAAGACATTAAGGGCGTTATTGATACAGCCAATCAAAATATAGAAAAATTAGAAAAAACAAAAAACGAAATTGACGCAGAAATTTCAAGAACTCCCAAAGATAGTAAAAGATTAAAAATTTTACAAAACAGGTCTAATGTTCAAAAGAATAATATAGAAAAAATACAAAGAGATATTACCAAAGCACAAGATGAAATTGATTTAAGAACAGAAACAACATCAACAACTGTTTTAACGCCAGAACAAAAACAATCAGCCGAAAAAAGAACAAATGCTGAACAAAGGATTAATGAAAACCAAACATCTGCAATACCAACAGGTGAGCAAATTAATCTTAAAGACGAAACAGGCAAACCAACTAAATTTTCAATAGTAAGTTCAAAAATTAAAGAGGTTGATGGGCAACCTCAATACACGCCTATTGTTGACAAAGAAACAGGTGAGGCTGTTCGTTTTGATACTGAAAGAGAAGCAGCTGATTGGATTAGAGAAAAACAAGATACACAAGGACAAGGTGACAGGTATAAACTTGTTGAAACAGAAACACAAGAAGAAATACCTGTTGCATATAATGTTGAACTTGGTGGAAGACAATTTAGAGGTAAACATGATGCAAAAGCTAGAAAATCTGACATAGCAGTAGCTGAGGCACATGAAAGAATTGCTGAAACAGAAGGTGTGCCTATAAGCACTTTAGCCAAAAGGGCAATAACCCCAACAACATCAAAAATTATACCATACAGACTAGGTGGATATTTTTCTGGAAGAGGCGACACTACTCAAGACAAAGTTGAGGAAAAAATTGAGTCAGACAGAATAATTCCAAGCGACATTAAAGTTGGAGATGAAATTGATCTTTACAACTCTAAGGGCGAAGAAGTTAAAGGAACTGTTGAGGCAGTTTCTAAAGCAGGCACATTAAGAGTAAATGTTGGAGAAAAAAGCATTATTGTGCCACAGGACGGTGCTATGGACGGTTTGGGTAGCACTGTAAATATTAAAAATCCAGACTACAGAGTCATGAGCGAAATAGGAAAAGCTAAAGGAAAAGGAAAAAGAGTTAGCGACATGACGCTTGAAGAGTTAGACGCTCTTGAGCAAAACATCAACAAAAGAGTTGATGATATGCAACGTCTAGCAGACCAAGATCCTAATAACAAACAAATTGAAACCGTGCGAATGCAGGCTCAATATGATTTAAACGCCATTCGTCACAGAAGAGAAGGAAAGGGCATTCCTTTATCTACTGAAAGCGAAAAAATAGAACGTCAAGCACAAGAACTTCAAGATGCAAAGGCTTTCATCAACGAAGAAATAGAAAAGATAGAGGCTAAGGGAGATCAAGGAAAAATAATAGCTGACGAATTGAGAGAAGTTATATATGGAAGGTTAGCCGATCCTAACGACCAAGGTGTAACTGTTGGAATGGCATTGTTTGCGTTTCGATCTGCTGAAATAATAAATAACATACTTCCTCAAAGTGCTGACGTTTCATTAAACTTTTTAAGCACACTAAAACACAACGACGGAACTTACAAAGAAGGCAGTTATAATCCAAGCGCCACAGACAATTCAACAGGTGGATTAATGCGATTGGCTTTTATAACAAGTCAATATAATCCTTCCTCTAAACAATTTGAATTAGACTTTCGTCCAGAAGTTCTTTTAGAGACGGCATCACATGAAGCGTTTCACGTTCTTCAACAATATTATGAAATGCACGATCCTAAAGTTGCAGAAATATTGGAAAATGAATTTGGCGGTGATGGTCAAATAGTTGATTACACAAAAACAAAAGCATTCAAGTGGATAAAAAGATACGCTCCACAATTGCATCAAGACTTAGTAAACATGAGCAAATCAACGCTTACTAAAGAGCAAGTTGACGCTAACAATAGATTGCCAAATCCTGTTGTTTATCCGTTAAATTCAGATGGTGTTGCCATACAAGGTGTTGAAGGAAAAGAATTAGCAGCTTACGCTTTTTCAGCTTACAACAACGCTAAAAATAAAGGTCAAACACCAGTTATGGCTGGTGGAGTAACAAGGTTTTTTGATTTTGCAAGAAAATTTATGTTGCGTCTTGGAAACATGTTAAGAGGACTTGGCTTTACAACTGCTGACGATGTATTTGAGGGTGTTTCTTCTGGCGCTTCAGCCGTCGTTCTTAACGGACAACCATTGCAAACAAACACTACAGGAGAATCATATTCTAGTAGAGGTCATCCATTAGATATGGTGGAGATGATTGATCTTAACGATGAGATATATAGTGGCAGACAGAGATTTAACCCAAGAAATGAAAACGAACCACACAGACAACCTGATG
>CETC01158465.1_pt1 | contig 13127 bp, 6 predicted proteins | sample 326911 | NCBI WGS metagenome assembly CETC01 (sample SAMEA2622694, study PRJEB7988) | marine metagenome | isolation source: saline water (ENVO:00002010), including | reverse complement strand
GCGAGGGGATGTCTTATTGGCGAAGATTACTCCTTGTTTTGAAAATGGTAAGGGATGCCATACCGTCTCTCTGCAGACCCAAATCGGATTTGGTAGTACAGAGTTTCATGTTTTGCGTGCGACGAAAGATGCCGATTCAATGTTCATTTATTATTGGAGCACAAAGAACAATTTTAGAAAGGAATTAGAATCTGAGATGGTCGGTAGTGCTGGTCATAGGCGAGTTCCGCTCTCAGCAGTTTACGACTATAAGATACCGGTTCCGCCTAAGGATGAACAAACCGCAATCGCCAATATCCTCTCTGATATGGACGAGGAAATTCAGTCACTGCAACAACGCCTCGATAAAACCAGCAAAATTAAACAGGGGATGATGCAGGAACTTCTTACCGGTAAAACCCGGTTAGTATAATGAAATAAACAGGGACGTTATTAATGAGTGAATTAGAAAAAGACATTATTTCGGTAGCCGATTTGCTTGCTACCAAGTCACTTACCATTCCCGACTATCAGCGCCCGTATAAGTGGACGCTGAAAAACGTGGTGCAGTTATTTCACGATATCGATACCCACAAAGATAAAACAGCCTACCGCCTTGGCACCATCGTCTTTCATTCTGACGAGAAAAAAGGGGAGTTAAATATCGTTGATGGACAGCAGCGAACGCTGACTTTGTTGTTAGCAGCTTGGGCTTTAATGTCTGTCATACAGGAAGGTAAGAAGAAGCTCGTTCGAGGGGACCTAATTAAGCAGTTCGAAGATTTGCAGAATGACGTTGAAAATCTACTTCAGAAACAATCGTTCGCCAGTACGATTAGCCATAAAAACCTAAGAGAAAACTACCTTGAAATAAAACGCATTGTCAGTCGCCCTGACTTTACTGAACAGCATATCGATTTTCTGCTTAATAGTTGTCAAGTGGTGACATTTACGTTGGAAAATATTTCTGAGGCTTTCCAGTTTTTCGACTCGCAAAATGCACGTGGTAAAGACCTCGCGCCACACGATTTGTTGAAGGCCTACCACCTTCGGGAGTTTCCTGATGACGAGCAGGAACTTAAGTCTTCATCTGTAAGTGGATGGGAAGGTTTAGAAAGTAAACAGCTTGAAACGCTTTTTGCTAGATATCTATATCGCATCAGAAAATGGGCACGTGGCGAACGAACTTACTATTTTGGTAAAAATCAGATTGATGTGTTTAAAGGCGTCAACCTGAGTAATACGGATGCTTATCCTTATACATTGGGGCTGAAGATAGTCCATCACTACACTGATGAATTCAATGGCCAGTATCAGCGCAAAGTTGATGGGCAGAATATGCATTTTCCGTTTGCCTTGGATCAAACCATTATCAATGGCCGTCGTTTCTTCGAGATGATTTCATATTATCAGCAGCAGATTGAGCTTCTGATCAGCAAAGAACATGGTGATAAGCCCTCCTTTATGGGAACAGAGCTCAGTGACAGTGCTAGAGAAATTCTCGTTACATTGAATTCCTCGAAAGACTATAAAAACAGATACCGGACAGGCGATAAATACACCCGCGAGCTGTTCGATTGTGCGCTTATTTTTTACTGGGATAAATTTGGCAACGCACATATATCCCGGGCCATTGAAAAGTTCTTTATCTGGGCATATTCGCTTCGTATCAAACGACAATCGTTGCAAATAGCCTCAGTAGACAACTATGTTATTGATGAGATAAACGTCTTCAAATTGATATCTCAGTCAATCAGTCCTACGCAGCTAATGGAATTGTCACTATCAACCCTTTCAGACGGTGATAACAGGAACAACCGGTCGAAGAGTAATTTCGATACCGACCCGCTGGTAAAGCTATTCAAGGAGATGGGTCACTATGAGTAAGAATGAACACATCGATGAGCTAACGGTTCGCGAGCTATTGAGTGGAAAGACAACTTATCTGGTTCCTATGTATCAGCGAAACTACGCATGGGGTGAAGGGCAGATAAAGCAACTCATTCAGGACGTGGTTGATTCAAAACTCAGGAAAGTCGAGAACTACTACATTGGCACCTTGGTGGTATATGTTCGAAAGGATGGCCGCTTGGAGGTGATTGATGGGCAGCAAAGATTCACAACCCTTTCACTCATATTGGCTTATTTAAAGAATTCTACAAAGAAACCGGATGTAAAAAGCACGGCACATGACGTTGACTGGTTTACCAAGCCCAATATCACCTTCGAAAGCAGACCTAAATCTCAGGAAACGTTTGATGACATTACTTGCGATGTGGCCATTGAACAAATGAAGGTTGCATCCGGTGAGAAGTACAATGATGGTCTCGTAACAGGCTATGATCTCATTGGAAAAGAACTGGCTAGTTTGAAGGAAATCTCACTACACGAATTTTCAGAGTATCTGCTAAGTAATGTGAAAATAATGCGAGTAGCAGTCCCTTCTGACACCGACTTAAATCACTATTTTGAGATCATGAATAATCGGGGCGAGCAGCTGGAAAAGCATGAAGTATTGAAGGCAAAGCTCATGTCGGTCCTTCAGGATAATCTCAAGGGGGAAAAAGCATCAAAAGCACTGCACGTGCTAGATACGGTTTGGGAAGCGTGTGCAAACATGGAACGTTACGTTCAATATGGTTTTAGCTCTTCCGCGAGAAAATCTATTTTTGGACAAAAATGGGATGAATTCAAAGCTGTTGATTTTGCATTCTTAGAAACCGCTATCGACTCAGATCCTCAGGATGAGACAAGACTGAGTGTGATGGATGTAATAAGAGGCAAGAAAATCCCAGACATGATGAACAAAAAGGAAACGCAAGGTGCACAACAATCCGATCGATTCACCAGCGTTATCAACTTTTCCAATTTCTTATTACATGTTTTACGGGTGCACTTGAAGAATGAAGATGTTGTTCTGGATGACAAACAGCTTATCAACGTCTTCGAAGAACAGCTCTTGGGGACAAAGACTGAAGCACCGGAAATCGCGGTTCAGAAATTTACTTTCGCGCTGCTGAAATGCAAGTTCCTGTTTGATCACTATGTGATAAAGAGAGAACTATCGCAAAGCAACGATGGCTGGAGCCTAAAAAAGTTAAAACTTTACGAGAGTGACAGTGCAAGTTTCGTGAATAGTTTTGCTGAAACAGACAACAGCTACAACAGCGTGAACCGCGAACTGTTAATGTTGCTTTCAGCGCTGCACGTTTCAACGCCAACTTTAGTGTATAAACACTGGCTGACTGCGGTTTTGCATTACCTATATGAGCAAGAAAAGGTAATTCCTGATTCCTATCTGAATTATCTGGAAAACATTTCCAGACGGTTTATTTTCCAACGTTTTCTGTGCGCATCTGGTGAAAAAGAATACTTCGATATTATTTTCAACGCAGATTTTGAGGATTCCCTCGATGAAGTGGCACTTACCGATATAAGTCATAATAAACTCAAATTTGGAAGTATAGAAAACAACTTCGTATTCAACTATCTGGATTATTTGATCTGGAAAACAGAAAAAAACAGCGGCAATAAGATTTTTGAACAATTCGAATTCACCTTTCGCAGCTCAGTTGAGCATTTTTATCCACAACACCCAATGAAAGGGCATGAGCCTCTTGATGAAGATTACCTTCACCAGTTCGGCAATCTATGTCTCATTAGTCACAACAAGAACTCGCGGTTAAGTAATATGCCACCTGATACCAAGTTGGAAGATATAAAAGTTACTCTTTCAAATAACAAAATTGACAGCCTGAAGCTGCACAAGATGATGCAGATGACTTTAAGTGAGGGTAAGTGGGGTAAAGAGCAAATACAGAAACATGGCGAAGAAATGATTGAGTTATTACTGTCTTCTACTGACAGTTGAACTAGTTAGGAAATATCAGCAGGGACGAAAGAAATATGTCAGACATCGTTTACGTAGGATGGGATGTTGGCGGCTGGAACTGTGATAAAAACAGTACCAGTCGCGATGCATTAGTTATGCTGGACAGTCAGGGCGAAATTCTCGGCTTTCCTTGGCGCGGGAATCTGGCACACCTTATTAATGAGTCGGACAATCAACAGGCATTTTTAAGCGGCGTGTTTGACTTATGCGAACTGGATTACCTGCAACAACAAATTGTGCTGGCAATTGATACGCCATTAGCCTTCAGTAACAGCTTTCGTAATTTACTCAATGGCGTAGTAAGTAATACCCATGTTGCAAGCCATCAAAACCCATATTTGTTCCGGTACTGTGAACGGCTGCTCGCCGATCGTGGCTTTAAAGCGTTATCTGCCGTGAAAGATATGATTGGCGCTCAAGCAACCAAAGGCATGCATTTATTGGCAAAGTTTATACCTGAAAAGATGTCTACTGGCGTATGGCGACATCAAAATATTACGGCTATTGAAGCGTATCCCTCTCCTTGCAAACAATCGAGACATATCACAGGCCTGCAAAATAGGGCTCAATGGCCTTTAGCGAAAAAAAACGCTAGCAAACCAACTATGGTAAACGGTAAAGCACTCCATCAAGACCATCTTGATGCACACATTTGTGCGTTAATAGGTTGGACTTTCCAGCAACTCCCCGAGCTTTTATGGCATCCAGAACAAGATGCGCCAGAGACTGAAGGCTGGATCTTTGTACCCAATGATTGTTTTGTTAACAAAGAATTGAACTAAGAGGTTAACAATGACACCGACAAAAAGCTATTTTCGAATTATTGCTGGTAAAGGCAGTATGCACGCTCAAACCTGTTTTGAGCACGGCTTCATTGGTTGTGATTGGTTAGATAATATCGACCTCACCGATAAACTTCCTGAAAATTGGCGAGAGTTTAATCATGACATGATACCCATCTATCTAGAGTCTAACCCTGATAAGTCTAAAGTCTCTGCAGGCCTAGCGTGCGGCATGATGCACACCATATGTAAGGGTATTAACGTTGGTGATATTGTCTTTTGTCCCAACGGACAAGGCATATACTTCGTGGGCGAAGTGACCTCTGAGTATGTTTATCGATCTAATGAAGTACTCCCGCATCGCAGATTAGTTAAGTGGTATGGCAAGGGGGTGGCACGTGAAGAAATGTCTAAGCCGCTTAAAAACTCTACAGGTTCTGTAGGTACAGTTTCTAATATCACAAAATACGCTGAAGAGTTGGAAGCTCTGCTGGAGGGGAAAGCGCCGCCAGCACTGACTCATTCAGATGCGACGGTAGAAGACCCATCTGTATTTGCGTTAGAAAAACATTTGGAAGACTTTCTGGTGGCTAATTGGGCTTCAACTGACTTAGGAAGAGAGTTTGATATCTATACCGATGAGGGAGAAATTGTCGGGCAACAATATCAGTCTGATACCGGACTTATCGATATTCTGGCAATAAGCAAAGATAAAAAGACTTTATTGGTGGTCGAACTAAAAAGAGGCCGTGCCAGCGACAATGTAGTAGGGCAAATACAACGGTATATGGGGTATGTCAAAGACGAGCTTTGCGAGCAAGGACAAACTGTTAAAGGGATCATCATTGCTCTGGAGGACGATATCAGAATCAAACGCGCACTCAGCGTAACAAATAATATCGATTTTTACCGCTATCAAGTCAGTTTTAGACTTGAAAAGCAACAGTAGAACTATAGTCGTTTAGAGATAGAGATAAATTTGAGAATTAAAAAGGTTTGTTTTGAGAACAGATGAAGAGCTCTTAGAAGAGCTAAGACGGGTATGGGAATACCCTGAGCATTCCAAGCTGATAGTAATTGGTAAAGTTGAGCAAATTTCGATTAGGGAAGGTAATTCTTTTTATATTGTTAACGAAATCCGCAATCCAAAAAACGGTCGGTTGCTCAAATATCCTGAAGCAAATGACAAAACCCGTCACACCATATTCATGGGCTCTATACCCAAAGACTTGAGAGAAGTTGGTGTTAAAGCGGGAAGTTGGGTTCTATTTGAAGCGGAGTTGGCTCCACTAAGTGAACGAACAAAACGGGATAATTTGTTCGAACTTAATGTAATTAATAATACGGTCAGCCCATTGAAAGAGTTTCCGAAAGAGCTAACTCAACCCTACCAAACAGAAAGTGGTGACTTTATAGAAGAATGGGTAATCGATGCACTACGCAAGTCACATGAAGAGAATGTACTCCGAGAGGTAAATCAGAAAAAATCAGATTTGGAAGCAGAAAATGAACTGCAATTAAAAAGTATCGAGCAACTTGGCGTTGAAAAAAAACAAATAGAAGAGTCGATAGCTTGGCTCAATAACCGTTTGGAAAACACTAAATCTGATTCGGAGGAACTGCAGAAGCAATTAGAGCAGCTCCGTACGTCAAAGGAGTTAGAAGTTGCGAGCTACGACAGAGAAATTATCAGGAGAGAGAATAAATTGCTTAAACTGAATCGCTTCATTGAACAGAGAACGGAGTTATTAACTAAACTCGAGCTGCTCGATTTGCCACAAGGTGGGCTAGCTGAAAATTCACCGACAGAAAGAACAGGTCATGATTTTTCTGAAGTCTTTGGCTCTGATGTAAGTGCTGTCGTGGCTTATATTCAGGTTTATTTGAAAGAGAAGGGCATCTATTACTCGCGCAACGTACTCGAGACTTTCTATGCCCTATTGATGAGTAACGATCTAATTATTCTCGCAGGTGATTCTGGTTCAGGTAAAACCAATTTGGTTAAGTCTTTTGCTGATGCAATCGGCGGAAAATCAGTTATTGTGCCAGTAAAGCCGAACTGGACGAGTTCGGAAGATTTGATTGGGTACTATAACCCGTTAGAAAAAAAGTACCTTTCTACACAGTTTCTAGATGCCATTATTGAAGCGAGTAAAAACCCTGAAATTCCTTATTTAATTTGTTTGGATGAGATGAATTTAGCACGTGTTGAGTATTATTTCGCTGACTTTTTAAGTCTATTGGAAGAGCGTGAGTCGCAGCCTGAATTACGTCTGTATTCTGAAGCGGAAAGCACACATCTAGTAAGTGAGTGCAGAATGTTTCTGTCCTTAGTCGATGAAGCTACATCAAACAGTGAGTCTATTAATAGCTTCGTGGACATTTTGAAAAATGAAGAGTTTAATGAAAAACTTCATAAACTCTGTGGCTTTCAGGATGGGAGTTCACTGTTAAAATATCATTCGCAGTTACGCAAAAATCTAGGCAGCTACCTTTCGACCCCATCGAGCTTGGTTATTCCACCTAACGTAAGGTTTATTGGCGCCATTAACGTTGATGAAACCACTCATTATCTTTCACCTAAAATCCTTGATCGCGCTCATATCATCAAGTTTTCAAGTTCTTCACTCAGTAAGTGGGATGAAATAGAAGCTGAATTCGAAGATACGGAGCTGGATATTAATTTATCAGTTACATTGAGTCCTGCTGATCTTAATTTTAGGACATCATATCCTCGATTCGATCGTGAAGATAAGTTAGTCAAATCTTTGTTGTTTATAGCCGAAAAATATCTGGAGCCTCTCGGTATAGAGTTTGGCTTACGAAGTGTTAGGCAAGCAAGAGAATTTGCTAAGCATGCAGAAAAATTTGATGCCAGCTATGAACAGATTTTGAACAGTCTGGTGCTACATAAAATTTTGCCAAAAATGATGTTTGAAGGTGAAAAAGAATTAAGCGAGGATTACGCAAAAAAGGAGCTGCTAAGTGAGTTCCGAGACTATCTTGGGTCTGAGCTCGATAGCCTGAAAAACAAAAAGGGAATTGATTACAGCGTAGCTGAACTTGATAGAGTTATTGCTAACGCCAAAGCCAATGACTGGGTAGTTAACTACTGGTCTCGCTAATGGCTGATTTTGAAGTTAGATACCTCGATATTAGTTGGAAAAGCCCGGGCACGGTGAAAAAGCTGATTGCAAGCAATGATGCAATAGAATTAATTGACGATGCAGACGGTTACAGCGTTGACACGGTTACCTTTCCAAAATCTTTCAAATATGTAGGCATACGCTTTACAGACGAGAAAAATGTCCAGCCTGCAACGATATTAGCTAACGGCAGCCGTAAACCTCTAACGTCGCTAAAAGAGCCGGGCAGTGAAAATGTTTGGTGGGTACAACTCGATGATTGGACATCTTTTAAAGATTTATCGGGTGGGTATTACTACAGTAGTCTTTATCGTACGGCAGGTAAGAGTAAGGTCAAACTCACAGATGAAATTGTCACGATAAACAATCATACGGTCAATTTCAGTGCCGATGAACTGGAATACTTTCTAAAAGATTTTAAAAACGACTTATGGCTATTGATTCTTGACCAATCTAGTTCGCTAACTTCCAAGGTAGAAAGCAAAGGAGCGGACTTATTTGAGCTATCGAACTTAGAATATTTAGCTGACTTTATCGACGGTGTTGAAAAAATAATAAAGAAACCAACCATCGAGTTGATTGAAAAATCTGGTAAGGTTAGTCGTAGACGAGTGCGGCCTTTACCAACTACCTTCAGAGAAACTATCTCACAACCTCATGCTAGGCAGCTGACCAGCCGAGTCAGTGTTGAAAGTTACGATACTAACGAGAATCGTTACGTCGCCTATTGTGTAACCCGAATGCGGTATCTGCTCAAAAATATGCATAAAGTCGTTATAACTCAGAGAAACCTCTATAAGCGAAGATTAGAGCAAGAGGAAGTAAGGCTAGAGGAGCTAGCAGAGCAAAAAACTAAAAAAGTAGATCAGAGAGTATTGCAGAGCGAAATTAATACACTGAAAGGTCAGCTTTCGAATATTCAGTTTGAGTTAGGTAGAAGCAATAGGTTGCTTGAACAGGCTCTTGTTATCGAACCTTCAGATGAGTTTCAAGATGAATGTTTCGGTCTTGTTCATAGAAGTTATGAGCTCATCATTGGCGATAGATTTGCAAATCAAGACAACTGTTTTTTTGTTAATTATATTGACGGTCGAGATATTAAGCGTGAATCCGGCGCACACTATGTAAATGTTAAATTACCCTTAAATCCTAATATAGATGGCGCTTCAGAAAGGATAGCAAAATCAAAAATTTTAATATCTGGATTATGTGAAAGGAAAAAAGTGGGTTTAGCAACTAGCAAATTCTGTTTCCAAATAACTTTTTATCGGGTTGATTCAATCAAATTATGCTCTCAAGCTGAGGAAAAATTATCTGCTGAAATAATTAGTCTTGAGAGACAAGAGAAAGCATTAGCCCAGCAAGATTGGGTAATCCCACTAGACAAACAGGAAGTCTTAGATATTCAAAAGGAGTGTGAGATTCTGAAAAAGCGTTGCGAGAGTTTCGGTGACCTGTATGAACGCACATCAAATTGGCTTAAATCTCTTCCTGTGCTTGAACAACGTCTCAATAAACTATTTTGCTTCTTTAACAAACATACGTCGAAAATGGTGACCGTTTGCCCTAATACGATGACCTTTGTTCAAAACCCTCATTATGCCAAAGCAAAGGCAAGCTACAAGTATTTTAAAGACAATAGCGGTGTGACAGATAGCTTTCTTGATGAAATGCTGAAAATTGATGAGATAGGCCTCGTTAATGTAGCGAACCTTTATGAACGTTGGTGTTTACTACAAATTCTAAAAATCCTGTCTCAGACATATGGGTTCAAGCCTGAAAGAGAATGGAAATCGAAATTATTGTGCGCCGTATCGCGTAATAGTTATAACATTGAACTCAATATGGAGTGTGAGGAAAGACAACAGCGCATTATTCTTACTTACGAAAAGCAATTAAAAAATGGTAAGCGACCAGATTTTGTTATCGACTTCTTCTGCCCTGAATATGTCGAACCATCAAACTCAAATAGTTTGTGGACGACCCGGGGGGAGAAGAAATATCGCTTAGTACTCGATGCTAAGTTCAGGGGAGAAGAAACAGAAGACACATTAGCGGCAATAGTAGATGATCTAAGACTAAACAAGGATTATTCGGAAAACGATAGCAATCCTGTGTTTATCATTCACCCCGTTAGAAAAGCAATCGATAGTCCAACGTCTCCCTTGGAGTGGGGAGAGAATTGTAATTATGGACAGACTAATGATCACAAATATGGGTCTATTTTCTTATCTCCTTCGATAGATAGCTACCGGTCAGCAGAGCATCTTCAGAGACTTCTTGGACTGTTTCTTCAACCTAAGGGCGTTATACTTTCTAATCCATGGAGCACTGGTAATGTTGCTTGGCATAACATGAGCTGTATTGGATGTGGTCAACCCATGGTAGAAAAGTATTCGCCCACTAAACGTGGTAAGCCAAGATGGGAGCTAACATGTTCAGCATGTTCGTTACTAACGATTAAAACGGTATGCAGAAAATGCTCTAAACCTTTATTTAAGAATGGTTTAAAGTGGACATATCATCGTACAAGGGCAACTCAAACCTCCAATGTCGTGTGCCCGTCTTGTGAAGAATTTTTATAAAAATTTGAAGCTGGATGATTTATTAAAGGATTATTATGAGCCAAGTCGGTCAAAAAGAAAAAGAAACTCAAAAACGTGTTGTTGCCTTTTTCTCTGAAGAGCTTGAATACGATTATTTGGGCGATTGGACAAAGCGTGAAAATCGTAATGTTGAGGTATCTCTTTTAGAGGATTGGCTGAAAAGGCGAAATATTGATACATCCTTGATATCCCGTGTATTACATGAATTAGGCAAGGCCGCAGCGCTTGGCGAAGGTAAAAGCTTGTATGAAGCTAATAAAGAAATCTATCGGTTACTTCGTTACGGCGTAAAGGTAAAAGGTGGAGCTGGCGAACAGTTTCAGACCGTGTGGTTGATAGATTGGAAGAATCCTCAGACAAACAATTTTGCGATTGCTGAAGAGGTTTCTGTAAAAGGTTCGAATACTAAGCGGCCCGATATTGTTATTTATGTAAACGGTATCGCGTTGGGCGTTCTCGAACTAAAACGTTCGTTTGTAGATGTGAGTGAAGGCATTCGTCAGAATCTGGATAATCAGAAAAAGAGCTTTATTCGTAATTTCTTCACCACTATGCAACTAGTGATGGCCGGTAATGACACGCAAGGGTTGCGCTATGGCACTATCGAAACACCCGAAAAATATTATCTTGAGTGGAAAGAACAAGGGGTAGAACCATACCCTCATAAACTTGATAATGACCTTTTCCGTCTTTGCAGCAAAGCACGTTTTTTACAGATTATCCACGACTTCATTGTATTTGATAAAGGCGTAAAGAAAACTTGTAGGCATAATCAGTTCTTTGGGATACAGGCTGCTAAACAACACATCGATGCTCGAAAAGGCGGAATCATCTGGCATACGCAAGGCTCAGGTAAAAGCCTTACAATGGTGTGGCTGGCAAAGTGGATCAGGGAAAATGTTTCTAATGCTCGTGTTCTCATAATAACAGACCGAACCGAGCTTGATGAGCAGATTGAGGGCGTATTTTATGGTGTGGATGAAGAAATCTATCGAAGTAAAAGTGGGGCAGATCTCGTATCTACTATAAATCAAACTAATCCTTGGTTACTGTGCTCATTAGTGCATAAATTCGGGCGCCAAAGTGACAATGAAGACGAGAGTACACAGGACTTCATCGCTTCTTTGCGTTCTGCATTACCAGACAATTTTGCACCCAAAGGTAATTTGTTTGTTTTCGTGGATGAGTGTCACCGTACTCAATCCGGCAAACTCCACCAAGCCATGAAATCGATTCTACCGGATGCCATGTTCATTGGCTTTACTGGTACGCCGCTAATGAAGAAAGACAAGGCTCGCTCAGTAGAAATCTTCGGCCCGTATATTCATACCTACAAATTTGATGAGGCAGTGGCCGATGGTGTCGTGCTCGACTTGCGCTATGAAGCCAGAGATATCGATCAGGAGATATCCTCAAACAAAAAAGTCGACCAGTGGTTTGAGGCAAAAACCAGCGGTATGTCAAATATCGCCAGAACCCAGCTAAAACAGAAGTGGGGATCGATGCAGAAGTTGTTGTCGTCTCGTTCCCGACTAGAACAGATCGTAAGCGATATATTGTTGGACATGGATACAAAACCTCGCCTCAAAGAAGGGCGGGGTAATGCCATGCTCGTGTGTGCCAGCGTTCATCAAGCATGTGCTGTTTACGATATGTTTTCAAAGACTGAATTAGCCGATAAATGCGCCATTGTAACGAGCTATCAACCAACCAGTGCCAGTATCAAAGGTGAGTCCACCGGTGAGGGCGTGACTGAAAAGCTCTTCAAGTTCGATGTTTACCGGAAGATGCTCGCAGAATATTTTGAAAAGCCGGAAGACGAAGCAGCAAAGCTAGTTGAAGAGTTCGAAAAACAAGTGAAACAAAAGTTTATCAAAGAGCCGGGTCAAATGCGGATCTTAATAGTTGTTGATAAATTACTAACGGGCTTTGATGCGCCGTCGGCAACATATTTGTATATTGATAAGCAAATGGCTGATCACAACTTGTTTCAAGCTATCTGTCGGGTAAACCGCCTCGACACTGAAGATAAAGACGTTGGTTATATCGTTGACTATAAGGATCTATTTAAAAGCTTAGATAAAGCGATTAGTGATTATACTGGCGAGGTATTTGATAGTTACGACAGTGAAGACGTAGAGGGTTTATTGAAAGATAGACTTAGTGAAGCGAAGGCTGAATTAGAAACCGCATTGGAAATGGTAAGAGGGCTTTGTGAACCTGTTAAAGCCCCCAAAGAAACGCAGGATTATTTGAATTATTTTTGCGGATCATCTGGCGATAACTCCGACGAACTTTTTGATAAGGAAAACTTGAGACTGACGTTTTACAAAGCGGTTGCTAAGCTTATCCGTAATTTTGGGAATCTCGCAAATGAGATGGGAAAAGCCGGTTATACATCTCAACAAACTGAGAAGATTCGTCAGGAAGTTTTGCACTTTGAAACGGTAAGAGATGAAGTTAAAAAGGCAAGTGGTGATAAGGTAGATATGAAGCGTTTTGAACCTGCTATGCGCTTCTTATTAGACACTTATGTTAAAGCCAGTCCTAGCGAACAACTTGTCGAAATTGAGGACTTAGGATTAGTTGACCTTATCGTTAAAAAAGGAGCAGAAGCGCTGAATGACTTGCCCGGAGGGATTAAAAAGAGTCAGGAAAGTATGGCCGAAACTATCGAAAATAACGTTCGTAGGACTATTGTTGATGAGAATCCGGTAAACCC
>CETC01045855.1_pt1 | contig 13209 bp, 17 predicted proteins | sample 326911 | NCBI WGS metagenome assembly CETC01 (sample SAMEA2622694, study PRJEB7988) | marine metagenome | isolation source: saline water (ENVO:00002010), including | reverse complement strand
GCATGTAGGCATTATGATGTTGAATTATTGGACTATGATGAAGAAGAGGCTTTATGTAAGCAATATACACCTTGTGTGTTCTTAAAAGACTTTCCACTTAGAACTCATCCATTCTGGAACATGAAACATGCAGGTGAAGGAATGTATAATAAAGTTGATGTTATTATGCATGGAATGGAGACTATTGGAAGTGCAGAAAGAGCTACAGATGTACAGGAAATGAGAGATCAATTCCATAATATATCTGATGGTGAATATGCACAACTTCTATATAACCATTTTGGTAAGAAAAGAGTAGAAGATGAGTTGGAAGAATACCTGGCACTTGATATGTTTAAGCGTTTTGGTGGTGGTATTGGAGTTACACGAATGGTATCTGCAATGAAAGCACATGGAATCCTAAAATAGTGCATGTAATCAAAAGAAAAGTTAACAATATACTCCGTAGCTATCAGATTCATAGTCAGAAAGAGGCTGATGATTTAGGTATGGAGTATGTTTACTGGAAAGATGCACAAGAGGGTGATAATGCCTTATCTGATGATGGATATGTGGGTGTTTGTTTAAAGAAAGCTATATATACAGACAAAAAGAAACGAACAAAAATAAATATAAAACTATCATATGGTACTAATTGGGTCTCAAAAAATTCTAAAATAAATTTTCTTGATAATCTATCAGCAGACTGTTATACACAGTCAAGCCCTACCCACTGGGCAGATAAGGAGGCTGGTAAAACAAGAACTAAGAATGTAGTAAATGCATATGTAGAGATGCTATTATCTGATAAACCTATAGATTGGGATGTACTTGGAAATATCTATAGACCAGAGCAAAAGACACCTGCTGCTACAGTTAGGAGATTAATGAAACAAGAATCTATACAGAAAATGGTAGAAGAAAAAACTAAAGACCTTTTAATTAAAAAGGGCATTGATAGGGAATATGTAATTGACCTGCATCAAGAGGTAATTGCAAGGGCGAGAGAAGATGGTAAGCCTCAATTAATACTTCAAGCTGCAGATGTATTTATGGATTTATTAGAAATGAAGCCAGGGAAAAAGGTTGTTACTGATTCTATAGAAATGGACTTTTCCTCCCAAATATCCGATGCTATTGACAAGGAAGAAAAAAGAGTAAAATTAGAAAGAAAGAGTGAAACTGATGAAAGAAAAGAATGAAGATATGGTAAATCATCCACCTCATTATACTAAAGGTATAGAGGTGACTGACTTTATTGCATCTTGGCAAATGGATTTTATTCGAGGCAATGTTATTAAATATGTCACAAGATGTCCATATAAGGGTAATACTATTGAAGATTTGAAAAAAGCTAGATGGTATATAGATGATTTGATAAAGAAGCTTGAAAAAGGAGAAATTCCAGCAGCATGTTATTAGAGCATATAGCAGCAGAAATACAGGCCCAAATAGATAAATTAGCTGAAAGGGTTGCAAATCTTGAGATGGATTCGCATACCCCTGTTGACTGGAAACAGTTAATAGATAATATGGAAGAAAGGTTGAGAAGGCTTGAAGAAGAAGTCGACAGTCTTAGCTAAACTGAAAAAGAATATGATACTATTTGGTAAGGTAACTATGCCGAATATGTTTTCTGCAGAATCTCCAGAATTTCATTATACAATTGCAGATGAACTTATGGATGATTCAAATAAGCAATTAAATATTATTGCACCTCGTGGTCATGCTAAATCCTCTATTGTAGGAGGCGTTTTCCCTTTATATCATATAATGTTTGGAAAAGGTCCAAAGCTTATTGTGCTTGTATCTCGTACACAAGACCATGCAACTAAACTACTAGGTACGATTAAAGATGTGTTTGATTATTCAGAAACATTTAGACAGATGTTTGGGTACTGGGGTGTTAATTCTGCTAGAACCTGGGCTAAGACTGAGATAGAACTTAAAGATGGTTCAATGATTATTTGCAAGGGTACGGGACAACAATTACGGGGGATTAAACATGGTAACCAGCGACCTACTCTTATTATCGTAGACGACCCAGAAGATGAGAATAATACTAAGACATCAGAGGCTATGGAAGGGAATCTTCGCTGGTTACTACAATCTGCAGTTCCGTCTCTTGATCCAGTAAAAGGCAGGTTAGCAATTATTGGTACCCCAATTCATCAAAGATGCATGGTGGAGACATTAAAGGAAATGAGAGGCTGGAAGAATATGCTTTTTAAACCAGACCTTGATAATAATAAGGCATTATGGGAAGATTGGCAGCCAATCAAGAAATTAAAGGAAAAGAAAAAAGAATTAGAAAGTATTAACAGAGTGTCGGTTTTTTATAGAGAGTATTTATGTGAAGTGGTAGGAGATGAAGACCAGCTCTTTAGGGATGACTATATTCAGTATTATGATGGAAAATTAGAATACGATAATGATAAAGCATATTTAAAGTTTACTAGCATAAATGGTAAAGCTTGTAATGAGTTAAGAGCAGTTAATATATTCATGGGCGTTGATCCAGCTTCATCAACAAGGCAAACAGCCGACTTCTCCGTCATTGTAACCGTTGCAGTTGATAAAGATGGAAATCGTTTCGTTTTACCTTACTATCGAAAACGAGCAACTCCCATGAATGTAGCTGAAGCTATTTTAAATCAAGTAAAAATATACAGACCTGATAAAACTAGGATAGAATCTGTTGGCTATCAGGAGATGCTTCGTGAATATATCCGTAAGCGATGCGAAGAAGACGGGCTCTTTATCCCAGGTCTTGAGATTAAAGAGAACCCTAGAACATCCAAGTCATCAAGACTGGAAACCATGGAACCTTACTTTGCTCAGAAGAAGTTTTATATGCAAAAGAGCATGGAAGAATTAAGAGATGAGCTGCTTATGTATCCTCGTGGTAAACATGATGATTTACTTGATGGTCTCTTTTATGCAACTAAAGGTATATATACACCTTCTCATACAAATAAAGAAAAAGGTAAAAAAGAAGGCAGAAACCCATTATTGGATGGTGGTTATGATTGGAAAACTGCATAATTGTAAATTTCTGTTAACTTAAGTTGCATAAGTCATACTAAAAGCTGTAAGTTACACCCAAAGATTAAAGTGTAACTTTATATGCCAGACAAGAATCCAGAATCAAAATTAACAACTGACCTAATTAAAGACTACTCGTCAAAGAGATCCGAGTGGGCAAAACAGGCTGTTGAGGATAATGAGTTTAGAAATGGAAAACAATGGTCTGATAAGCAGGTAAAAACATTAAGAAATAGAGCACAAGAACCTGTAGTCGTTAATGTTATCCACAGTGCGGTAGAGCAAGCCAAGGCTCTGCTAACCTCAAATTCCCCTAGATTCCAATCTGCGGCTAGAGAAGATTCCGATGTAAAGACAGGAAGAATCTTTTCTGATTTAATGTCGTGGATCTGGGACAATAGCAATGGCAATGCAGTACTAAAACAAGTCATTGACGACTACTATGTTATGGGTATGGGGGTCATGAATGCATATATAGACCCGAAAAAAGATTACAGTAAGGGTGAGGTATGCCTTAAAGCTATTAGCCCCTTAGATGTCTATATAGACCCTGCATCACAAGATCAATTCTGTCATGATGCAAATCATATTATTATTGGCAAAAAGGTTATGAGGTCTCAAGTACTAAGTGCTTATCCTCAATTTAAAGAATTAATAGAATCTGCAAAGGAAACATCGCATTTATCTACACCAACTACTACTCGCTTTGGTTTATTGGATGAGCAGGTACTTCCTGTAACTGGCAATAAAGACAGAGATTCAGATGGTGATAAAGAATTGGAATTATTTGAAAGATATACAAAGGTAAAGATTCCTTATAGCAGGGTATTTGATCCTTATCAAAATAGAGAAGAGATATTAAATGGCGAGCAGTTCAAAGAATATCAAATGCAAGATTGTATGCTTACGATTACTGCTCAAGGTCGTAACTACATTACTGAGCCTCAAGCAGTGGCTCAAATGCAAGAGATTTATGAAAATGTAGGTCAAGTATTCCACATGGAAGTAGACCCTCAGACTGGACAGCCTTTCCCTGTAAAAGGTGAAGAGAATCAAATGTCTGTTCCAGGCTCTACTACAGAACTTGTTCCTCTTAAGAAAGCTGAAATGATAGAGGAAGGTTTGATTGAGGTCGTTCCTATTGAGCAGACAAATATTAAAGTATGCCTATCTGTTGGAGATGAATACCTTTATTCTGCAGTTCTACCTATAGATAGATATCCTATTGTTCCATTTATGAATAGACATAATCGCAATCCTTATCCTATGAGTGATGTGCGACTTGTTAAAGGATTGCAGGAATATATAAATAAAATTAGAAGTTTAATCGTTGCACATGCCTCTTCATCCACGAATGTGAAATTACTTATACCTCGTGGCTCTATGAATAAAAGGCAATTAGAGGAAGAATGGGGCAGAGCAGGGACAGCAGTAATTGAATATGATCCTGAACTTGGTCAACCAATTGTTGCAGGTCCTGTTCCTCTTCCTAATGAACTGTATAAAAATGAAGCAGATGCTAAGGCTGATATAGAGCAGATACTTGGTATATATGCACTTATGCAAGGAGACCAAGGTGCAGCTCCTCAAACCTACAAAGGAACAATTGCTTTAGACGAATTTGGTCAGCGTAGGATTAGGTCTAAAAAAGATGATATTGAAGCATCTCTAAATGAAATTGCTAAAGTGATAGTGAGCATGGTTCAATACATCTACACTGATAGAAAGATGTTGAGAATATTAAAACCTAACAATACACAGGCAGAAATTGAGTTGAATCAACCTGTATATCACGATATAACAGGAGAGTTTTTAGGGAAGGTTAATGATGTAACTGTTGGGCATTATGATGTTGTTGTTGTGGCTGGTTCTACGCTACCAAATAATAGATGGGCTCGATTTGAATATTATAAAGAATTATACTCAATGGGAGTTATTGACCAAACAGAATTATTAAAACAAACAGATGTCGCTGATATGGAGGGTGTACTTGCCAGATCTGGACAGATGTCTCAATTACAAAACGCTTTACAACAAGCTCAAGAAAAGATTAAAGACCTCGAAGGCGATTTACAGACAGCACACAGAGAATCTCTCCACGATAGAAAGAGAGTTGAACTCAAAGAATTTGAAGTAAAATTAGCTAAAGCAGAGGCTAAAGCCGAAATGGCTTCCAGTCTATACAAAGCTAGAGCAGGTGATGAGCTTGCTAAACTCAAAGAGGCAGTTTCTGATATTGAAGATGATACAATGTCAGAGGTGTCTGAGCAAAACAAAAAGATAATCGGAATATAAGCCATGCTGAGCCTTTAAGGTTACAATGGCAGAAAGACGATAATGGATAACATAATAGAAACTCGCAATGCTGCTGAAGCACCTATGGAGAGCTTAGAGGTTCCTGTGGAAACACCAGGAATAGAAGCTCCAACTGGCAATGGAACTGGGATGTTCCAAACAGGTGACGATCCAATTGCGACTAATAACATAGGCAATCAACCATTCGGCTCTGGTTTAGAGAATAATGGAATGCCTACAGGTTTAACATCACCAGACAGTGAGCCAAACTTTACAGAAGAAGCTCCTCAAGAAGTGAATGAAGAACCAATATCGCCAGTTGAAGACCCAAATCGTATGCAATATTGGCAATCACAGGCCGATAAGGCAAAGAATGAGAATTTTAAAATCCAACAAGAATTAGAGTACTATAAAAATACTCTTGGCCCCATATCTGAGGCTATACAAAGCGACCCTGAGTTGCTTAATCGGTTGGAGCAAAAAAGTCTCTCCAATGCACCCCAACAAGGTTCCCCTTCCCAAGGAAATCTTGAAGGACCATTGAAGCAGCCTGAAGCACCTGTCAAACCACATTCATATAATGAGGTCGATGCATATAATGACCCAGAGAGTGAGTCTTTTAAGTTTAGATTAGCTAAAGATGAATATAGAGATAACATGATTGATTATTATGGCAAAGTCGATGCATATAGGCAACAAGAGCAACAAGTTCAATTTGCCAGACAGCAAGAAGTTCAAGCTATAAATCAAGCTCAATCATATGCTATGAATAACTTTGGTTGGGATGCCCAAAAGTCTAGTGACTTTATAGCATGGGCTAAAAATCCAAGCAATGTTACTATGGAACATTTAGCTAAAATCTATGATGCGGCTCATTCTCCTTCAAGAAGTCAGGTAGAGGCACAGCAAAAAGTAATTCAAATGCAACAGCAGAATCAACGGATGAATGTCCCTAGAACTGCAACTGTTGAACAGGGTACACCTGCTCCAACAATGACAGATGAACAGGCTTTTAGTGCTGGGCTTTTATCTAAAAAACGGTAAAGGAGTAATAAAAAATGGCTAAGAATTTAGGAGCCAGTGGTGTTCTCTTTACAGATAGGCGTGACTTCTACATCGATCCACAAGTTGTAAGAGAATTGTGGACAGATGTAGCTCCATTCACGACAGTTATCTCAAATAAAGAGACCCGTCAAACAAATGACCCAATATTCAAGATGTTCGAGCATCGTAATCCTTGGGTAAAACAACAGTTCTTATTGAACGAAAGCACACCAGGAACAGTAGCTGCTTCTGATACAGCAAATACAGGCAACACTGTTGATAACATTGAAGGCCTTGGTTCTCCAGATGCTTCATGGATAGGTTTAGTTTGTGAAGTGTATGCTACTGCTAATGCAACTTCAGGTGCACATAAAGGTATTGTTATTATAACAGCAGTTGCAGCTAATGGCGATATATCAGTGAAAAATATGACTGATACTGCCATTACATTAGCAAACAATGATGTGTTTAAAGTAATCGGTAATGCACAAGGTGAAGGTCAAGTATCTCCTGAAGCATGGGCAGATGAGCTAGAAGTAGTGTATAATTCTACACAAATCTTCAAAACTCCTCTTGAGGTTACAGGTACACTTCTTCAAGCAGCTCTTCGTGGTGAGTCTTCTGAGTTAGCACGATTAAGAGAAATGAAGAACCAAGAGCACAAAATGCAAAAAGAGAAAGCATTCTTGTTCGGATCTCGTGTAGGTGGTACAGGTATGACTGGTACAGCTATGGCTGACGGTGGTCGTACTGATGCTGATGGCAAGTTAATACGAAGTACTTATGGAATCATAAGTGCCTTAGAAGAATATGGTTCAACAACAGGTGATGGTCAAAATGTATTTACTTGTAATGTTTCAGCAAGTGGTGGTTACGGTTATGCCGAATTTGTAGATGACATGGAAAAAGTTTTCCAATATGTTCCTACAAGTGGTATTAAGCGTGCTTTCTGTGGTGCTGGTGCTTTAGGTGAGTGGAATAAACTTTCTGCTAGTGCTGGTACTTATGGTGCTAACTCAGGATGGACAGTTAACTTAGGTGACATGAAGCGTGATGCTCTAGGGTTCAATTATCGAACCATGGAAACTCCTCATGGAATGCTTCAGTTGATTCCTACTCCTGCTTTACGAGGAAACTACAATAAGCACATGTTGGTTATTGATGATGATAATCTTTTCCATGCTCAATATCGTTCTCCAATGTATCAGACTAACATTAAGTCTGACAATGGATACGATGGCATAAAAGACCAATACATGTCTGATGAAGGTGTTGGTATTTCATTAATCGAATCACATGCTTTATTTAAGCTTACTTAAGTAGAGTCATTTAAAATAGTTAAAGGGAGCTCTTTATGGGCTCCCTACAACTAAAGGATAAACATGGCATTTTGGACAGATTCACAAGATTACAATACACAAGTACAAGATTTAATACCTTTTGATACAAGTGTAATTACATCTACAAAGATGAGAGATTTCTTACAAGCATCTATAAGGAGTATAATAGATGCAATACCTGTAAGCTTATTATCGAATTATGCTTTTACTGAATCTTTTACTGCACTAGGAGCAGATACTGTTGGTTTTAATTCAACCAATAAAAAAATTATCAGTGTACACTTTGGAGATAAAGTTGCTGCTTATAGGCCTTATGATCCAGCTATATATGCAAATGCAAACAGTATACATTTAGCAAGTATATCTTCTCCGATATACACAATCAATCAAAGAGGTCAGGTTCTTGTATACCCACATACAGGCTCTGCCTCAAGTTTAACAAAGAATATTATTTATACTGAATATCCTCAAGTTCTATCTACTGATGGAGTTATAGCAAAAAGATTTGTTTACACAGGACTTTCAACAGATGCTACAAATGATGAGATAACAGGCATATCAAGCTCATCTATCACAAATGAAGATGTTGTAGTTGGGGCTGAGGTTTACATAGAAGATTTTACTGAAGCTACACAATTAAACGCAAAGTGGGCTACTATATCGGCAGCTAATACCACAAGTGGGGATATTAAAGTTCAAATGGAAGGAGAAACTTCTGATTTTAATATAACCCAATCAGAGACCAGTAATACAGGAAAGGTTACAGTTTACTATCCTTATCCAAGAACACTTGATAATGCTATGGTTTTATCCACAGCAATTAAAGTATCTCAATTCTTATTATCAAGACTTATACATACAGATGAAGATATTGAGCTTGTAAATGCAATGCAAATTGAACTTGCAAATCTAAAGGATATGTATAAAGAAGAAATGGGAAGGATTATAGGTCAATGAAATTACAAGAAATTTTAGAAAGAATAAAATTATCTCACCCTACACAGACAGATCAGAATTTAGTAAAACTATTAAATATGGCTTCAGATGATTTCTGTAGAAAGACTGAAGTTATAGATTCATCGTTTACGATAACATCTGTTTCAGAACAAAGGTATTATGCTTTGTTGAAAAATATAGTAAGAATAGATAGCGTAGATGTTGATGGTGAGACTGCAGATAAACTTGTAGGCAGACCACATAAGAGGGATTTATCATGAGTCATTCTAAAGGTTATTGTTGGTGGACAGAAAGAGATCGAATCGGTATTGCTAAGACATCAGATTATGGTTCAACATTCACATCCCCAGAAGGCTCATTATCTATAAGAGTTTTTTGTTCAAAGCTAGCAGATCATTTTATAGGAGCAGATGGAACAGGTGCTGTTGATGTTGATTTAGCTCAAGTAAATGATTTACCTGAAATGTTTCACGATGCACTTATATGTAAAGTTAATGCCATGCTTTTTGAGCTTAACCCTGAAACGATACAATTAGCCCAATATTGGGATGCTAAATATAGAGAATATGTTGTAGAAGCTAAGAAATATGGAAACGATAATAGAAGTGTTGGCATCCATATCAAAGGGGAGGATTATTAATGAGCTGGAGTGAAGACTTTGGTAGTAATTACAGTGTATCTGAAGATAAACAATTAACATTAGATAGCCTTTCTACATACAAAATAAAAAATTCTAATAATCAAGATTTATTAACACTATCAGAAAGCACTGGTTCGTTAACTGTAGGAGGTGATTTTACTGTATCTGGGTGGATTGATTCCTGCAAATTCCAAAATCTGGGATCCGATGCATTGTTTAGAATGGGGTCAAATAGGTCTTTTAAAATATCAAAGCAAGGTGGAAACTCAGATTCTTTAAATGGGAGTATATCATCGGATGGTCAGTTAGACCTTAAAGGTGGTATTGTGCTTAATTCTAATTCAACAAGTGGTTCTGGTACTGAATATAAATTTACATCATCAGGAGTTATAAATGCTGTTGATACAACTCTAACTGGAGCTTTTGTAGGAGTATCTGGTCAATTTAGTGCTGCACTTGCAGCTAACAACATAACATCATCCACTTTTTTTAAGGGTCCTGAGGTTAAAGCTGTAGGCTCATCTCTTAAGCTTACAAGTAATTCAAGTCCTGTTGAAGTTGAGCTTAGTGCTGGTAATGGGTTTCATGTACAAAAAGATGATGGAACACATTGGCTTGAGGTTGGAGCTACTGAAACTAATATAAATTCAGGAAAGTTATTTGTTAATAGTGGTGAGCTTAAACTGGGTGGTAATGTTAAAAGTTCAATTGAGGTGAAAGATAATGACTCTCATGCTATGTCTATAGTTCATGAATTGTCTGGTGGTAGCACCAATCATCTTGCTTCTTTTAATTCAGGTGGCTCTTATGCTGGTATGCAATTATATCATGATTTAGCAGGTGCAGGAGCTCCTTGTTTTAAAACTTTTGGACAGGCTACTCAGCCTGGAAATTGGTCAGATGCAAACTTTTGTGGAATAGTTTTAGGTGAAGGTTCTGTTGCTGGTACTCCATCTATTATTAATGCAAAAATAACAGCAACAGGTGGTGCAAACAGGACTATAACTAGACAGAATTATATAAAGATTGCAGATATATCTACACCAACAGAGTCAGGTTATTCTACAACAATTACAGATGGGTGTGTATTTCAATTTGATGAAGATGCAGGCACTCATTGTGCTGTTGATGCAGGTACTAATCATGCCTCTATTATAAGTCCAGAAGCATGGATTAAAGTTAATATTAACGGTACTGTTCACTACTTACCAGCATATAACTCAAAGACATAATATGAAAAAATATAAAGAGATATTAGAAAACTTAAAAGCTCAAAGCAAACAAGCTGAAGCAACTTTCTTAAAAGTTCAAGGTGCGATTGAAATAATTACATCAATGATTGAAGAGGAAGCTGAAGAAAGTAAAAAAACTGCTAAAGCTCAACAAATACCAAAGGCTAAAAATGACTGACACGCTTCAGACTTCAATAGTAGGTTTTTCAAGTGCTGCTATAATTCAGTTAGGGCTTCTTCCTGATATTATATCTGTAGTTCTTGGGATAGTAACAATAGTGCACATAATAATCAAAATAATCAAGGAAATAAAATGATACAAAAAATGATAGCAGAGTACCTTTTTAATGATGAGGTAAAAGCTAAAGTAATAAAAGAATTAAATGCAAATATAGATGTTCCATTTATCTCAGAATCAACTGAAGAGAAGTGGATTACTGCATTATGGGAGACAATTGAAGCTGTACTTAAAAAGGTAATCCTTAAAGGTGCCTAAGTTCAGCAAATCATCTCTAAGTAAATTGGAAACATGTCACGATGACCTTCAGAAAGTTTTCAAGGAGGTCATCAAGCATGTTGATTGTACTATAATAGAGGGACATAGAGGGGAAGAAAGGCAGAATAAACTTTGTGACGAAGGAAAAAGTAAAGTTCGTTTCCCTAATGGTAGGCATAACGCTAGCCCTAGTCGTGCTGTTGATGTTATGGCTTATCCCATTGACTGGAATGACAGAGAAAGAAATACTCTTTTTGCTGGGTATGTCATTGGGTTGGCTCGTGGGATGGGTGTTACTCTAAGATGGGGTGGTGATTGGGATAGTGATTTCAATCTAAAAGAAAACTTCTTTGATGACCATCCACACTTTGAGCTTAAATGATACTATACATGTATTGGGTTAGAAGTCATACCCCTTTGTTTAAATGGGAGAGTTCTTATTAAGATAGTTCAAACAGCCATTGTGACACCAGATAAACATTTCCCCTTGCATGACCAAAAGGCAATAAATGTAGTCTGTAAAGCAATTGAGCTTGTTAAACCAGATACATATGTAGACCTTGGAGATACAGGTGAATGGGAGCATTTTAGCACACACTACTGGAAAGGTAGGTCTGCTAAACCTATGGAAGATTTAATACCACTGCTTGACAAGGATATTAAAGCAGTGAATAAAGGGATGGACCAAATAGATAAGTCCTTAAATAAAGTTGATTGCAATGAAAGGCATTTTGTTCAAGGCAATCATGAAGTATGGTTAGATAAGTTTGTAACAAGATATCCTTATCTAGACCATTATATGACAGATAAGGCTTTAAAGTTAGATGAAAGAGGATATGAGTTTCATCCTTATAACAGAAAGAAAACTTTAAAAATAGGGAAGCTAAACTTTACACATGGAAAGTTTGTTTCTAAATACCATGCATTTAAGCATTTAGATGTTTATGGTGAGAGTATAATGTATGGACATACTCATGACCTTCAAAGGCATACTAAAACAAATGCTGGAGGTACTATAAGTGCATGGAGTATGGGGTGTTTAAAAGATATTGAGGAAGATGAAGACTGGTTGAGTGGAAGACTGACAAATTGGAATCATGGATTTGCAGTAATTGACTGGTTCAAAAATGGTGACTACATAGTTAATGTAGTTGAAATAATAAACGGTAAGACAACCCTCTGGGGTCAAGTCTTGAAAGGATAAAAAATGGCAAAAGATAGATTTGGCTTCGGAACAGAAGCTCATCATGAAGAAGAACATATGAGAGGGATGCGAGGCGTATCAGCTCAAGCTCATATGCAATCAAATACTGCACCTAACCCATTTGCAGGTATAGATCAAATGGACTGGCATGATCCAGATAGAAGTTTAGCATTTGGTAAAGGCAAGTCAAAGTTACCTGAACCCAAACCAGAACAATACCCATCATACGCTACTTATGAAAGAGCTATGCTTCAATATGCAGATATAGCTCATGGAATAACACTCCCTAAGTATCATGGAGACAGTAAACATACTGCAAATAAGCTTGAAGCATCTCAAGTAAGAGCTTTAGCTAAAAAGAATTGGTCTTTAATGCCTAAATCACAAGCAGGTACTCAAAAAGGCAAAGCTCCTAATTATAGTAATATTTATAAAACTCTACCTGTAGGGTGGCAATCAAGAACAATGCCTGATAAACAGGCTCCTGCTAAAAAGAAGGGTTAAGTATAATGAACAGTCTTTTAGATATGATAAAAGGTGGAGTAAATAGTTGGAATGCCTACAATCAAGCTCATGATAATAAGATGGCCGATAAGTATGGTGCTAAGTTTGGAATGAGTGGTGAGGATATGGCTAAAAGCTGGGGAAATCCATACCAAGAATCAGTAGACTTATTTCAAAAAAGTTCAAATCCTGCTCCTCAGGTAAATATGTATGAAGGCTTAGAACCTGAAGGTGTGTCTGAGGAAGTTGATCCAAGAGAGTTTGCTAAAACATTTAATGTAAATGATTCAGAGCAAGTATCTCAATTTCAAAGACTGATGGGATTAAAGGATGATGGAGTATTTGGACCTAAAACTGAAGCTGCATTAAGAGGTGTACAAGGTGTTGAGACTGCAAAAGATCCATATGGATTTGGAGAAAGAATCAAGAGAGCAGCTACATATAAAGGAGACCTTGGAGAAGACATTAATAGA
>CETC01039680.1_pt1 | contig 13244 bp, 10 predicted proteins | sample 326911 | NCBI WGS metagenome assembly CETC01 (sample SAMEA2622694, study PRJEB7988) | marine metagenome | isolation source: saline water (ENVO:00002010), including | reverse complement strand
GTCAAAGAAGTTTTAACAGAAAATGAGGATCAACAAAGCAGGGCTGGAGATTATAAAAGCTTTTGAGGGCTTCTCCTCCAAAGTCTACCTTGATCCAATCGGTATTCCAACTATTGGATTTGGTAGTATATGGGATGCTGATGGCAATCGCATCACCGTGGATCATCCAGCAATCACGAAGAAACAAGCAACGGGATTGTTACAGAAAGAGGTGCATCACGTTGAGGCGGCAATTAGAAAACTTATCAAAGCGGAACTAACAGAGAATATGTTTTCAAGTTTGTGTTCTTTTTCGTATAATGTAGGGACAGGAAATTTACAAAGAAGTACTTTGAGAATGAAATTAAATAGAGGGAAGTACGAGGAAGCTGCTGATGAATTACCTAAGTGGCGTAGGGCTGGTGGAAAGATATTAGCTGGATTAGTAAGACGTAGAAAAGCAGAAAGAAATTTATTTTTGGAGGGGTATTAAATGCCTCAAGGTCCGGGAACTTATGGAAATCAAGTAGGTCGTCCTCCACAAGGAATGACACTTGAAGATGATCTTGATCAAGTTGCTCCTATGCAACAACAGCAAGCTCCTATGCAGCCTACAGTTTCGGCTGAATCTCTTACTCCTGTCTCAGATGCTATGCAACCGGGAGTTCAAGATGAAGTAGGTGACTTTATTACTAGTATGGTTCGGTTACTAGAATCAAAAGGTATAGAGCTAGATGATATTGGTGCGCCAGCAGGGATAGAAGAACAAGCAGATTTACAAGATGCACAAGCAGATCCACTAGAATTACTAACTGAAGAAGAACTTATTATGTTGGTAGAAAAGTTTGTTGCTTTACCTCCAGAAGTACAAGCACAACTTGAAACAGCTTTTAGAGAGCAGCTTCCTCCTAGAATGGTTAATAGGTTGTTAGCTGTGAAACGATTTGTTCTTAGAGGAAGAGAGTAATGGGCTACGGAGGAATAATTAAGACTGTAGTTAGAGTTGCTGCTAGTGTTATTGGTGGAATGGCTTGTGGTCCTCCATGTGCTGCTATTGGTAGTGCTGTAGCAACTGGAGCAACGGGCGGTTCTTTTAAAGAATCACTAATGGCTGGTGCTACCAGTTTTATTGGCTCTTCAATTTCCAGAGGAGTTACTGGTTCTATTAGCGAAGCAGGACAGGCATCTCAATTAAGTAATCTAATTGCTGACGGGTCGGCATTTCCTTCTACAATTGCCGATGGATCTACAGTTATTAAAGACTTGAGTGGAAATATTTTAGCTACTGGAGATTTGGCTGCTCAAGCCGTTGATCCTTCACTGCTTACTAGTAGTTTAGCCGCTGTAGGAGAAGCTGCTGCTCCAATTAATACTGGTGTTTCTGAATTCCTCACAAGTAATTTTGGAGATGTAGGTGGAATCGTCCGAACAGGATATGATTTCTTGGCTAATGAAGGAGCAAAGACATTAGGACAATTAGGCTTTGATACGGCGGCTGTTCCGTTTGATATAGTTGGTGGTACTGTCGGTGGTCTAGCAGAACTTACATTAAATCAAGCTTTAAATGCAGACATTGCAGGGCTTGATGATGTTCTTAGTCAAAAGTTTACGCCACAACAAATAGCAGCATTACGTCAAGAAGCCAGAAATGCACTATCACAAGAAGCATTTGATCGTTTAATAGGTGATACTATAAATCCCGGACTCAGTGATGAAGAGTTTAGGAAAGTAATAGCTGCTGGAATTGAACGTGAGAATGTAGGATTAGGAGCAGATGTTACAGAGCCAGAGTTTAGACAAGTCTTTGATAATCCTGATCTTGGTAGACTTATTCTTGCTGATGAAGAAGGTCTAAGAAGGCAAACTTTTGGGGAACAAATTGGAGAAACATTTCCCGGAGGAGCATTTAAATCTTTAGATGACAGTATTATACAAAGTATTGTTGACGAAAGAGCAGGGCCAGCTAGACAACAAGTAAGTAATTTACAAGCTAGAGGAAACTTAAATCCAATAGGTGGACAACAAGCTAACTTATTCTTATCAGGACAAGAAGAGGGAGCAAAAGAACGAGTACGAGAAATTGAACAAGGAGTTCTTGGAGGCGCACAAAGAGATGTAAATCTTCTTCGTGGACAAGCTGAAACAGGAGCCACTGGTTATAGGCTTGGTGATGACTTGTTTGATATTAAACCATTTGCAGAACAACGAGAGAAACTTGTAACTGAACGACAAGGATCTCTAGGAGAAGATGTTCGTTCTGCTATTGGTTCTGAACCTCTCTTCGATATTAGTGGCGCATTAAGAACTGGAAGTAGAGCGCAAGGTCCAGTTTCAGGTGCGGCTCCAAATCAATCTTTCTTAGATGCCATAGCAGCTAGAGAAGGATCTGGTGGAAGAGATAAACGTGGATTAGGAACAAGAGGAAGTGGAGCTTTTTAATGGTATCAGCACCTTTTATAACAGGAGCTTTAGTAGGAACATTATCAGATAAGCTTGCTGGCGATAAACTTAATGAAGCTAATTTAGCTGCCAGAGCAGCAGAGAATCAGGCTAAAGATGAAAAGTTCAAGACAGGACTTAATCTTGCAGGTACTTCTGGCACTGACTTTTCTACTAGAAATTTTAATGCGGCAGGAGGAATTGATCTTAATCAGGCTGGAGGACCAACAGCAGCTAATGTTAGAAAACTTGCTACTATAGGAGACTATGGTAAACAACAAGCTGTTAATGAAGCTATATCCAACTTTAAACCTACTATTCCTAATCTAGCTGCTGCCCAAGGAATGGTAGATAGAGATAACGCATTAACTCAAAGTACTGTTGATCGTATGTATGACCAAGCTGTTCTTAAACGAGGTCAGACTCCTCTTGGAGCAACATCATCTAATTATAATGCAAGTCTTATGGATGCCATAGGTAGAGTATCAGATAAGACTAAGTTTAATAGGGAACAACAAGCTGCATCATTACAACAAACTTCTTTGAATCAAGACTTAAAAAATCTTATGGCTCTAAGACAAGCTCATACTCTTGATGCTCCAGCCCCTGCATTTACAGATCCTAATCCGGGAGCTACTGCTGCTCAAGTAGCTACTCAAATGCCAACAAGAACTTATGATGCTGACTTAAGTGAGGTTACGCCTTATGCATCAGGAAGCAAATTAACACAAACACTTATGCAACAAATGGCTCTTGAAGATAGCGATAGAAAACGTGCTGACCTGATTAGACAACTTGGGGATGCTGGCGCATTTAAAGGCACTACTATTCCCACAATTCCAACAGGATAATACAATGGCTGAAAGATTAAATCCTTTAAGTATGATTGGAGCTAGTAGCGATCCAACTCTTGGTGATCGTCTTACTCAAAGTGCTAAAGCTACTTCTGATTTACAAGGTGGTTTAGCTAAAATAGCACAACAGAATAGAGCGCAACTAGAAGCTCAAAGGATGGCTGGAGATACTTCTAGAGCGACTGCTCTGATTAATAAAAATGTTATGCCAGACAGCATGATATCAACGCATCCCAAAGCAGCAACTGCAATTTCAAATTTGAGGCAGAGTGGTATAGATTTAGCCAGCGCACAGGGGCTACTAGCTAGATATGGTGCTTTGGAACATGGTGCTAATATAGGACTTAGACCTCAAATATTACCCGAAGGCCAACAATATACTTTTGGAGGGACAACGGGGGCTGGTGCTGATGCAACAAAACTTAGTCGGTTTACTCCTATACCTGTACTCAAAGCTAGGCTTTCTCAACCTAAACCAGATGTTAAAAGTAAAAGAGCAATATCGGGTAAAGTAACAGAAGTAGGTATAGGAACTCCGGGAGGGGGCGATTTAGGTGGACTAACAAAAACGACAAGAGAACGTGGGACAGAAGACTCTGTAGAATCTAAGATAGTAAACAAGCCGTTAGCAGAAGAGTTAACAAGACAGATTATCACCGATATTTGGGAAAACTATCCTGAGATCGTGCGCGGATTTAACCTTCGGGGTCCGAACAATCCTGATGGCAATGAAGTTATAGAAGCTTATGATCTAGGAGGTGGACGATATAGATTGATAGTAGAAGACCCACAGGGCAACCGACAGCAAGGGGATATCGAAATATAATGAAGGTTTTAAGTGACCTAAAACCTGTGGATTCCGAAGAAGAAACATCTAAGAAGAAGAAGAAAGGTGTTGTTTCTAATCTTAAACCTGTAGAGGATTCAAAGTCTTCCACTCCTAAGACAACATTACCTATGCCTGTTCCAGATACTTTAGCTATGATGCAGAGGTATCCAGCAGCACTTCAAACAGCAATTGAAAAAGCTCCACTATTAGAAAAAACTCGTCCTTCTGATCCCGGCAAGCAACTTGTTGGTGGTGTTTCAGATCTTGGAACAGGGTTTGCTTCTTTACTTGGAATGATAGGAGGAGGAATAGAAGCTGCCTCTGAAACTCCTGTTGCAGAATTTGATGAGGTAACTGGGACATGGAAAACACCAGTAGATGAGATAGGCCATCCCGGATTAAGAAGACAAAAAACTTTTACAGATAGATACGATCAGGCTACCCAACAAGGAATAGATAAAGCCTTGTTAGAGGCTGGAGTATCTGGAAGAAAAAATGTTAATGAAGCTTTAGGAATTAAAGAGCCAGTATCTAGTGAAGATCTTGCAGCTAGATTATTAGGAACGTTAATTCCAATTCCCGGATCACAAATACAGTGGGCGAAAAAAGGCGCAGACCTTATGGATAGGTTGGGCAATATAGCAAAGCTGACTGGATATCTTGCAACTCCTATGGTTCAAGCAGGGAAAGGCTACAAGACAAGAGCCTTAGCACAAATAGGTGTGGGTACTGGAATTGATCAAGGACTTCGTGCTGCTACAGACCAACCACTAATGCTTTCTAAGGAAGCTTTAGCTGGTATAGATCCTACAAAACAACCTCCCGCTCCTCCTGAAAAGTCAAAAACTGTTGCAAAAAAAGGTGTGATCTCTGAATTAGTTCCAGTATCAGATAGTACTAAAACAAAAGGAGTTATCTCTGACCTTGTTCCTGTTTCTAATCAATCGCCATATCTTGTTAGAAGCCGAACTGAGCAAGATGATATAAAAACATTACAAGAGTACGATCAAAAAGTACTTAAACAAGAAGAATGGGAAGATTTAAAAACATGGGCATGGTGGCTAACTGGTATACTTGTTACTGGAGGAGCTACTAGACACTACTTGCACCGTAAGAAAGCTCCTACAGGACAAGTAGAAAAACAGTCAGATGGCTCTGTGAATGTTAAAGAACAGACTACTGGTAGCGTTCTTCATGGAGAGTTTGTTGATAAAGCTACACATCTTAAAGATGGATTAAGACAAGTTGGAGTGAGTGAGACTGCTGCTACGAAAGTTGTATCAAATGCTCATACAGATACATTAGACTTGGCGAACAACTTTCTCCGTTCTGGACGATTAGGACAAAACTTTGGAAGGTCAACCCATTCTCCATCAAGTTTGGTAGCTAGGTTTAATCGGTTATCTACTGACCAACAAACAGCTTTCAATGAAGGCATGAAAGCTATGACTGAAAAAGCTACTAAGTTTAATAAAAAAATAGAAGACTCACCGGGATCTTTGTGGAAGACGCAAAGAACTGATGCTGAGTTAGATGCTTTAATAAAGAGAGCTACATCAGACCCAGACGTTAACCTTTTAATGACTCATACACATGAAGTGTATGATACTCTTTTAGACTATTCTGTTCATCGTGGTGTTCTTAGACCTAAAGATGCAGAGCAGTTTAGGGCTGGCGCACGTTTGCCACCTGATGCTAGTGGTAAGAGGCGTTTGGCATATATGCCAGCATATAAAGCAAGAACAAAATCCTTTTTAGAAAAGCTTAGTTCTACATTCTTAGGACTTCATAATGCAGAAGCTCGTCGTGCTGAGTATCTTAGTATATATGCTCCACGATCTAAAGATTTTGACGTAGATTCTGTCATGTCACCGTTACAGGCATTGGAAAGGTATAGTATATCTGTAGTAAAAAATTCTAATGAACAGAGCTTTATGGGAAATGTATTAGATAAATTGTCTGGTGTTACAAGAACAGGTGATGATGGAGTAAATGTCGCAAGAAATGTGGTTCCGGGAACTTATGGTGCTTTATCTCCTACTGCAAGAGGGACTGTATATTTAGGTAAAGGAACTGACTTAAATAATCCTGATTCTATTCCGTTTGAAGCAATGGACTCACCAGATGCAAAAAGATTACTAAAAGGGTTTGATGGATCTATTAGAGATCTAGCAGGGCGAGAAGGATTTGCTGATAACTTAATTACTGTTCATCAGGGAGGAGAGATTAGAGTATATTATGTTCCCGATAAAGGACTTAGAGCCGCTTTAGATCTCAGACCACAAATTAGTAATGGTTTATTACAAGTTGGTAATCACTGGAAAAACATTTTTACCCGTCTAACAACTGGTGACTGGTCTTTGTTTGCTCCTATATCAGGTGTTTATTCTGCACAACAAATAGCTAAAAATACTTTTGCTAGAGATGGTGTTATTAGAGGAGTTACTTCTCCTCTTAGATCTATGTCTGGAGTAGGAAGATTATTCTTAACTAATGCTACTGGAGACATTGCAAAGTATTTATCTCGTAGAGTAGGAACTCATTTAGGAGAGGATGTTCCTCCTACTTTTATGCAAAAACTAACTGAAAGACTTGAAAGAGTTCATTTTAATTCTGCTGTTACTACTGCTAGGGCTGAAACAGGACGAATGACCTCTAGTACTTATAGTGCTATAGGCGATGGAACTTTGCCAGAAATTTTGGAGGGAGTTGTTAAACCTAATGCTAGGTTTTATGGGGCTGATGAAGCTGGCTTGTTAGCTGACATATGGCGTAGTTGGAATAATGCTTGGCATGAAGGTCCAACTTATGGAGCGTATTTAAAATATCTTGGGGATGAAATAATTAAGGCTGAAAAGGCAGGAAAACCTTTGAATGGGCCTCAAGCTGTAAGAGATGCTATGGATGCATCTAAAGCTGTTGCTGGTGATATGAGAAGAGTAGGCGCATCGGGATTAGCTAAAGCGTTTAATGAGACTGTTCCATTTTCTGCTGCTATGATTCAATCTTGGAACTCTATTGGCGCAGCAGCCAGAAAGAATCCTGTAAGATTTACCGCAGGAGTAGGAGCTTTAATAGGTACTCCAACAGTTACAGAATTAGTTCACAATAAAGGAATACATCTTGGAGCAGTAGATGATAACGGACAACCAATTACATTTACAGATCCAAAGTTTCCAGAAAAGCAATGGACTTATAATGATTACTATTGGAATGGGTTTTCAACTGAACAAAGAGTAAATAACTTTATATACTTTCAACCCGGCAAACCTCCTTGGGAAGCTATTATTGTTCCAGTATCTCCAGAATGGAGTTTGGCTAGAGCTACTATTATTGAAGGGATGGATGCAGTATTTAATTTTTCTGATGTCGGTAATATTGGAAAGGTTGATGCCGATAAAGTTAATAGAGAGCATTTCCTAATAGCTTTTGCTAGAGTATTTGATGTTCCATTGCCTCCTCTTGTTGCTGCAATGGCTTCTGCTTTAGATGCTGATGTTCATTTGGGTCTTGCTTCTAAATTGGAAAGTGATCCTACAGATCCGGGACGAGCGACATCTATTATAAGAACACAACCTTATATGAAAGGGGAACGTCTTACTGCTAGATCATCTAAGGCTAGATTTGCGGCTTCTGACTTAGAAAGGAAAGTTGTAGCGATAGCGCAAGATTTATTTGGTTCGGCAGCTACAATGTATATAGCTATGCATGAATCTTTTATGGCTGGATCTAGAAAGAAGTCTGGAGGGACTGTCGAAAGAGGATTGGAAATGGCATTTGAATCTCTTGGTGCAGGAGTAAAATCTCAAATGCGTTATGGACAAGGCAACATTTTTGGACAAGTACTACGTCCAAAACAAAATGATGAGATAGCACAAAGTCTTCATGTTGGTAGAGATACAATAAAGAACTTAACTGCCAACTTGAACAATGTATTATCTGGAGGAGGGAAGTATTATATGGATGGAATGGAAGTTAAAGGAGATACTTTAATTCCTTCTGATGATCCGTTGATGCTAGAAATGAGTGCGGCTGCTACAAAGGTTGATGAAGCTATAAAGGTACTTGATGAATCTATATTTAAATTAACTAGAGATTTAAAGACCATTCCTAATTCTATGGTAGGGGCAGGAACAAGATGGAAGAATATTAAAGAAAGAGATAATGAGTATGATCAAATAGTACTAAGGATACAATCTCTCAAAACAGAACAGTTAGCAGAAGTTCACCGTTTAGAAGATATCGTTGCAGACCATTTAGAGAAACGATATGGGCGTGAGATTGAAGTAGACTTCACATCTTTCTCTGCTCGTCCTAACCTTCCGAGCCAAGATTCATTGTCGAAAGGACTTGGGATAGCACCCCAAACTTCTCGATAGTTCTAGTAGCTCTATAGAATGTGCCTCTTCCCACTTTAAATATCTGAATCATTCCACACTCATGTAGTATGTTCATAAGTACTTTTAATTCTTTAACATCTACATGTCTTACTACTCGTCGTTGGAGGTCGGAATGTTTAATTCCATCTGTTCCTGATTCGATGAGGATTTCTCTAACTCTTTCGACGGCTCCACTAATTCTAGCTTTTTGCGAAAAGTCCCCTCCGAAGAGTTGATTGGCTCTAGACTTAGCTCTATTGATAATTCCAATGGCTGACGAGATGTGTCTAGCATGAAGCTCAAGTGTTCCGTCATTGATGGAAAGAGTTGAGGCGAGTCGTAGGACATGATCATCCTCTCTAGCTTCAAAGCTAGATAAGAAAGGATCAACATGATTGGCTCTACGGTTATACCAGTTCCTAAATTTTCGGAGTCCTCCTTCTGATATTCGTATTGCTCCCTCATCTCTTGCAGCTTCTGTTGTCTTCTTGAAGAGGCATTTGAGATTGGTTGTTGATCCTTCTCTTCTTCTTTCGGGCCACGCAATAGCTCGTTTTCTATTATCATCAACAACAAAGATAACTCTGCTAGTAAACCCTCCTTCGATAACTGTTGGATTGATTGCCGTGACAAGCCATGAAGGTGTAGATGCTGAGATAAACGAGACATAGACATTTTTATGTATTAACTCCCCACTCTTTAAGGTTCCCGGAATGCGCCTAACTTCGTGACAGTCATATAGATCTGTCAAAAGTCCCGGCATTGTACTCATGTATCCTTCTTTTCCAAGGATTGTAACGAGTTCACTAACTGCGAAATGCGCTCTAGCAGTTCCGCTTTCTGTTGTTCGTTCATGGAGCAGAAGTTCAAGACTTTCTGGGCTTGTTCTCCCGGTAAGTAAGGGATAAGACTCCTTAACAACATTTGATATGCTGCTAATAGCTGTAGACTTTCTAGTAACCCCCGCTTCAGCAGCCAGAATAATATACCAATTATGATAAACTGGACTATTAGGGCGATCCACATATACGTCACGACCAACTCCTGTTCCTAATGCCCATACTCCACACCAGAAATCATAAGACTCTGCTGTTTCTACTACGGACATGTACTTCATATATTGTCCTATAAATGACTCTTCTGGAACTATCTTTTTGTAGTTCATGCTACATCTTTCAATGTAGACCAGCGATGAATTCCTTTCTCATCTGGCTTGGATTGTTTGAAGTCTGTGAAAATAGTAACTGGTTGTCCTCGTATTATAATAGGTTCTTCAGCATGTTTTCGCATGATGCTTTGTACTAGTTTGGCTTTGCTAGGTTTATGTATAGCTATCAATGCATCGTGAACATTCAATAACATCCTAGCATCTTCAGGCCATTCAGGATCTTCGTGACATTTATATATAACACTCGCTACTTTATCCCCAATCGTAGACTGAGGAACAAATGCGATAACACTATCAAAACTTTCTTCTGTTAATCGTTCTATCCATATAAGTCTTCTTCCTAATGGAGTGAACAACATCTTATCATCTTTGACTGTGTTAATAGTCTTTCGCCATCCTTCTTGTATTTCTGGAAATGCTCTATGGTAAGAAGAGAATGCTTCATACGCTTGTTGCATTGGTATGTTACATACTTCTGCTAACTTAGGAGCTTGCATCCTATAGTTAAGACCATGAACACATCGTTTACCTAAGTAACGCATAGTTGGTTGGAGGTTATCATCCCAATCACCACCAGGAATTTCTTCGTAAGGTAACTTAAATATCCTTGAAGCATTTCCTCGGTGAACATCGAATCCATCTTCTGTTTCCGCTTTAGTAAAGTTTTCTATAAGTCCTTGAACATTCCAGATGTAAGCCACTATTTTTGCTTCTGCTTGTCGTAAGTCAAAGTAACTAAGCATGTAACCATCATCTGCTATGAACATTGGATAGGCCCGATGCGGTTGGTTCTGGAGATTCATTCCTGATCCCCATAATGTCTTACTAGAACTTAATCTTCCCGGAGCAGATTGAACTCCGAACTGTTTGTATTCACATCTGATTCTATGATCAGGATCTACTTGCATGGTGGCATATGTACTATAAAACTTATGTTCTCTTAGATACTCATCTAATGTAACAAGCATTTGTTTTTGTTCTGGAGTTGTCCTTGCATGATCTTGCATACGTTGTCGGTTATCTTTGTTGGTACTACTACCTCGTCCAACAAGTCCAAGATAGGAAAAGAATAGTTCACTAAGTTGTCGTGGGGATTTTGGATTGGGCCTGAAACTAGGATCACCAGTAAGATCTGCTACTTGCTTATGAAAGTGTCCAAGCTTTTCATCTAGCTCTTGTTTCAGTGATTTGGATATCTCTTCTTTAAGTGATATGTCAGCACGAACTCCTCCTACTTGCATCTTAACTAAGTGTGGTTGCAAGCGCATGACATGGTTAAAGAAGAAGTCTTCAAGGTTTTGTTGTTTTAATTCTTTTAGAAGTGCGGCATGACAAGCCCAAGTGATACAACAATCTTTAACATTATATTCCCAAAACTCATCTATGTTTCCTCCTTCTCGCCAAGTCTTTCCATCATCTTTGTAGTATGGATGGTCAGTATATTGTGCGGTAAGGTATCCTAAGTTATGAGGCATCCTTGGATATAATGTATGGTGTGCTAATAAAGTATCGAACCATACATTAGGAACATGAATTCTATCTTTGTACCATAGCCATCCACAATCAAACGATCCATTTTGTGCTATGAGTTTGGATCTTGGATCAGATAATAATCGTTGTATTCTTTCACGGAGCAATCCTTCTTCAGTAGTGCTATATCTGTTTGTTCTAGCATCTCTAAAATTGATTGATATACCATCTGTTGAGTTATTTGCGAATCCGATACAGGCTGTTTCATTGGCGATAATTTCAATATCGAACGCGATTGGTTGATCGCTACTACTAAGCTCTCCGAGATATCGCATAGCGTCATCGAAAGTAGGGTTAATTGTTGGAGTAATTTTGTGTGTTCTAAATTGTCCATCTAACACTCTCCTTAATTTAGCCAGATCAAATTTGAACATAGGTTCTAGTGCTAGATTGCGTAGGATATGTGCAGGGTTGTTAGTAATTACAGCTTTTACATTTCGTCTTTGTCTTCCCACAACACAATCGACAACTGATCCCCTCCATTTAGTAATTTTTGTTTCCCCGACAAGAGCATGTAAGGCGTAATTGCCGAGGACGAGAACATATTTGAGGTTCGGTAAATTATCCAGTTCCCAATCCAATAGCCCTTCCCAATGTTCAAGTTCAATTTTCTTAACAGGAGATTTAGCATCAGCTTTAGAGCTAAGTGATACTTGTTTCTTAACCACATTCGTAACATAACAATCCTTTCTTGATATATCGAATGTCCTAAGAATGTCCCATAACATTCTACCGCTACCACCAACTAGTGGCATTTTCATTTTAGCTTCATGTTCTCCGGGAGCTTCCCCTATTATACATATCTCTGCGTTTACATCTCCAGATCCAAGACAGTCTACTTGTAATTGACATGACTTAGCTCTAGTAGTGAACTCTCTCATTAGCCATGCTTCAGTGACTTCGGACATTAGCCTATTCTCCAAATTCTTACTTTATCACCTTCAGTACGAGTTGCTAATTTTATTCCTATAAGTGCAGCCGTTGAGAATAATGCACTTCTTAATGATGATTTTGATTTGTTATGCGCTGCTTGATCAATTAAGACACTATCTCCAACCTCTAATTCTATTAGCATGGTTCTCCATTTTCCTCCTTTAGGAATAGGAAAATTCTTTTCTATTTTAAACTCTTCGTTCTCCATTATTGCTCTCCTCTTGTATCTTTTTGCCTAGACGAGCATAACCTTCGATGTCATCCCAATGATCAGGACTATAAGATCCACAAAGGATACGAGCTATCTTGTGTAGGATATTTATGATGGCAAAGTCATGTGCTATGAGTGCCTCCTCTTTTGATTTAGCATGATTAGCAACAACATTTATTAATTGTATTCCTACATTAAATGTTTCAGCAGCAGGGCCATGAGTTTGTTCACGTTTACTTAGTAACTCGTTTGTTTTATCTATCATTATTTATCTCCCTTTTTATATAGACTTGAATTAATAGAAGCTGCATCAGAGATCACTGTTACATGAGTCCTTGCCCTACTAATTCCAGTGTAAAAGTTCTTTCGGTTTAACAGATATGATCTAGATTTATTCATTACATAGCAGACTCTATTGTATTCACTTCCCTGTGCTTTATGGGTTGTAATTACATATGCTAGATCTAAATCCTTTTGTGGATTCATGTAATAGGTTCCATGTCTTCCTGCCATTTCTAATGACACTGGAATGCCTATTTCTTTGTCTCCAAAGTTTATCACGATAGCTCCATCGTCTAGGAATCTATCTACTATTCCTGTTTCCCCATTGAAGATTTCCAAGGGATAGTTATTGACAGTAAAGATTACTTTGTCGCCAATATATATCCTCTGTTCTTCTACGTTACTCCATTTATGACGTTCAATTATTCTATAGTTGGCATCAGTTGGTTGGAGTAACTGTTGGATAGCAGCATTTAAGGCTTCAGTTCCTACCCATCCAGCTTTTGTTGGAGATATGATTTGGTTTTCAACAGTTCCGTAATCTATTTCTTCGGTGATGTTGTCTTGGATAAAGTCTAATACAGTTTGTACTGGTTCATTGGTTATTTTTATTTCAAAGTCTTCTGTTCTGGTTGGCATG
>CETC01000806.1_pt1 | contig 13326 bp, 15 predicted proteins | sample 326911 | NCBI WGS metagenome assembly CETC01 (sample SAMEA2622694, study PRJEB7988) | marine metagenome | isolation source: saline water (ENVO:00002010), including | reverse complement strand
AAAAGATTTATATCCAAAGTGTTATAAAACACATTGGGCTATAATAAAACAATCGTAAATAACAATAGGAGAATAGTATGAATACGATTACAAGAAACCTAATGGTTTTCCTTGCAATTCTGTCGGCGATGATGTTTGGCAATAGTGGAACTAAAGTATCTGGAGAGTTTTCTTCAGCAATTACTTTTGGTGATGCTGTATCATTCACCACACCCTACACCGGAGTTGTGATTTCGGGAGACAATTGGGAATTGAGTACAAACCTACTCAATGTTATGGAGTTACTTGATGCGTCTGATATGACCTTTGGATTTGGTCTCGGAATGATAATAATAGAAGAAGCCAAATACAACTGGAAAGTAACAGATAAAGTAACAGCTACATTCGGTAGCCAAGCATTACCTTATGGTAACGCGTGGGGATTACATAGACCATCACAGAATGCTTTTATTAGTGTTCCAAGATTACACATGGTAGGTACAGGTGTTGGTTTAAGTACATCCGTTTATGGTGTAGGAATACAGACCTTTTATGGAAATGACGAGTATTGGGCAGGTCGCCTGTCATATAGTCTATTGGACCAAAATTTTGGTCTCTCCGTAGATGGTAACGAAGCTCTATTATTAGATGTTTCAAGTAAAGCTAGTGTTTTAGGCTTTCCAATTGTAACATCTGCAGAATATGATTTATCAGAAGAAGGTGATGGATGGTTTTGGATTCGCTCAGTTGTGACTCCAACTTTCGCCAAAGGTGCATCTATCTTGGTCGGCTTCAATTCTGATGATGACTTATTATATGGGCTTGGGTTTAAGTGTTCTGATAATTGTTTCCTTTCTACTGAACTATCAGCAGAAGGAGATAAACTTGTCAGAGTCAGTTATTCTTTTTAATATTAACCAAATACAATAGGAGAGAAAATCATGATTAATTTAAAAAGTGCATTTTCATCACTTGGTGAGTTCATTGGTGGTTTAGTTGAACTACTTGCTTCCTTAGCTGCTCTTGGCGTAGTGTCTGAAGTTATTTTCGGACAAGGCGTTTGGGGTATGAATGTTGTTGGTAACCTAACAGGTATCGTAACAACATTTGGAAACAACGGATTCGCCGGTTTGTTAGCACTTCTTATCCTTATCGGATTATGGAATAAGAAGTAACAATAAATAACACTTTGGTAGGTGTTATAAAAAATTGAGGGAAGGTTAAGTTCTTCCCTCTTTTTCCTAAATATATATCATATTTATTATTGAAGGTAGTTTTCAATAACAAATAATGGAGAAGTTATGATGTCAAAAAAATCAACTTCAAAAAAGGTTACTCCTACCGCACACGACATACGCAATAAAAGACAAGCACTAAAAGAACTCAAAAATAAAGACTGGACAATTAAATTCAGAAATCGTAATCAAAAACGATTTTATGATATGGTTGAAAAGAAAGATATAACTTTCTGTACAGGTCCTGCAGGATGTGGAAAGACTTATCTCTCTGTTCATTATGCTTTAAAGGCATTAGCTGATAAAGAAACACCATATGATGGAATTGTAATTGTTAAACCTTTAGTTGAGGCTGACGGTGAGAAACTTGGCTTTTTACCAGGTGATGTAGAAGAAAAGACAGAACCATTTATGATGTCTTTTTATTATAACATGGAACAACTCATTGGAAAACAAATTCTTGGTATTTTGAGACAAGAAGAAATTGTTAAAGTAATTCCAATGGCTTATATGAGAGGGTTGACTTTATCTAATAAAATTGTAATATTAGATGAAACTCAAAATGCAACTCCTGCTCAAATCAAAATGTTTCTAACACGACTTGGGGAAAATTCTAAGTATATTATTGCTGGTGATTTAGAACAAACTGATAAACGAGGTGTTAATGGATTAGATGATTCTATCAGAAGATTCGCTGGAATCAGAGGTGTAGGTTTATCTATGTTTACTCCTAAAGATATTGTTCGGCATAAGTTAATAGGAAAATTATTAGCTCGTTATGATAATAAATTTGACTTAACAGATGCTGACGCTGAGATAACAATTTCTAAATGGGTAAATATGGAAGAGGCAAAAGTACCTACTGACGGTTCTTTAGAAAATACTGAGTATAATTTACAAATAAAATAAAAAAGCCTTGACTTATATACTATTTTATCGGTATAATATAGTAGATAATATGGAGTAAAAAATTAATAAAAATCAGCTGATTACACTCATATTGTTGTTTACTTTACAGATAGCCGTTTGGTTTCAATTAAATGGACAATTAATATGGAAGTGGTTTAAAGATAATCCACTTATAATATGTATTTTAGGTATGCCATTAACTTATGGATTTTGGTTAACGACTAAGTACGGATATGTGGGATTCGGTGGTCTATGGCCTGTTAGATTACTCGGATTCGCTACTGGTATGTTAACATTTCCTTTTATAACATATTGGATGTTGGGAGAAGGTATTAATTTAAAAACTGCAATATCAATATTATTATCTATTGTAATAATGATAATACAATTTATATAATAATAATATAATAATAATATAATAATTAAATTATAAATTAGGAATGAAATGAACTCAGAAAGAATTTTAAATAATTGGAATAAATTAATTGATTTAATTGAAAATACATTTTCTGGTGAACGAAAAGAAAAATTACTAAAAATGTATGGACATTTTAAAGACAGAATGATGTTTGCTCCAGCTTCAGGACAACAACATTTTCATTTGTGTGAACCGGGTGGTTATGTTGAACATATTTTAAATATTGTTCGTTATTCAAAAGCATTTTATCAAATCTGGAAAGACAATGACGCTTATATTGAGGATTATACAGAAGAAGAATTAATATTCGCTGCTATGCATCATGACTTAGGCAAAGTTGGAGATTTAGATAACGATAACTATGTTCCTAATCCATCAGAGTGGCATAGAATAAATCAAGGAAAAATTTATATAACTAATCCTGATATTCAATATATGGCGCCACCGGACAGAGGTATTTGGATATTAAGTCAATTTGATATTAAATTTTCAATCAATGAAATGTTAGGTATAAAATTAGCTGATGGGATGTATGATGATGGCAATATATCATATTTAAAATCTTACAATCCAGAAAAGAAATTAAAGTCTAATATGCATCACATTATTCATCAAGCAGATATGACTACAACAAGAATTGAATATGAACAATGGTTACATAGAAATGATGAAGCTGTAATGAAAGTAGATAGTCCTAAAAAAGAAAAAGCAGATGTAGAAGAATTAAAATCAGAATTTGATAAGTTGTTCGCATGATTTGGATTTTAATTTTATCATTAATAATTAATATTTTTTTAATTGTAGTAACTTATTATGCATTAAATAAAATAAATCAATATGAGAATTTCATATTACAATTTTCTCAAATTATAAATTTCGCTACAGAAAAGATGAAACAAGTTGATTCGGCTGGGCATTATGAATCAGACGATGAAACAGGTTTCTTTTTTGAACAATTAAAACAAATTCAAGTTTTAATGAATAACTTATTTGAAAATACAGGAGAAGAAGATGCCGAGAAAAAAGAAAAGTAAAGTTTATTTTGGCAAAGAAGTTCAAAATGCAATAATAGAGTATAATAATACTGAAAATATTTCATTAAAAAATAAAATATATCAAGAAAGAATACATAAAGCATTTGATAAGTTGGCTGAAAATATTATAAATACATTTAAGTTTTCTTATTTTGATTATGGTTTTGAAGATGTGAAATGTGAAGTAGTAGCATTTTTATTCATAAATATTCACAAATATGACCATACAAAGGGAACAAAAGCATTTAGTTATTTTTCAGTAGTTGCAAAAAATTATTTGATTCTTCACAATAATAACAATTATAAAAAGTATAAAACACACGATAGTCTTGATGTATTGAAAAATAAAAATGATGGTGAGCAAAAAGAAAGACAAGATAGATTAGAAAATTTTGTTTCAGAATTGATAAAATATATGAATAAAAACATTCCACATATTTTTAAATCTAAAATTGACATAAAAATAGCATATTCATTGATTAAAATTTTTGAAACAAGAACTGATATTGAAAATTTTAATAAAAAGTTTATTTATTTGTTGATACGAGAAATGACTGATGTTAACACTACACAAATTACAAAAGTTGTTAAAATTATGAAAAAACAATATATTAAATTATTTAATTCTTTTGAAAAAAATGGATATCTTGAACAAGAAAAACACTTTTTTTAAATAAAAAAATAAAATAAAAGTATAATAAAACCCGTACATTACATACGGGTTTTTTTGTTTATAGTATTTTTCATTATATGATATTTATATATGAATAAAAATATCTGGAGTAAATTATGGCAGATGAAATTTTTGAAGGTAAAACTTTTCAAGATTTAACTAAAGACATATACAACAATGCTAATCAGAAAAAAAAGCAAATTGAAATATTAATCAAAGAGATGAATAAAATGGTAACAACAATAGATGATGTTGTTATGTTAGCACCAATTATTAAAGAATATTTAGAAGTAGGTGTAAAAAATGATGAACATTTAGTTAAATTAGCAAGTGTATTACAAAGAATTTTTTCTAAAAGTAAAGTTTCTGATGAAGATACTTCATTATTATCTGAACACGAAAAACAAGAACTAATGGACTCTTTACAGAATACTATTGATGAAATTCAAAATGAAAGTGATAGTATAAATGAAATTAAACAAAAGTATGAAAATTAATTATGGGATTCTTTGAATATTTAAGTCCTAATTCTGTAGCATCATCACAAACAGGTGTAAGAACTGATTTTAATAAACCAGTTTATAAGGAGTTTGTACAAGGTACAGTTACAGGTGTTATTACTTATGACGATTCTTTAGGTTCAGAAGGTGTTTATGATACTAACGCAATATACGCCAAACCGGATAGAGGTGATGAACTATTGTTTTCACAATTAAGTAGGCAAAAATACTATCCTTTGTTTCGTGGTATAGTTGATACACCTGCAATAGGAGAACCAGTTTTGTTATGTGAATTTGAAGGCATTTTTTATTATATAGGACCTTTAAATACAGATAATGACCCTAATTATAATGAAGATTATGCATCTATTCAATCACCGAGTGTCCAAACAAATACTGATAGTAATGTAAGCTTAAAAACTTTATTTCCGAAAAAAGGATTTAGCAGGTTACAAAAAATATTCAGGCCATCATTAGATGACCCTAAACAAGAAAGGGAAAGTGCTGTGATAAATGAAAATCACGGTGATTTAATATTAGAAGGAAGATTTGGAAATAGTATTAGATTGGGTTCAAATCATCAAAATCCTAAATTAATTATTTCTAATAATAGGTCTTTTATAGACCCAGAAGAAAGTTTTCTTGATGGTTCTTTATTTTCTATGACATCTTTTGGAAGTTTAAATAATCATTTTAGTGATTCGGGCTTTGAGACAACTAATTTTATTTTAGGCTCTGATGAAAAACAACAAGATAAATCAAAAGAAAAAAAAAGATTAATAGGTGAAGGTAATCCAGAAAACGAAAATGCTTTTGATTATAATTACGGAGTATCAGAAGATAATCTTCCAATTTTAAAAGAACAGATATTTATAAACAGTGGAAGAGTAACAATAAATTCACATGAAAACAATATTACTCTATCTTCCTTTTATAATTTTGATATAGGGTCTGGAAATAATTTAACAATTAATACAAGTAATTTTACAAGTATTGAAAGTAAAAATATTTATTTAGGAAAGCAAGCACAAGAACAAAATCAGGCTATGGTATTAGGTAATAAACTAAATGATATATTAACAAAATTATTTGAATTATTTGAATCAGCACACGGATTAGTACAAGGCGTGCCTGTACCATTAACAGATGCTACTGGAATTGTGTTGAGACCAAAAATATCAACATTAAAAAGTGAAATATCCGAAATTTTAAGTCAATATCATTTTATTGAAGAAAACAAAGGTCAAAAGTAAATAGGAGTTTGATATGAAATCAGATAAACTAAAGTTATTTATAAGAAAAATAGTTAGAGAAGAAGTTGCTATGGCAATTAATGAAGTAATAACTGAATTAAAACAACCAGTTAAGAATATTCCTCAAACACAGCCACAACAAAAAATAGTTGAAAAGAAACAATACACAAAAAATTCAATATTGAATGATGTATTAAATGAGACAGCTCAAACAACTGATTGGCAAACAATGGGAGAAGGTGTTTATGATTCAAGTAGAGTAGAAGAAGTAGCTCAACATTCTCTCAATGTACAACCAGAACAACAAACTGGAATGAATCAATTTTTAAATAAAGATTATTCAGCGGTATTAAATAAATCTTATGAAAAGGATAGAAGAAGATAATGGGTTTAAAAACTGATATAAAAAATGCATTTATAAAAAGTCTTGGTCCTGATGCTGTCGGTGAAGGAAATATAGATAAATTAGCTGACGATTTAAAAAATGCTATAGTTAGTTATTTAAAAGAACAAACATTTGAAATTACTGAATTAAAATGTGATTTAGAAGTTGAAGAATTAAAAACTACCGGGCCGTTAATGGGTATGACATTCGGTGGTCAAACACCATCTTGGCCAGGTGGTGTAACAGGACCTTTACAACCAGTTACAGTAGCTAATATAAATAAATTAGAATTGAACTCATTGGGTGGACAAGGTGGCGCATTACAATCAAAAGGTAACGCACATATTAATAAAAAGTCTAATACACCTGACAATACTTCAAAGATAAAATTATTAACAAGTGTTAAGGAAATATAATGGCAATATTAGATACAAGTAAAAGACCTTTTATTCAAGACAGAGATGAATTAATATTTATTGGTATTGATTTACCTTTCAGAAAATCTGATGGAGTTGAAGGTTATTTTGCTTCTACATCTTTTACAATAGATGCTGTTAAACAAAATGTAATTCAATTATTAGAAACAAAAAAAGGTGAAAGACTTTTTCAACCAAATTTAGGTGTTGATTTAGATAGATTTTTATTTGAACAAATAACACCCGAAACTATTGTAGAAATACAAAATGAAATTGTTGAATCATTTAATTTTTGGTTACCTTTTGTCACTATCAGAGATATACAAGTAACAGAGGGAGGTAATTATGATATTGGAACTAATTCTATAAATATTTATGTTGAATTTAGTTTAAATAATGACCAAAGAACTTTAGAATCTGTGCAAGTCACAATAGGAGAATAAAATGCCATATAATGAGAGAGAGAATAAAACCAGTAATGTTGATTATCTTAATAAAGATTTTAATACTATTAAAACAACATTAATGGAATATGCTAAAACTTATTTTCCTAATACATATCAAGATTTTAATGAAACATCACCAGGTATGATGTTGATAGAAATGTCTGCGTATGTAGGAGATGTATTATCATTTTACATTGACCAACAATACAAAGAAATGATGTTACCTTTAGCTGAAGAAAGAAGAAATATAATTAATATAGCAAATATGTTGGGATATAAAACTAAAGCTATAAAACCTGCTTTTGTAGAATTAACATTTACTCAAAATGTGGGAGTTACAACACCAGCTGGTTCAGAAGCAATTTTACCTGATTATAGTGCATTAAGCACTAAAAGATTAAATCCTGGAACACAGGTAAAATCTAATGTAAATTCAGATATAATTTTTGAAACATTAGATTATGTTGATTTTGAAGTTAGTAGTTCAAGTGACCCTTTACCTGTTGAAAATCAACAAGATGCTTCAACTGGATTTACTACACAATATAAAATTACGAGAAAAGTGAAAGCAATATCAGGTGCAGAAAAAACAAAAACTTTTACTATTGGCTCACCACAAAAATTTTTAGAAATAAATATTCCTGACACAAATGTGATTGATATTGTTTCTGTTACAGATTCAGCAGGAAATTCTTATCATGAGTTTGAATACTTAGCTCAAGATTTAGTTTTAAAAGAAGAACATTATACTAATACAAACAATGACAGAGATACAGCTTATGAACTTACAGGTACATCTGATGATACCTCTGATATTGTACCAGTTCCTTATTCTTTAGAATACATTAGAACTTCAAAAAAATTCATAACAAGGGTAAATGAAAATAATAGTACAACTTTGATTTTTGGTAACGGTATTTTGAGAAGTGGTCAGAATTTAAATTCAGAATTTTTTGATGTTGAGCAAGCAGGATTAACTATACCTGGAGAACCAAGTGATTTTGATGCAACATTAGACCCGTATAGAAGTAGTGATAATTCTACTCTCGGTGAAACTCCAGCCAACACAACTTTAACGGTAACTTATAGAGTTGGTGGCGGTATTAATTCAAATGTAAGTAGTGGTGAATTAACAATAACAACTGATACAAATGTTACAGTTACAAATGAACAGCCAGCACAAGGAGGTTCAAGTGGTGATACGATTGAAGAAATAAGATTTAAAGCAAGTAGTCATTTTGCTTCACAAATGAGATGTGTTACAGCTGAAGATTATAAATCAAGAGTTTTATCAATGCCTGCTAAATTTGGAAACATAGCTAAAGCTTATGTTGATAGAACAGACCCACAAACAATATTTGAACAAGCGGCTATGTTAGGTGAAACCACTAATAACCAATTATACACTTGTAAATTTTCAGATACATCTGGTGTTACAAGTGACCCACACAATATTACTTATGCATACTATGATACATGTACAGCGGCATGTTCTGCAACTGACCCAGCTGATGGAGCTTTAACAATTTACGGTGTTTGTGTAATGTCCACTACAACTGATTTTATTAATTATGAGGAATTTCAAGCTGTTTTAAATCAAGGTACTTACGCTACAAGTAATGAAGCTCCTATCCCAACTATTGATATTTACACTCTTTCTTATGATAATAATAAAAATTTAGTTAATGTACACGATGATAGCCAATTATTAATTAATATTAAAAAATATATTGATAGATTTAGAATCATAACAGATGAAATAGCAATTAAAAAAGGTTATATTGTTAATTTTGGTGTAATATTTGATGTTGTTGCGACGAGAGATGCTAATAAAGCAGATGTTAAACTAAGATGTATAAATAAAATAACACAATACTTTAATATAGATAAACTTCAATTTAGACAACCTATTTATGTGTCTGATTTAGAATATGAACTAATGGGTATAGATGGGGTACGAGCTGTTAATTATGTTACATTAACTCAACAATTTGATTACAATAATGATAATGTAGAGGTATTTACTGAACCATTATATAATTATATCATTCAATCTGATTCAACACAAAACTTTACAGCGGTCAAAACTGCGGGATACGGACATCAATATGATTTTGAAGAAGCATCACAAGGTGGTATGATTTTACCATCAGTTACACCTTCTGTTTTTGAACTTAAAAATCCAAACCAAAACATAAAAGGAGTTGTGAGATAATGCATCATTTTATTTACGCTACAAAAGACGCCTGGATATCGAGTGGTTCTAATACATCTACAGGAGAATCATTTAAAGACCAAAATTTTGGTAAAGACCAAGTATTAGAATTAAAAAAAGAATTTTTTAATTTATCATTTAATTATCCTACAAGAGTATTAGTTGATTTTTCTGGAACTGAATTTAATGAAATGTCAAACTCAATTGTTAATGGTACTATACCGAGACCACAAACAGGTTCTGCTGCTGGTTCTAAATTCTTTTTAAGATTATATGAAGCTGAAGGTAATAAAGACCAATCATTGGAATATACTTTACATGCTCAACCAATTTCACAATCTTGGGACGAGGGTGTAGGTAAGTTTGGTGATAATCCGAAAGTAACAAACGGTGTCAGTTGGGATAATAGATTCGCATTACCAAGTTCTACTGAACTAACTTGGAGTAATTCAGATGGTACAAGAGCATATGGTTGTACAACATTGTCTGTAAGTTCTTCAACACAAGCATTTTCAAACGAATCACCAGATGTTAGTTTAGATATTACTGATATGACTAATATGTGGCTGAAACAGCAAGCAGATAATAATGGTGTTATGTTAAGATTTACAGGAAGTCAAGAAACAGATGAAACAACATTTAGTCAATTGAAATTTTTCTCCGCACAAACACATACTATATATTCACCGAGATTAGAAATAAAATGGGACGACCATAAACCCTGTACAGGTTCTAATACAGGTAGTTTAACAGAATTAACTATGAGTGGTGCTGTTGACAATTTTCTTTATATGATAGGATTGAGAGAATCTTATAAAATGGATGAAAAAGTTAAATTTAGAGTAGCAGGAAGAAAAGAATTTATACAAAAAACTTTTTCTACATCAGTACAAACTGTTTCAAGGTCTTTTATACCTGAAGGTAGTGGCTCTTATTCTATTAAAGATATAGGGACTGGTGAAACTATTGTACCTTTTAGTGCATATACATCAATGAGTTGTGATTCTACTTCAAATTATTTTATACAATATTTAAATGGATTTTATCCTGATAGAGTTTATAAGATAATATATAAATTAAAACAAAATGATGGGCAAGAAATAATACACGATAATGATTTTGAATTCATAGTGAGGAGATAAGGTTATGGCTACGATTGATTGTACTGAAGTACAATATAATTTTGAAGATGCTAAACATTGTGTTATAGAGGCATTAAAGTCATTTGTACAGACTGATAATGATATAAAAGCAGTTACAGGTGATTATAATAACATAAACAAAATAGTACAAGATGGACAGATAACAACATCATTCACACCAGTAACTACAAATCAGAATGTAGTTTTGTATGAAAACGACCCACAATTATTTAGTCCAGAATTTAATTTTAAAGTTGAAACACTAACAGATTGTTTATATAGTGAAAGTGACGAATATTATACTATAATTAACACAAACACTTTTGAGTTCGTTAATGACGAAACTGGAAATCTTGAACCACATATTAATTTTGATGGTGTAGCATGTAGTAATGAAAATCAACCATTAGAAGATATTTTTTTAATTGAAGCATTAACATTTTTACCTTTATCATATACTCAAAACATACCTATTGATACTTCGTTTGAATCTATAAATGATTCTACCGCAACTCAACTTTTAGATACAAACATTTATGAATTATTATCAGACCAAGAAAATAATCTTGATAGAATTTTAGCATTTTTTCAAGAATATCAATCGTTAAAAGGCACTTATCCATCATTTATAGACATAGACGGTGATGGACAAGTCGATGATTTCGTAGATGACAATGCAGCTAATGCATATAGAAGTTCACATGATATAAATTCAAGCACATTACCTGAAGGTTCTATACCTCGTTTAAATGAAGATGTTTCTTTAACAGGTTATTCAGAATTACAAGATAATGTATTTCCTAAAACTTTAGAGGCATTAAGAAATGATTTAAATGAATTTTTAAGAGATATAGATTATATTGCTGATACTGCAGATACAAGACCTATCTATGAAGACCGTTCATCTGGATATTTAAAAATAAGAAATATGAATCAAGCTATTATTATCAGAAATGAAGAAGGTAATGATATTGGTTTAGAAGATTGGGAATCAGATGGATTTACAATTACAATGTGGGTTAAATTTTTAGATAAAGTAAATGATGGTACTTTGTTCAATTATGGTAATCCATTCAGGACAGATAATCCAAAAGGATTTTCATTAGAAACATTTATTGGTAGCGGTGAAAAAAGATATGTTAAATTAACTGTTAGAGAAACATCTGGTGGCGGTCCTAGTTCTAATAACACAGCTAGAACAATTGATTCACATATTGGTAATATTAATAATAATAAACTAGCAGATGTAACTCAAGTAGTAGATTCACAATACACCGAAATACCTGTTGATTTAAATGAATGGTATTTTATAGTTGCAACTTATGATACTACAAAAGAAGATGATTTAACTACTGGAGGTAGCCATTTACAAAATGAAAATTATTGGATGGGTAATTGTGTGGATTTGACTTGTGATTCATTATCATACACATCAGCATATGGCAACAAATGTAAGGTAGAAATTATTTCAAAATCAGATTTATTATTAGCTCGTGGTTTTAAACAAGAATAGGTTATGAATGGCTACCAGACAAGAAAAAAAACTTCTTAATAATACAATAGAACAAATAAATAGTTCTAATGTTTTATCTCCAAGAGATAAACAAATACTTGCTGATGCCTTAGATAGATTATCTAAATCACCAGTAACATCAGCAGTTGTTAGAAAAAAGAAGATAAATCAAACCCAAAACCGTAAAAATTTAAGATTCAATACATCTAATAGAACAGATTGTTCAACATTATCTTTACAGCAATGTCCTGAAGTTGAATTTTTAGCATATGGAAGTTTTGTTTCTTCAGGTGCATGTTATGACCCAGTTGCTGACCCAAATGATCCTTATTCTAATCATGAAAGTCATTGTCCTAAATTATGTCAGTTCGCTCCTACAGGTAATTGGGGAGCACGAGAGGGAATTGGAGCATGGGCTCGCTGGATTGAGGAAGAAGGACGGCATGAAAATTGTCAAGAAGCTACAACAACATCTAATAACCCTGAAATAATATCTTCTGTCAATGGTAGTGATGTTACTTCTTTATGGGAATCACCTAATGGAATATCAACATTAATAATACAAGGTGCTTGTATTGATGAAGAAAATCAAACTTGTGGTCCTTATATTAATGCAGACGGTGATGAAATTAATCCCTGTGCTGAGGAATCACCATTTGCGCCCGATGGGGTATATATTTTAAACAATTGTGAACAAGGTCAAATTCCAAGTACGCATGTTTATCATTATGAAGATGTTTGTTGTGCAAATGATATTTCATATTGTGTAATACCTTGTACTGGTGATGTTGATTTTAATGGAGAAGTAAATGTTGCAGATATAGTTTTAATAGTTAATAATGTTTTAGGTAATAATACATTTTCAGAATTACAAAATTGTGCAGGTGATATTAATCAAGATACTGTTGTAAATGTCATAGATATTGTTAATATTGTTCAAGTAATTTTATATGGTGGAGAATTTGAAAATAATTGTGAAGCGCCTGTATATGGCTGTACAGACCCAAATGCATGTAATTATAATTCACAAGCTACAGTAACAGATAATAGTTGTCAATATCAAACAACACTTCAAGATTGTACTATAAATAATGAAAATTGTAATACTAATTATACAGAAGCTAGTGAAACTCATGATTGTAATGGTGTTTGTATTAATCCAAATCCTTGTTGTGGTTATGAAAATTGGAGTGAAGATTGTGAATTTG
>CETC01014757.1_pt1 | contig 13344 bp, 13 predicted proteins | sample 326911 | NCBI WGS metagenome assembly CETC01 (sample SAMEA2622694, study PRJEB7988) | marine metagenome | isolation source: saline water (ENVO:00002010), including | reverse complement strand
ACACTATTTGAGTCTCCTACATTTCCTACGCTAAAAGTTCCACACTGTAAATGATTTGATGTATCTGTAGTCCAATCTATTATTTGATTACCGCTAGGTATAGTTGGTTTGTTTAAAATAACTGTATCTGCTGGGTCAGCCCCACCTGCATCCCAATCGACTTGAACATTTGCTTCTGCACCAGTGGCTATTCCGTCTAATTTTGTTATTTGAGTAGATGTAGCTAGTCCTGTTTGAGATGCTGTAGCATCAGGTATAGCAGATGTATATTGTATAGTTGGCTTATTATTTATAAAGGCATCTCCACTTGCAGCATTCCAATCTGATTGAACATTTACTTGCGCTCCATCTGCAATATTCCCAAGCTTAGTTGCTCTTGCATCTGTAAAAGCGTTTGTATCAGCTTCTCCTTCATATGCTGATTTAATTTCAGCCCCTGTCTGGTCTGCAGTCGCACTTGCCTCAATAGCATTCAATTTAGATAATAATGTATCAGTAAATGCATTAGTGTCACTTTCTGCCTCATATGCTGTTTTAATTTCAGCTCCCGTTTGGTCCGCTGTTGCATTATCCTCTATTCCTGTTAGCTTTGTATTTAATGCAGTTGTAAAATTCTTTTGTGTTAACCCTCCATCTCCAACGGTATAGGTTGTATTTATATAGTTCCCGGGGTCAATATTTGTAGCACCTTGGTCTTGAGTCCAATCTAATGTCCCATTTCCATCTAGTGCTAAAGTACCGGCAGTAGTGGGAACATTTATCACATTACCATCTATTTCAAATTTTATAGCAGCTGCTCCTGAACCTGTAACTTGAGATTTAAACTGTATAAGTGCATCTCCATCTTGCGAGGAAGCCTGAAGGTGAACCTCGCTATCTGCAACATTTGCTGCTGTTATTATATTATATTTAGCACTAGCAGATGTATCTGATGTACTAGTTGAAGTAACTATATGAGTTTCTGACAAGACACCATTTCGAGAAAAGAAAGTTTGCATTATACTATCAGTAAATAAGTTAGAAGCTCCACCGCCATAAGCACTTTTTATAAAGCCTCGACCGTGATTCGAGTTATTTTGTAATGCAATATCCCCAGATTCATTAGGCAGGTATATTATTCTATCTTCTTCTGATGCCTCTTTTGCCCTTAAAGCCACCTCATAATCATCTGCATTTGACCCTTCAAATATTATACTATTAGCACTCATAAGCACACCATTTGCAGCATCAGTAGAGGTCTTTGTGCTAATATATGCAGCACTTAATCCACCTGAAAAATTTTGCTGTGTAAGAGATTCTGCCAGTGCCAATGTGCCACTTCCATCAGGTAAGTTAATTAAGTTATCTGCAGTTGGATTTACAACATTTAATGTAGTTTCGTGGTCATCTGCGGGTCCCTCAAAAATAAACTGCATATTACTACCAACATCAGTTATAGTAATTGAATTTGCACTTTCCTGAGAAGACCCTATTATCAAAGAATCTAGATTAAGAGTTGTTGAAGCATCTTGCAATTCTTCAATAGTTGCTATTTGCTTCCAGCTAGCCATTATACAGGAACCTTATGCCCTATAAGTTTACTATGAAGCTGCTTAATCTTCTTTACAACTGTTGCTGCTGTCTCAATGTCTTGACCATCAATTTTAGCAGACATAAGCAGTCTCATTAAAAACTCCGTATCTCTAATGTCCCACTGGATATCCTGTGGATTAACATCGTTCATATGCTAACCCCTTACGCTACATATATGTATAGATTGTCTCCTGAGAAAACCATTTGACCATCTGTTGGTGTTCCAGAATGAACTCCATCGCCATACATTAAAGAACCAGCTGTATCGTCAAAAACAAAAGCTCCAGCCTTAATAGGCGCATAAAGACCTAAATCTGCTTGAGCAATCTCTGTTGCTAATGTTTGGTGTGAAGCGTGTGTAACTGATAACATTGCGTGAGTTGTTGCCTCACCAGACGTAAAACCATCACCATCTGATACTAACTTAATAGATTGTCTTTTTAAGACATCTGAAGAGCTTTCTGCGTTATTAGAAGTAGCGAACAATAATGATGCTTGAGATGTAGCTGAAGCACCACCCCATTCAGTTCCACTATTAGCTGTTCCATAAGCAACGTGATTGTCATCTAAAGTGAAATCAGTAGATGCTACTGTAGTTGAGGTGCCATTAAAAGTTACTGGAGCCTCCATAGTTACAGAGCCACTCGCATTACCGATTGTAATTGCGTGAGCATCATCTGTCCAAAGAGCTTTTGCTGATGCAGAACCACTACCTTTTATAGCTGTATCTATATGAACTGATGCATCTAAATCAAGAGTTATTGTTCCATTATCAACCACTGTACTATTTATTGAATCAGCAGCACCTGTAACTGTCAGTGTCTCTGTAAGCATCTCAATACCATTTGACGTGCCTGCATCACCTGCAATATTCAAAGTTGAGGCTACATTAGCTGTTCCTATGCTTGTTACCAAACCTTTATTGTTAGCTGTTATAACAGGGATTACAGTTCCGCTTCCTACTGCAGTAGTATCAGAGTTTACTGTAGTGCTTAATGTTAATGCCCCAGTAGAACTTAAAGTTGCATCTCCACTCATTGTTACAGATGTAGCTGCAGTTCCACTAGAAAGAAGCATTAAGTCACCAGCCGCTGGAGAATCTCCATAAGAAAAATCCGTTAATTCACCTAACGTATCTACTCCGGGGTCCATTTGAGCCTTTAAATATTGCCAACTTATCTTCTTCGTAGCTGCTTGTGAGGCTGTGCCTCCATCATTAAAGATAAATAGGTCAGCATCATTGAATGTATGCGCTGATTCATCTGCTATCGCCGTTGCGGCTGTTATATCTAAGTCCAACCCTCTTAGCACCTGTTTTCCCGTGGTAAGATTTACTATTCCATCAGGTACCGGTGTCGTAAAACTATTTGCCATTATTATCTCCTTATGCTTTTATTATATTAATATTTCTAATTTAGTAGATGCAACTGTTCCATCATCATATGCTCCCGGCGACCTGAACCAAGCAAAGTCTTCGTCAAATCCAGTAGCACCAACATCATTATTAAAGTCAGTATATGACGTGATTTTAGTAAATACTGCTTCAAAACCACCTATTTTAAATGATGGATTTACAGAACCTAATACTCTAGTAGGTACACCCCACCATACATATACCCCAGTTGATGATAATGGAATATCAACAGCTGTAGACTGTTCATTGGTATACATATCAGTAATTGAGCTAGATAAATTATCCTTACATCTACTGCTAGATACAATATTACCAGCCTGCATCAATGTAGCCTCTGCTGGATTTAGAGCTGTAGTTGTACATACATAAGTTTTATTATAAAACCTAATTACTTTGGAAATCGATGAATCTGATACTCCGTCTGCATAAAACAAAGTAAATGTCATCTTCTTCCCTAAATCAGTTTCCCAACCCGTTCCATCAGCTGGATATTTTAAATCAATATCAACACCATTACTAAAGTTAGTTAACGCTTGATTTGGGGCTGACCCTGTTAAATCACTTGTTACGATATTTATAGATGAAGGACCAAAATGGGTAGAATCTACAGATGCTTCTCCAGAACAGTCAATATAATTGTCTGATGCTGATGCAGTTAATGTTCCACCATTCAGATAGTTATAGCTAGCACTAAAACCTACATTGTTTACCCAATCATCTGCATCGCTACCTAGGTCATATGAACTACTTAAGCTCGACCCGTCTGATAGTACGGTAAATCCTGATACATTTCCTGAAAGATTAGTAAAACCATCATATTGGTGTTTATATATTTTAGTTTCATCACTAGATAGATGATATATAAGCCCAGAATCCGTATCTACAATCATATTTGCATCTGTTTCTGCAAAATCTGCTGCACTTGTAGGGGTACCTACTTGTGATTTTATTTGCTTATGTACCCATTTTGCAGCAGTTCCAGCACCCTCTGCCTCTAGTACTTTACCATCTGCGTGTCCCGTAGCTGCAATATCTTCAGAATTAGGGTCACTTGTTATTATTTTTTTCCAGCCTGCCATTTTAGTATCTCCTTATGTTATAAACTTGCTTTATATGTTGTATAATCACTTAATGAATTAGTTTTCTCTGTTTCTGTAGAATTTGATGCAGCGTTAATATATTCATACGCCATACGTCTTTCTAGTAGATTTTGAAACTTTTCAAAGTCATCCTCGTTAGGATTGCTGCATTGAAACCAATAAACCGAACCATTTCTAAAAACAGTATTGCCTACAGACCCTTCGTGTACTACAGTTGAGCCTGATTGTATATATGAATTAAATAGATTGCCATTTATCTTATCAACACCTGTATTTGATTTCTGTAATGACGTCATTGAAGAACCTGTAAATTGCTGTAAGCGTGTTGTGCCAAATGCTGTAATACAATCCGTTAAACAAGTTCCAACGGATGTAGCTGCATATGTAGCTACAAAAGTATCCCTATCTGCAACTGTTTCAAAGCCGTTCAATCCTACACCTCCAGTACTTTTATGCGTATCTACTTTAGATTCCGCATTGCTTTTCACATTTCTTTTAACTCTGGACATTCTATTCTCCTATTTGTGAATATATAATTCGTTATTGTAAAACACAATATCACCATTTTGTGCTATTTGATGCAATTCCGACGATTCTCCAATATGGAAACTACCAGATATGTCTAAATCTCCAGATGAGCTTAATGACATTAACTTTGTAGAATTATCCCCTTTTGTTATTGTGAAAAAACTATCTGTCACAACATTTGCACCATTAATATTCATTCCGTTATTATTATGGTCATATTTAAACGTAAAATCTTTATCTGTACCTAAATTGAACGGAATACTGTCAAAAAGATGAAATTGCCCGCCAATAAGACTTGCTGAAGCTGAAGCGGCGGAATCAAATATACCTGATGAAGTAGACTGTGGTGATGAAGGACCAAATGATATTCCACCACCATCAGTAGTCCAAGAGGTAGTGCTAGAATCATCTTGATTGGTCCAATTCGTTGTACTGCTTTCTGATTTATTATTCCATATAGCCATCTAAAAATTCCTTTGTATAACTTTTCTAATTCCACCAACTCTTGCCCTTGTATATTTTGCAACTTTATCTTTAAACCTTGCCATATACATTTCTCTTTGTTGTAATAACTCTGGAGAATCTATTAAAGCTGCTTTGCAATAGTCAACTAGCGCTAAAGCCAAAGTGTCATTTAATGGTATATTAGCATTTTCATCTAACATTTCTGACGTGTCTGGTATTGATGTATATTCCAACATCAAACCATTAGTATGCCCAACTGGAGTACTTGAATATGTGGGCGCACTATTTGATGATGAGATTTCATTCTCTAATTTTTTATATATAATTATTAATTGCCTTCCACGTACAAAATACCCATATCTCTGAGCTATTGTTCTACCATATGTATCATTTCCGTGAGGCATTATTTCTCCTTATAGTCATCTATATTGACTCTTGGTATAGGACAATAATATCCTGAATCTTCATCAATAATCTTTACTGCCTTAACCTGTACTAAGTTAGATGGGAAATTATATGCGTCTTGGTCTTTAACTAAATCTGTTGTATACTGAGTTACATTTTCATTAGTCTCTAATTGTATCTCATTCATACCATCTTCTATAAGATTTTTAACGTAGTTAAATCTTGTTTCGCCTATTAATTCCATTAATTCTTTAACTTTCATTCTTTTCCTTAAGTAAATATTGCATATTCAACAGCACAAGGAGTTCCATCATCTGAGAAATTATAAGTAGCATCTGCTATCTTTGGTAGAAATATCCCTTCATTTGGACCCAATGTACATATAGCTGTGCTAGCTGTGCTAATTGTTAAATTAGCAGTATTAGGGTTGCTATTGTCAGCAAAATCAAATCCAGTATGCTTAACCCAAAGACCTTGCGCACCTGAAATAGCTCCAGTAGTACCTTCACTACTTACATATGTATTAACACCATTCACCCATTCTCCACTGTCATTTCCATCCCAAGCCTGTGATGAATTTCCACCACCTAAAGTCTTTTTAAAGTTATATGATATTACTTCAGTCTTTACACCGCCGCCAGCGGCATCTTCACCAACCTCTTCTACTGGAGTGACGCTTACTTTCCAATCTATTCTTGCCATTATCTAGCTCCTTCTCTTTGTTGTTTTTGTGCTTCTGGACTCATAATAAAGCCTGATTCATACTGACTCCTCAGCATAGACATTTTATCCTGATACCATTGATATTCTTGCCCTAATTCTGCTAATTTAGCATTAAATACATTTATACTATTTCCAGCAGAGGCTGTCCATATCTGCGATTCAGCATTGTGTTTTGCTAAATTTTCTTGATTTTTAGCTCTAATTAATTCCACATCAGCTTTGTAATTTTCTAATGCATTTCTAAATTGCGTATCTGCCTTATTTAAATCAGCTTGATATCTTTGATTTTCTGCACTTAATTCTTGTACATATATCTGTGTGTCCGCACCAGTCTTAGCTTGAAATCTTTGCAATATATCACCTGCCTTTGCCTGCCAAGCGTTTAATTCTGATGTAAATTTTTGCTGTGAATAAGTTACATTATTACCATACTGCTGAATAAGGCTTGATGTCCTTGTTGACCATTCTTGAATTGCCTCTGCACGTTTTTGAGTAAATTCAGTCATAGAAACTTGTACTATTCTTGATTGCCATTCCGTAACCATATGTGCAGTCTTAGCTTGATATGCGGCTAATTCTTGCTGATATATAGACATATTACCTTGGAACTCTGAAGTCTCACTACTCATTTTATTTGAGGCATCAGCAGTTGCTTTACTAACCTCTGCCTGATACTCTGCAGATTGCTCATTAAATTGATTTAAAGCATTTGAAATATCGTGTTGATATTCTTGTAGTCTATTTGAATACTCAGTAACCCATTTTGTATATAGTACCTGTAAATTTTCTCTTTCCCATTTAGAAATAACATTCTGAACGTCAGATGTGTATTTCCCAATATCTGCATTATATATAGCTAATTCTGCTTGTAGACCCTGATTATTACTATCTAGCTCCGCTTTCGCATTAGTCATTGCTTCTTGTAATCTGCTATCATATTCTTTACTTTCTTTATTAAAAACATTTAATGCATTCTGCATCTCTGCTTGATACTGACCAATTTGAGCTTGTATTTTACTTAATTTAATTCCTGCCACCTCTACATCTTCATCTGCTATACTAACATCTAAGGATGTAAAATCTGGAGCATTTAACACTGGAACTGTATAATCTGCTAAATTACTCCCTGCCTGATTTGCTGTTCCTGATGGTATTGTTCCAATATTTGGAGCAACTGGAGCTTCTGGCAAAACTATATTAGGTATAGTTGGGAATGTTGGTGGCGAAAATACAGGCTTAACATATTTAGGTGCCAATCCTCTTATTATTGTTGTGAAATCAAGTGCGCCTCTATCAAAAGATGGCGATTGAGGTGGAACTGGTAACTCTAAAGACAGGTTTAACGCTCCAATACTTATATTTTCAATCGGAAATGATAATGATGGAATAACAACGTCCTCTATTGTTGGAAAACTGGAATATAGCGTTAAGCCTATATCTCCTATATCCTCAATATTAGGAGGAACAGGAGTTATAAAATCTGCAGGCGGAGTGAATGTTGGTACCGTATCAGATACCGTTAAAACATCCGGGGCTATGGGGGCAACAGGGAGAACCAACTCAGGTGTGCGATTATGCACGTCACTCATCGTACGCATCAGGACTGCCATAGCCCCGTAAGTCGATACCAAGGGATAATACGATTCTGGAAAGTTATCTATTGAACTTTGTGATGAATCTACGCTTGGGTACGATAAATGCTGCACTACTGCTGTTGGCTCTGATACTGTATAACCTGTTACTGCTGCAGCTGAATAATTTCTATGTATTACAAAATTTGTTGTATCTATTATCTGATAGACATAAAAGCTTCCTGCATAATATGTATTATTTAAAGTAGTATCTGCTTGAGATATTACAACTTGGTCACCAGCTGCAAATCCGTGTTCTGTTCCTGTAGTGATTTGAGTCTTAAAACCACTATCATTTGTTGTAAATGCCGTTATAGAAAGGTCTGTGCCAGCTCCCGGCTGTGGGAGAACAAAAACCTTTCCATTTAATAAGTAATAAACAGGAAACTCTGATGTTGCATATTCTATACTGCCTACATCCGCAGCTCTATGTCTTTTAGTCACTGGAACAAACTTACAAGGTTTACTACCTCTCGAAACATCATAAATCTTTGCGCTACTAACTGATGCTCCTGCTGTAGTGACCGATGTAGATTCGGTAAATAACCAAATATCCTCTGGGTTACTAGAAGATACTCTCCTTATAACATCCTTACATCCGTCAGCTAATGATTGGTTTATATTAGCATTAGTGTTGTCCGTCCAATACGAATTTAATGTCCCAATCATTGATTCTACTTGTGTCTTAAAGTCTGCCATATTAATAAAGGAATGTTACTCCTGCACTTGAGGTTCTTATTGCGCATATTGGATATATAACGCCTGAATTTAAGGACATTACTACTGTTGTTTTATCTGGGAATGTAAGAGTAACTGTATCTAAATCAGCATCTGTCTCATTAACAACCCCTCTGCAAGCTTTATAAGTTGTATTAGCTTGCGTTGTAGCGTTTGTACTATCATATGCTGCTGGTGTTACCGAGGATACATAGGGTTGTAACGCTTCTTGTACTGTATATCTTTTTAAGCCTTGTGCCATAATTTTCTTCCTTCCTAAGGTTTATGTTACCGTGAACGGAACAGTTAAGGCTCCGAGTGGCTGAGGAACTAAGGACCGCAGCCACCCATTGCCAGTTGTTTTTATACTAACTCAACACTCCTGCTGTTTTTAGATTAGCAATTACACTTGCAAGCAAGGAACGTAATTCCTCACAATAATCTAAAAGCTCAACAACTGTTGGAGTTGATGCATCTGCTATCGTAAGCGAACCGCCAGCTGCTGGAGCTGAACCTGAGCTATACGTTGCAGTTATATCTTCCAATGTCTGAGCTACAGGCATCGCTGCAGTCAAGGTCTTCAGCTCAGCAACCATATCATCTAAATCATCCAACTCTGTATTTGATAAAGATTTTAAAGCTACTACTTGAGCATCTGTTACCTGACCATTAGGATTATTAGCCAGCCAGTATTTATCACTTTTGCTTCTACTCGCCATAACTTATTCTCCTATTTCCAAAGAGCGTGACATTCAGCCATTGAGAACTCAAAGCCACCCTCGGTTAGTATCATATCTACACGTTTGTCAGTACCTGTATTCTCAAGATTCTGAACTCCAACGTATACTGAAGTTGAACGATTTACACCATTCCCTACTAGAGGTCTCCATTTAACATAGTTCATATTAACTCCTAGTATCTTCACTCCGCTACCATCTAGATGTATGTTTCTAGCAACATTGATATCACCATACACAGTTGATATAGTTGTAAAGTCTACTCCAAATGACTTTTTCTTGCCATTAACAGCAAAACTAGCACTATGGTTAGTAGACATTTCAAGATTGTTATTGAAATATCCGCCTAACTTATGTAGCCAGTTGTAAGTTGCTGTATCGCAGAAGAACATCATACTTTTAGAGTTATTATACCTTGGGTCTACAAGCTGACTTAAGTCTTCCAAAAAGTCATCTTGAACTTTAGTTGACAAGTCTAGATTGAAGATGTTACCGTTACTAAGAACGTAATCTACAGCACCTTGTGTATAATAATGTGTATTACTATTCACGTCTTTTGTGCCTTGTGAGCCAAATAGAGCTGTTTGCTCAATTTCCCACTTATGCTCAATCAACTTATCACGCCATAGTCTAGCCCACTCATTCTTTTCATACTTTAGAGCTGTTGCTCTTGCAGTATTAGTCATACCAAACTCACTTCTCCATATTTGAGTATAACCGAATGCTGTACTATATGGCTGGTCTCCCCAGTTCTTTTCCATTAGAGTCGAACCTTCTTGGTAACTAGTACCTACAACATAAGAACGTCTTGGCTCTAAGTTTCCTGCAATAGTTGTTGCATTATCAGAAGTTGGAGATGCTGCTGTAATTAAGGCATTAGAAGAATCCCAACCTACGATATAAGCTGTAGCTGCTGTTGAATCCTTCACCTGTATTACATTAAGCTGTGCGCATTCAAGCCATTTTGTTGCATCTGGAGATGTTAAAGCATCATACTCAGCAACTGTCTTAAAGTCACCTGCAGTACAACTTGCGTCATCCACTTTACATACGCTACCTAGAACTACTCCATCGTGTTCTATTTGAAATAATTTATAATCAACCATATCTCCACCTGCGGCAGATGCTACGTTAATTTTAATTATTTGATTGTCTAAATAGAACTCTGGACGTGTTCCTGCATCACCTATAGCTTTACCTGTCTGACCAACTACATTCTGCTTATTGCCTGCAGATAAATAATCAGTAGACATATAAATATATGCCGGTGTATCACCTAAAACATCTGGAGCTGATTCGCCTGATGTGAAAGATGCATTGTTTGTTGCAGATGCACCCCAACCAATACAATATCCATAGCGCTTCATCCAAGATTGACGCTTTTCTGTATATTTGAATTGCGGGTCGTCAGTTGGCTTAGTACCTATCTTAGATACTATTCTAAAAAACGGGGTTTGGTCTAAAGCTAACTCTGTGAATTGCTCCGCAAAGTTATACTTTCTACGCATTTCACCGGTATTAGGAGTACCTCCATCAATACCAGTAACATTTGATTGCTGGCGCATACTATCATTAGCTTCGCTAGCATAATTTAAAACACTCATTTGTCTACTCCTTAAAGTTAGTCCGAAGTAGACCTAGCAGTAGTCTACGAATCGAACAAGTTATCTTGTGAATCTAGATTCCTTAAAGAATCAAAGATTTTGTCTTCAACTGAGATTTCCGTAGCGTCAACACTGCCTGTGCCACTCACTTGTGGCGTAGCACTTTTTCTTACATTTGCAATCTGCTGTGCAACATCCTTCTTTTGATTAGAAGCCACTTTTTTAGCAAACTTATCTTTATTTAATATTAAATTAATATCATCATAAGATATTTCGTGCTTATTAGCTTTATCCATCATAGTAGCAAACTCTTCTTCAGACATATTATTTTCCTGCATCCACTTATTAGCCAAAGCCCTTTTAGTTCGTGCATCATTTTCTGCCTTCATAGCATTTGCCATTTTACTTTCCGTCTGTTGTGTCTTCTGGTCAACTATTCTATTTACTACCTTCTCAAATACTTGAGCCGATTCCGAATTAGGGTTGCCAAAAGCATCTTCAGGGTCGAAGATAAAATCTTCAGATAATCCTAATTGCTCTTTTGGTGACCTCTTTGGACCATTTTCAAGATAGTCCCTAACCGTTTCTACTAAATTAGGGTCTTTCTTCATCACATTGATAATCGCATTATATTGCTGGTTCTCTTCGAGAGCCTGTTGATTCTTTGTATTCTCCCTAGAAGAATCTGCATAACGCTTTTTGTAAGGGTTGTCGTCGCTATCCCAATCAATATCCACCGTCTTCGTTCTTTCGGAGTCAGGATTCACGCTATCCTGAGGCTTTTCAGCTTCAGTGCTTAAATCTTGAGTTACCCTATTATCTTGTGGAGCGCCAGTTCCCGGGTCTGCTATTACACCGTTCACTGACTGGTCTAAGTTTTCAAAAAAGTCTCCGGAGTCAGACATAACAGCATTTGCAACATCGTCGAGGAAGTTGTCTTCTGTGTTTGTTTGAGTTACCTTTTCTGCCATTTTTGTTTCCTTATTATGTTACTAAAGTTACTCTGAGTTGCTTTCTTGTGCAACCTTTTTCTTAATATTTTCTAATGCTTTTAAATTTACTTTATGCTCCTTAGAAGCAACCTTGGCTTCTTTAGCTGTAGCATCTAGCTGAGCCTTATTAACAGCAACATCACCTTTCAGTCTGGCTCTAGAGTCAAGTACCTGTTTGCGCATATCGTGTTCCACCTGTCTAACTTTGTCTTTAATTCCAAGGTCAACAGCCTTACGTTGTAATGTCTCTATAGTTCCAGCTTGGTCTTCTACTGTCTCTTCTAATTGTGATATCTTTCCTTGCAATTCAGTGTATAAGCTTTTACGCTTAGCAATCATTTCTTTATCTTTAACATCTGTTTCTGCCAATACGGCTATATCATCTACTACACCTAGTTGCATTAATTCTTTTAATTCTCCTAAGTATGCCCATCTATTAACAGGCAAGCTATTCCCTGCAACAACTTTTATATCAAATCTCGCTGCTGAATAATCATTATATTTACCTATTTCGTCACCAAAATCATTATACATAGGTATATTTATTTCTATTTCACGTTGCTCCTGTATAGATGACGGCTGTACAATTCTAAAAACTTTATGCGCTTTATATATAAATTGGGCATAATCTCTAACAACTAATCCAGCCTGCTTTAAGCACGCTTTAACATTGTTTTCTACCCAGTTTTTAACTCTCCTAGTCCCATACTCATCATTAGCTAATAAGCCCTTATATGTATCGTGTTGCGCAGACATATCACCCTGCTGTGATGAATATATACCAGCTAGATATTCCATATCACCTTTTCCTTCTTGCACCATTTGTACAAAGGCTGCTGATAACTGTGCAGGTAATACTTCTTTAGGAATTTCATACCCATTATTAATAGGTAATAAAGCACCGGGAGCCGATGCAAATTTTTCCCAATAGTCAGCATCTATACTCCCGTCAACATACACCCATCTTAAGGAGGAGCCAAGAGAGGCATTGTGAACCATTAGTTGGTGCGCTTTATTTAGCTCTTTCTGTTTCCCTACCAAAGGAGCTACCGCACTCATTGGATATGGGGTCCCAGTATACTTATAAGCCATTGGAATGATTGGATAATCTTCTCCCGGTAATATCTTTTCATCAATCATTTCATCGCCTATACACACCTGCATCCTGACTTTCTTTTCGTAATACTTAACTTTTTGAGTTATTTTATTTTTCAACTCTCCCTGCATTAATATATCAAATTCTTTTTCAGAGACTATCTTGTCTTCTGTTCTAGTGTTTTCAGCTATTATCTGCTGAACAGCCATTTCTTTCTTTGTATCGAAATCACCTAATAGCTCTTCTTCTAGCTTCTGCATAGATAGGTCAAATCTTTCTTTTATTATCTGACCCTGTTCAAGAGCTACTTGTAATTGACCAGCCTGTTCTGCAAATTTAACTTTATTTTCCTCTGCCTCA
>CETC01031400.1_pt1 | contig 13351 bp, 13 predicted proteins | sample 326911 | NCBI WGS metagenome assembly CETC01 (sample SAMEA2622694, study PRJEB7988) | marine metagenome | isolation source: saline water (ENVO:00002010), including | reverse complement strand
TGCCCGTCTCTTGTTGGTAATACAGGAATCCAACCTCCCACCCTAAACAAATCCAATTAAATCTAAAACAATCATATGTCATTCGCAGAGTTAAAGAAGAAGTCTAATGCAAATTTTGATTTCTTGCAAGATAAGATAAAAGAATTAAGTAATAACAATAGTAATGTAGATGAGAGGATCTGGAAACCAGGTCTAGATTCATCAGGTAGTGGGTACGCAGTAATTCGTTTCCTACCACCAACAGAGGGAGAAGAACTTCCTTGGGCAAAAGTATATTCACATGCTTTTCAAGGACCAGGTGGTTGGTACATCGAAAATTCTCTAACAACCCTTAACCAAAAGGATCCTGTTGGTGAGATTAATAGAGGTCATTGGAATGCTGGTACAGAAGAAGGTAAAGAGTTAGCACGTAAGCAAAAGCGTAGACTGTCTTACTACAGTAATATCTACGTTGTTAAGGATACAAATGATCCTAGTAATGAAGGAAAAGTATTCCTTTATAGGTACGGTAAGAAGATCTTTGATAAGATCATGGCAGCAATGCAACCTGAGTTCCAAGATGAGAAACCAGTTAATGTTTTCGATTATTGGGAAGGTGCAAATTTCAAGTTAAAGATAAAAACTGTTGCTGGTTTTTGGAATTATGATAGCAGTGAGTTTGATAATGTTAGTGCTCTTAGTTCAGATGATTCTGAATTGGAAGCCATTTACAAACAACAGCACAGTCTCGCAGCATTCACAGCACCAGACCAGTTCAAGACATATGAAGAACTACAAGCAAGACTAAATTTGGTTTTGAATAGTGCACCTGCAACAACTCCTGTTTACAGAGAGGAAGTGGAAACACCAGTTGCAGTTGAATCTGTTGCAGCATCATCTGCTCCTAAGTTTAATACACCTAAGAGTGCTCCATCGCCAGTGGCCGATGATGATGATGCTTTAAGTTACTTTGCTAGACTAGCAGAGGAAGACTAGAGGCGAAATTGACTTTTTGGTTCTGGTAATTCGGGAAAAAAAATCCCGACAAAAATTGACGAAAAAAGTCGATCTAAATTTGAGTTTCTTTTAATTTAGAAGAAATATAGGCAGAGCACTTCTTGTAGGTGCTCTGCTTTTTTAGTTCTGCTACTAATGGTCTGATAAACCGAGGTTTCAAGATATAGATTTCTCTTTTTGATTCGTTCTTTCTAGTTTCGCTCTCAAATACACTTATTGGAGAACTTATTGAATTTCCAGTAATTGTTGTAAATGAGTTATTTGTGTCTTCGTTGCTATATCTGTAATTGCCGTCATAGAAGGTTTTATCGACTTTTTGCCCTTTTTTCAAAAATATCGTACCTTTGCTATTTTTAACATCTTCCTTAATTTCGTAATATGCTATTTCAGCGAATGGATCGTTATATTCGCTTTCTAACCATTTTTGAAGATAATAGTTAGAAACTGGCCAATCCTGATATACATTGGTTATATTATTAGTCAATGCTATTATCCAATCCAAGCTTGAGTTTTTATATACCCTTTCAGCAAGAGATTCTATTCTTTCGTCATTCTCTATTGCATGTTTGTTGTAAAATACACTATAACTGAATACATCGGGATTTACCTCAAATCTCCTAAAGAAGTTTTTTGCAACTACAAAATCAGATTCTGAGAATGGAAAACTCTGTGGTTTTTTGTCGTATTTTACGTTTGGTAGTATAGAAAGGTACATTAGTAACTCCACTCCTGATCTTGCATGAGATTCTCTTTGTAGACGATTTTAGTCTCTACCATTTGAATTGATAGTTCTACTGCTGTAGGATAACCACCTATGTAGGTTGCATAAGAACCATCTGGTGTATAGTTGATATCAACATTAGTTAGTGCTAATGCTTTATATTGTGATAGGTATGGGTGTAATTTACTACCTTTCATCAACTTCATTCTTACCAAATCTGGTACTTTAATGAAGTTTGTAAAACCAGTCATATCTTGAGCATTATTACCATCACCAGCAGCATTACCATAAGCAGGTAATGACTCCATTTTAAATATATGACAAATATTATGAATGTCTTTTGCTTCGTCTTCTGTTCTAGCAGACATTTTGAATTTGAATCCTACATTACGTATGCGAGGTCCACCAAATAATAGTTCTACGTTTGGGTTTTTGACTTTAGCAGAAGTACCACCAAGAATATCATCTTGGGTTACACTTTGGTTTGCATTGGATAATAGATTAGCTAATACATCAGCACCTAATGCATTAAGACCTGCAGGGATACTCGTTACACCCTCTATCATTCCGTTAATTAGATCTTTACCACCTACTACATTCAATATTCCAGTAGTAGCATTACCAAATTCTTTACCGCCCCAGTTTGTTGCATAAGACGTACTTACATCTTGAGGCATGAATAATTGAATAGATGGTATTTTTGCACCAGATCTACCTGTTGCTGGTTTACCAAAGTTTCCAGCAATTTCATTGGGTCCATCACCAAGATCATCTTTTACTTGATCGTAACCGAAACCTTTTTTTATGTTTGATATAGAAACTGCAGTCGATGCTACTGTTCCAACAGGTCCAGCTACAACAGTAGCTATACCTGCATTCATCAGTGCATTATTATTTTGTGGTTTATTCAATCCAGAACCAGTTCTGTTGAAAGGTGGGTTGTAGGTATAGAAATCAAACTGCATATAGTCTGTTTCAGATGATATATTCAGATCGTGTGGATACCTTACTGTTTTTTTGACTATTGCCATATTAGTATTTCTCTAATGTACGTTTAACACGAATAGTTCGTTTTCTGTTCTTGTAAGAATCATCCCACACATCATTTTTACGAACACTAAACTGCTTATCATTCTTTATGTAGACGAAGTTGTCTATAGGTAGCATTATTGCAGTCATCCATTCATCTACACCTAAGTCTAGATATCGACCATTTTTTACGTTTTCTCTTAGGTATTTATGGAAGGAACCCTTTGGTACGACAAGTGTATCATGTGCTATTAGGTTTTCAATTATTTTTAGTCTATATTTTGGGTTGATATAGTGAAAATTGCACCCTATGAAGTAGTCTTCGTATCTATCTACAACATATACTAGAGGATAGGTATCATACCATTTCAACCATTTTGTTGATGCCTTGTATTCAAATAGGTAGAAATGACCCTTTCTGACCGTTTTTCTTGACTCGTTTGTGTCTTGAAAGAGTTCATCTTGCTTATCATCAGAATTTTCGTCTGATAGTAGTTGTGTTATTGGTTTGTTATGGTATTCTGCAGCCAAATATCGCAGTTGCTTCCTATACCAACCAACTGATCTTGGTTCGCTACCTGCTCTTTCCTTAATTTTCTCGAACAGTGTTTCAGCCATTACTTATAAATGTTTAGTTCGTTTTCTGTTAATATTACGAATGATAGATTTCTTTCTTTACACCACTTTCTTGCATATTTCCATTTTGCTTGATTAACAAGATATGTAAGACATTCTGCTTTATATCTAGCAGTCTTTCTTTTAGGTTCCTTTGGTGGCTTACATTGTTTTGCTGGTTTTATCTCTATTACACTTTCTTTTACTCCACCACCTCTTTCTCTAGTTTTCATATAGAAGTCTGGATAGTATCTGTGAATCTTACCATCTTTAGGTGATCTGTATGGTATCACAATCTCTTCACTTCCCCATTTGACTACAGATTTTTGACTATCACAAAATACCATAAATTTTCTTTCCCACAATGATCGGTATATTACATTTGTGGGATCTCCTTTGTACTTTGCAGGCTTCTCAGGTTTATACTTTCCAGAAATGGCCATATATAATATAGGAATTCTCTAATTATTTAGATCAAGATGATCTCAGAATACGTCTCACAAATGGCGAAAAGGGGTGGAATGGCAAAATCCACTGGATTTGCTATCACTTTTACATTGCCAGATACGTTGAAAAACTATCTAAAAGATCATATAGAGATGACTGATAAACCTCTATACGAACAGTTTTGTGATGAAGCGAATTTACCAGCATCAAATGCAGCAACTGGTCAAATAACTGGTAGATATCTTGGAGAAGGATCTGTATCATACCCACATACTAAGATGTATACGGATTTTTCTTTATCATGGATGGCTGATGCTAACATGGAACCATACAAGTTTGTTCAAGGATGGTGGCAATACATTTTTGCTGAAAATGATCAAGAAGGTCAATTGTATGATGCTGGTGGATATTATAATGAGACAAATGATAAATTATACAATAGACCTACTAGATTGAGATTTCCATCAGACTATCACGCAGATATTCTCATTTATAAGGCAGAAAGGGGTGTTAATAGTGAGGTAGGCAGAATGTCTCAAGCACATATTATACAACAGGCATATCCTTACTCAGTGGATTCTGTTCCTTTATCATTTGGAATGGATCAGTTAGTTAAAGTTACTGCAAACTTCCATTATAGTAAGCATTTCGTCAAATATGCCGATCAAAGAACAGCATAAATAAAAGAAAATCATATTATGGCATTACCAAAGGTTACCGCACCGACCTATGAATTGGAACTACCATCAAGCGGTAAGAAAATTAAATATCGTCCATTCTTTGTTAAGGAAGAGAAAATATTACTCCTTGCAATGGACTCTAAAGATGAGAAGCAAATAACACAAGCATTGATAGATGTATTGAAAGCTTGTATTACAACTCGTGGTGTGAAAGTAGAAGATATGCCTAGTTTTGACTTAGAGTATGTTTTCCTTAAGATTCGTGCTGCTTCAGTTGGTGAAGAGATAGTACTAAATGTAACATGTTTGGATGATGGTAAGACAAAGGTTAGTCATACTATTAACATTAATGATGTAAATGTGTTTAAACCAAAGGGTCATAGTGATAAGATAATGCTCAGTAAAGATGTTGGTCTTATTATGAAGTACCCTAGTCTTCATCATTTCATAAATGTTGGATTCTTGGAAGATAAAGAGGTTGATGGACTTAATGTTGTTCTGAACTCTATTGATCAGATATTTGAAGGTGAGGAAGTAACAGAAGCAAAGGACTGCACTACAAAAGAACTTCAGTCATTTATTGAGAGTTTGACTCAAAGGCAGTTTCAAAAGATAACTAAATTCTTTGAGACAATGCCTAAATTAAAGTATGACTTTAAGGTAATTAATCCAGAAACTAAGAAGGAGAATAAGTATACATTGGAGGGACTACAAAGTTTTTTCGCATAGCACTCTTCCACACCTCTCTGGAGGAGTACTTTCAGACAAACTTTGCTTTGATGCAACACCATAAATACAGTTTGACAGAGCTAGATAATATGTTTCCTTGGGAAAGAATTGTATACCTTGCACTTCTTACTCAATATCTTGAAGAACTCAAGAACCAACAGCAAAAATAATGGCTTCAGGAACTCAATCATACACAACTACTTCAGGATCGTTGATCGACCCTGCTAGGAGAGTATGGGAAGATAGAGATAAGCATAAGAAAAAGATTGAAGGGTTTAAAAGGCGTTTGAATACAATCTATGACATGTATTCACAGGATGTGTTGGGTGCAGCATCCCAAACACCTATGCTTTCTTCTGGTTCTGATTTCTTACTTGAGCCTGGAGCAAAAGCTTTACCACCTGCTCAAGATCTTATAGAGGGTAGTAGTGATGGTAGTGCATCTAATGCTATCGTTGATGTATTAGGTACGATTTCTGATGATATTGCTGCACAGAATCAGTTAGTAGCTTTTCAGACTAAAGCACTTACTGACTTATTAAGTACTACGAAGAAGTTAGCAGCAGACGAGAAGAGATTAAGAAAGGAAAGAAGACTAGAAGCTGGTGAAGATTTATCTGGTACACAAGGTGTAGTAAAGAAACTTGCTGGTGGAAGAAGTGGTGGAGGTGGTTTTAACCTCTTTGGTGCTATAGATGGAATTACTGATACTATCCAATTAGTCAGGATGTTCCGCAAGGGCAAGTGGTTGTCCAAACTCAACCAGGGAATGAAGGGATTCAATTTTAAGAATCCATTTAAGAACTGGAATAAAGCAAGTAAAGCTAGTAATGTTAAAAGCACAAGTAATATCTTAGAAGCAAGTAATCTTACTTCATTTAAAAAGAGTGGAGAGGTAACAAGTCTTGGTAAGAATGCTAAAATATTAGATGCAATTGAAGTAGGATCAGAAGTTATACCACCAACTGCAGTAACTAATAATCTTGTAAAGACTGCAACTAATACCAATAGGATTGTAAATAATACCTCTGATGCTTCTAGATCATTGAGTAATGTTAATGATCTCAGTAAAGTAATTGATGTTAAAAATCTCAACAAAGTTGATAAGGTTGTAGAACCTGTATCTGCAATAACTAAAGTTGATAATATAATCCCTCCTGGTAGTAGTAAAGTATTAAAGGGTCTGAATAAAAGTCCTCTAAAATTTGCAATACCTGGTGTGAGTGGTGTTACTGGAATCGCTAACATTGCACAAGGTAACTTTGCTGAAGGTGCTTTAGATCTTGCTGATGCTGGAACAGATGTTGGTATAGCAACTGGTGCTTTGTCAACAACTACTGGTGCTGGTGCAGTAATGGGTCCAGCGATAGCAGTTACTGGTGCTGGATTAGTTTCTGGTTGGCTTGGTGAATTAACTCGTGGTACTGATGAATGGGTACGTGGTGATGGTAAGAATGCTGTAAGGAATGCACTCGGTGATATTACTGCATTTGGTTCTGCTGCATTAGAGACAATTGGTACTCCTTTTACTGGATTGTTTGCAGGTATTGATTCTCTTATTAAGCATGGTGACTTCTCTGAGTCTAATAAGAAGATGTCTAAGGTTGACGCTAACATACGAGAAGGATTTAGAAAATTCTTTAATGCTGTTGACTTTATGGATGTTGTTAGTGATGATGTTGGTGGATGGGGAACCTTGAGTTGGTATGGTAAGGAAAACGTGGATGAGGCCAATAAGCAGTTGTTGAAGGATAAAGGAATAACTACTGAAAATGAAAATGTAGAGACTAATAAAGAAACGAAAGAGAAACTTATTACTAGTAGTGCGAATATGATTGAAAAGACCACTGATATTGAGAAGTCTATAATAAAGACTGTTCTTGATGGTGGTACTAGTGGAGATGAAGATCTAGATCAGAAGATATTTAATCATTATAAAATTTTAGAATTGAAGAGTAAGATAGCTTCTGCTGAACCTGGTAGTTCTAAAGAATTAGATGCTATGATGGAAGAGTTGATGGGTCTTGAGTCAGGAGAAATCAATGCTGAAAGACCTGTATTCACAGGCGGTGACGATGTTAGTAGCGTTACTAATGGTGACCAAAATAACATTACTACTGCAAATAATACTACAGGTGATATTAATAACATTACTAAATCCAACAATACTGTTAATAAAGTATTGAATGAGAAAGTGACTGAGAAACCACCAGAGAAACCAATCATTGTTAACGTAGCAAATAATGATACAGGATCTGGAAACAGTCAGAGTAATGAAACTAGTGGAGAACATGTGACTAAATTGAATGATAGTAATACTGATGCATTCAAGAATCTTAATTTACAGAGTGTTATAGCAGCATGACGGAATCCACTAACCAAGTATCAGCAGCAACCTTTACGTTTGAAAAGATTGTATTAACTACTCCCGAAGGTAATGCCTTTGATATTACTGATCTTGTTATGGGTTTCTCGTACTATGAAGATATCACTAAAGGTTTTGTTAGTGGTAATTTAAGCGTAGTTGATTCTGGATTTAATGTTAGATCAACTGCTCCCATACATGGATATGATTTAGTGGAGATCGTTGTTAATGGTCCTGACGAAGAAACGTATGAAATGAAATTTCGTACCTATCGTATTGGAGATGTCTTTATGAGTCAGGGTAAACAGTCCTATAACATAGGGTTGATATCTGAAGAGGCATTACTTAATGAACAGAAGAAAGTATCTAAGAAATTTATTGGGACTCCTACTGAAATAGTTAAAGCAATCTTGACTGAATATTTTGATGATGATACTTTAGTAGCAGATAATACTAAGAACAAAACTGTTGTTGTACCTAACAATAGAAATCCTTTCTCTGTCTGTTCTATGTTAGCAGATAGATCTATGTCTGAATTGAATAGTGCAGGATGTTTGTTCTTTAGAAATGCTAATGGTTTTCAGTTTAGATCTATTGATACCTTATGTGATGTCTCTCAAGGTGCATCTGGTGATGGTCGTTTGATCAAGCAGTTCATTGAGTCTCAGAATACAAGTGGAAACATGGAACCAACTAATATACTATCTGTTGCATTCTTGAGTGATGTTAATGTGATGGAAGCTTTGAGATTGGGTGTGTATTCAAGTGAGTTACAGTTGTTTAATATTGATACAGGTGAGGTTGAGACTAAGAAATTTAGTCTATCTGATAATTTTGATAATCAAAAGCATTTGGGTACTCAAGATGGTTTGAATCAAGCACAAACTATGAATGCTGCTAGTCCTACTAGGATAGCATCTGCTGTGATATCCAATGAAGTTAACTATAGTGGTAAGGGTGTAGCAAAAGATGATGCTGAGTACAAAGATTGGACTGATCAATTATTATTACAGTCTTTCTCTCGTAACTATATACTAAATACACAAGGATTAAGAATCGAAGTCCCAGGAAATCTCGATTTAGTTGTGGGTGATAGGGTTCGTGTAATCCTTCAAAACGCTATACCAGCGTCTGAAAGGGAGAAAGAAGATCAAGTAGATACTGTTAATAGTGGTTTCTACCTTATAACTCAATTATCACGGTTATATAACAAAACCAATTATAACGTCACTACAGTGCTAAAATTGCAGAGAGACACCTATGGTGCTCCTGATTAACTCTCATATTCTAATCTAGGAATAACAACTATGAAAAGTATAGAAGATCACATTCAAAAAGACAAAGAGATCATTAATGATCCTACAGTATCACCTGCTGCTCGCAGACATGCTAAAGAGGAGCTACATGACCTCATTGAGTATGAAGAGCATCATCATGATGAAATCGTAGCAGGAGATCACCATGATCCCAATGCACTCGAACTATTTTGTGACCAACACCCAGATGAGCCTGAGTGCTTAGTATATGACGATTAAATATGGATCCTGTAGTTAGCTCAATACTACCTAGATCACAGATTGGTGTATCACCAACATGGTGGGTAGGACAAGTAGAAGAAGTTGACAACCCTAAGCATTCAAACCGCTTTAGGGTCAGGATTGTTGGTGCTCATTCGTCAGTATGTGGTGATGTCCCTACTGCTGATTTACCTTGGGCACAGGCAGCAATGCCTCTTAACATACCATACAAGGCAGGTGGTGCTGGTGGATCTACTGCTAATCTAGAACCTGCTGATTGGGTACTAGGTTTTTGGTTAGATAACGAAAAGACCAAACCAATCATTGTTATGTCGATTGGTGCTATTGCTAACGCAAAAGCAAAACCACCTGCTATGATGACTCAGGCTGATGCCGAGGAAGCAGCATGTCTAGCATTTACCAGTTTCTTAAACCCTACAACCAACCCAGTAACTACTCTTGCTGAGAAGCATGATGAAGTTAATACAAATAAGGCAGGGACACAAGTAGCTGGTGGATCTACTGAGACACTATCAATACAAGATAAATCACATCGTCTTGAAAATAGTGCAGCAAACCCATTTGGTACACAAGTTTGTGTTAAAGTAGCACAAGCAGAATGTAATGGTGAGACCAAGAAGGACATCAAGTATATTATGGGTGAACTATTTAAAATGGTTCAGGACAGTGGCGGTAATCTAGGAAGTTATCTTGTTAATAGAGCAACTGGAGAGATCTTCAGTTATATGGACAAAGCTCATGGTTATATTAATAAGATACTGAGAGTCGTCAGATCTGCTATGGCGAGGATACGTGGAACTATCATCAGTTACTTGAAGAAGGGTGTTGATAAACTCGTCAAGATGATTCTATCACCATTTAAAGGCATCTTAGAGGGTGTTGATAAATGGTTGACTATGGTACTGGAGAAAATTGGTTGTTCCATTGAAGATATAATGGGAAGACTAACCGATTTTATTACCAGTTTGATATTTGATTATCTCTTGAAAGTATTCAGGTCTGCAACATGTCAGATTGATATATTCGTTAATGCTATCATAAACAAGATAATGTCTTTCGTACAAAGACTTATGAATAGTGTTCTCGGTCCTCTACAATCTATCTTGAATGTTGTTGGTGGTGCATTGAATATAGTTGGTGGTGCAATGTTCAAGATCATGAGTCTCCTTGGTATCTCTTGTGGTGGTCCTGATTCAAAATGTGGTAAGGAAGATACCAGATGTACTGGTAAGCAGAAGAAAGATGGAGGTGGAGACTTCTTAGATGGTCTTCTTGATTCAATAGAAAATGGTCCTCTGGATTATGGTCAGAGTGTTTGTAATGACGCTAGGGGATATGATGATCCAGAGCAAACAGGTGGTATTATATTTGGTGGACTACCTGCTATAGTACCTAGTGGTGGTACTAACCCTAACATATATGATACAACTCCTGGTGGAGGTGGTGCTGGAACCTTAGATCCTGGTGATGGCGATGCAACACCAACAGAAAGATTAACAAATTATGATATCTATGATACTAATGTTATAGAGGGTGAGAAAGCACTTGTTAAGGTTGTTAGAAGTGGTTATATTGAGTCATCAAGTTCTGTAACGTATAAGACTAAAGATGGTACTGCTAAACAGGGTACAGATTATGAAGAGACTAGCGGTATACTTGGATTCGGTAAGAATCAGACAGAGAGATATATTGAGATACCTACTATCAGAGATCAAGAAAACGATACACCTGAAGATTTCATGGTTGAAATCGAATACGCTACTGGTTTAGGTGAAGCAGAATTTTTAAAGAGAGAAGCAATAGTAACTATTGGTCTTATTCCTGTTCCAGAACCAACTGATCCTACTCCATACATACCACCTTTCACTGGACCTGGTAATCCACCTGTTAGTGTAGTACCTGTTACTGGTGGTACTCCTACAGATCCTAATCGTGATCCTGTTATTGATACTGGTGTAACACCACCTACAGTTGTTATTAATGATGAGTATAGTATTAATGTAACTAGTGATAAGTTGCAGTATAAAGAAGGTGAATTTATCACATACAATATAACATCTAATGGTATACCTAATGGTACATTGATGGGATATACATTATTCGGTCCAGACATTACTCAGTCTGATATTGTTGGTGGTAATCTGTATGGAACATTTGTTATAGAAGATAATAAATCTGTACTTGTTATTGGTATTGCAAATGATGCAGAAATAGAGAAGACAGAGAGTCTAACATTCAGTGTTAATGGTACTGGTGCTGTAGCATTGGTTGATATATTAGCACAAGAAGAAAAGTTCTCTTCACCTAAACCACCATACACAGATCCAGGATTTAAAGAACCTACCCTTGGTGATCCTATTGTTGATAAGGGTGGAAAGATTATTGAGATACCTATTGATGATCCAGGTGATCCATATATATTACCACCTAAACTCGCTATCACTGGTCAAGGATGGGGTGCTATTGGTATACCATTACTTGATGTTGAAGGTAGAGTATCAGAAATTCGTATCACTCAGAGAGGAACTAACTACGTTACTAATCAACCAGATAATGTGAATTGTGTATTAGATTCACTTACTCTAGTTAGACCTGGAATGCAGTATACAACACCACCTACTGTTTATGTAAATGGTGATTCATCATTAGTAACAGCAAGAGTTAATTCAAATGGATTTGTTAGTGGGTTTGATGTAATAGATAGGACTACTGTTTTTGATGAGTCACCAAAGGTTGAGATAGTTGGTGATGGATTTGGTGCTTTTGCAGTAGCAAGTCTGGTATGTCTTGACAGTGAGACTAGAGATCTGCTAGGATATGCGAAGGTAGGTACAGGTAGTTACGTGGATTGCCCAACATGACAAGTCAGACTCAAACATCAGCAAAGACCACTAAGGATGGTTTAAATAATGGAGGGTTGCCTAACTCTAATACTGCTAGACCTAGTGATAGTAATCCTGGATCTGCTACAGAAGAAGCCCTTATGGCTGCTGAGAGGTTGTTTGGTTGTAAGATTATAAGACAACAGAACCCAGAAGGTAGAGTCACATTTATTCTTGCTACTGATAATGGTCAGAAACTTGACTTCGATGAGAAGGGTAATGTATTCATAGGTGCTGCTAAGGTAGGAGAAGATGAAGACGGTGGTAACATGACCTTAAGGGCATGGGGTGACCTAACACTTAAGGTTGGTGGTAAACTTAACCTTGAGATTGAAAACTTCTTAGATCAGGATAAACCAATATCTATTACATCATATGGCGATGTTAATGTAGAGTCCATTGATGGTCATATGGCACTAGGAGGTAAGAATGTAACCGTAACTGCTACTAATGATTTAACCCTAAAAGGAAATAGCATAAAATTACAGGCAGGTGAACCAGATCAATCTGGTGCTTGTAGTGGTACTATTGAGAGATCAGCAGGTAAGATTACTACAAAATGTGCATTTCAGGAACTTGAGTGTAGTGGACAGAAGAAGGAGACAGTAAAGGGTCACTATACTATTGACATGAAGGATGATAAGCGTTCTTTATTCTCAGTTGATTGTAATGGTCACATGAAATTAAAAGCATCATGTGATGTTAACTTTGATTTTGGTGGTAAGTTTAAGCATAAGATAGGTGGTAAGCAATCAACACCTATCCCCACAGTTAGTGGTGATTCATATCAATTGACTGTGGATCTTGGTAATACTTCCACCACTATCACTAAAGGTAACGTAACAGAGACCCTTACTAAGGGCAACTTTGATAGAACATTAACAAGTGGTAATGTTACTGATACCATCACTAATGGTAACGTAACTCGTACTATTGGTAAAGCCTTGACAGATACTATCACTAAGGGGTATACTCTATCATACAAGGACTTAACAGAAACCAATACAGGTAATGAGATCATTAATGTTACTGGAACTTCTACTCATGATTCCAAAGGAGTTAAGACATTTACTTCTCAAGGAATTATGACTATTGAGTCCTCAAGTATATTGAATATCAAAGGTACTCAGATATTTTTAAATTCTTAAACTCATGGATGATGACGATCTCCTAGAAGACCTCGAATCTGCGATAGCACAAGGTCCAATAATATTCACACCCGATGACGATTGGGTGGACCAACTTAATGAGGAGGTATGTGACTGTTAACAAACTGTCACAAGGGGGGTTGACTCTACCACTTATAAGATGGTATTATGTATAAATAACTTTACATAACTCAGGACTCG
>CETC01005430.1_pt1 | contig 13368 bp, 10 predicted proteins | sample 326911 | NCBI WGS metagenome assembly CETC01 (sample SAMEA2622694, study PRJEB7988) | marine metagenome | isolation source: saline water (ENVO:00002010), including | reverse complement strand
GCAGCCCGAGCTGATTGGCGATTACTTTAATGATGAGGAATTTAAAGTACGCTTCCAGCGCTGGCTAAACCAACGCTGGCAGCATAAAGATGAAGTGATTGAGAAGCTTATTTCTCGAGCAGATAACCCGCCGCAGCAATAAAGTCGTCGGCGAAGTTCTGGCTTTCACTGAAACCTTGTGGGATCAACTTGTACTTACCGTTGATGATAAAGGTAGGCGTTGAGTTCACACCGTAGTTTGACGCTTCACGGTCCATTTTGTTGGCCATGCCGCGTACGCCAAAGCTATTGATCATCTTATCAAAGTCAGCTTTATCAACGCCGTTGGTTGCAAAGATAGCTTCAAAGTCTTCTTTGCTGCCAATCATGTTGCCTTGCGCAAAGTTGCGCTGGAAAATCGCTGCTGCGATTTCTTTTTCTTTGCCCAGTCGCTGTGCCAATGCCCACGCTTGGTTCATCATCATACCTTGGCCTTTGTAGTTGATGAACGATACATGCGACTTTTCAAATGCCTCTGGGTACTTCTCGTCCATGGCTTGGGCAATCGGCTCAAAACGGTAGCAAGCACCGCAGAAGAACGAGAAATACTCGGTAATGGTCGGCTTTTCAGTGCCCTGTTCAGCGATCACTTCGTAGTGCACGCCTTCTTCAAACTGCTGCGCTGCGGCTGGGAACATCATCAAAGCCAAAACGGCAAACAACAACTTCTTCATTGGTTGATTTCCTGTATTTATTTACTCAAAAATTAAAATTTGGACGTAATTCCAGTGGCGCTTCTTGCAATGCAGCAAACTGTTCTTTGAGCGCTAACACTTGTTGCTCCCAGTAACGTTGCTCCGCAAACCACGGAAATGCACGTTGAAACGCTGCGTCTTCCCAACGCCGCGCCAGCCACGCCATGTAGTGTATGATGCGAAAACCGCGCAAGAGTTCAATCAATTGCGTTTCTCGCTCATCAAAATCACAAAATTCTTCGTAACCGCTGACTAAAGCGTCAAGTTGCTGCCAGCGTTGCTGCCGATCATCTCCGGCGAGCATCATCCATAAATCTTGGACCGCTGGCCCGGTCATCGCGTCATCAAAATCAACAAAGGTCAGCAGGTCATCACGCAACAGCATATTGCCAATATGGCAGTCGCCATGCAAACGTTGTTGGTCAAAACCACTGAAATCGACGTGCATGAGCTGCTCGCTTAAAGGCTCGGCAATGGCCCAAAAGGCACTCTGCAAGTTCTCAGGGATAAGCGAGGTCTCTTTTAAGGTGACCAACGAAGCGCTGACATGATCGTCAGCGGTCAGATGCTTTCGATGTTTAAATTCACCTTGTCGGGCCACCGCATGCAAGCGCCCGATTTGCCGACCAATACGCTCAAGCTGATCGACATCTCCCGGTTCGACAGCGCGACCACCAACACTTGGGAAGACACTAAAACGGTAACCTTCGAAATGGTGCAAAGTGGCACCATCCAGTATCAATGGCGCTACTGCGGGCACATCTTCTTCGAGCAGCTCGGCGGTAAATGCATGCTCTTCAAGGATCTGTTCATTGCTCCAGCGCGCCGGTCGATAAAACTTAGCAACGTAACGCTTTTGGTCATCAGCTACGAATTGGTAAACGCGGTTTTCGTAGCTGTTCAACGCCAACAGACCTGACATTGGATCAACACCGACACTAGCAAGCGCATTGGCAATTAAATCTGGCGTTAGCCCCGAAAAGCTAAAGTCACTGGCAGCATCCATGTGCTGAACGTCCTCACTATTACTCATAGAGGAAACTCGTTTCGTGTTGCTCTGTGACTTCGCCATCAGTGCTCGTGACGACAAAGCGAATATCATGCACCCGCTGCGTCACATCGTCAGGGTGTACCGCCAAAGTAACCGGCACCGTGGCGATGCTACCACCGTCAATGGTTACCGTAGTATTGCCGCTCAGCTGGGTGCGGTCGAAACCATCAACCTCGATGGTGAAGGTCTGCGGTAGCTGCGATTTATTTAAGACTTTCAAGGTGTAAACGTTTTGCACCCAACCGTCCATGCTAATGCTATACAGTTGATTGCGGTCACGCAGCACATCCACTTCGAGTGGCTTGCGCGTTGAGATATCCCAAATCAATAGCGCCGTCATGGCAATCATCACCACAAAGTAACCCACGGCTTTGAAGCGTGTTTTACGGGTACGCCCACCTTTCAGGTTGCGTTCGGTAGTAAAACGGATCAGCCCACGCGGGTAGTTCATTTTGTCCATCACGTCATTACACGCGTCGACGCAGGCGCCACAGTTGATGCACTCATACTGTAGGCCGTTGCGAATATCGATACCGGTCGGGCAGACCTGCACGCACATATAACAGTCAATGCAATCACCTAACCCCTCTGCCTTATGGTCGGCCTTGCGTGAACGCGGACCACGCGGCTCCCCGCGGTTCGGATCGTACGAAACGGTCACGGTATCTTTGTCGAACATCGCCGACTGAAAACGTGCATAAGGACACATGTGGGTACACATGATTTCCCGCATCCAGCCCGCATTGCCATAGGTACAGAAGGTAAAAAACAGTACCGAGAATATCGCCCAAAAGCCGACATCAAAGGTCCAAAAGTTCGTGAATAAGTTGCTAACGTCGGTGAAATAGCCAACAAATGTCATAGAAGTAAGTAGGGCGACCAAGAGCCATGCTGCGTGCTTACCCGTTTTGCGCCAGGCCTTATCGAAATCCCAAGGGCGACGGTCTAAAGCGATTTGCTTATTGCGTGGACCTTCGAACTTTTTCTCAATCCACATAAAGATGAACGTCCAGGTGGTTTGCGGACACATAAACCCACACCAGACGCGGCCATACAGTGTTGTCACGAAGAACAGTGCGAACGCAGCAACAATAGAGATCCAAGCTAAAATAGTGAGGTCTTGTGGCCACAGCGTCATACCGAAGATGCGGAAGCGTTGGTTGGCGATATCTAACAGCACCGCCTGATCACCGTTCCATTGCAGCCAGGGAATAGCAGCAAAAACAAAGAGTAAGAGAAAGCCGAAGATGCGACGGAAATACTCAAGCTTACCCTTCACATCACGCACATAAATACGGCTACGAGGCGAGTAGTCGTTATTTTTCTTGTTTGGATCGGGGCGTTGGATCTTAACTTTATCCGCCGCCATGACTTTAACTTTCTGCTCCATAACCGTACACCGCCCTCAGCTATTTCCACAAGATATAAGGAGATTATACGCTTATTTTTTGACGAATATCAGTGCGCCAGATCAATCAAAGCGTCCAAACTTCTTGCCAAATCTAATTTTTTGTAGCTAGAACTTTGGGGGATCTCCCTCATAGAAACTCAGCAGTATTCATTCGAAGATTGTTCTGTACAAAAATCAGCAATACAGGACAACCGGACAATGAAAAAATTTACTCTTTCAACAATAGCAGCCCTAACCTTAGCCGCAGCACCTGGCCAGGCTATGGCTGAAGCTGTCATCGGTGAACAACTACAAGCAAAACTACCAACTTTGGCAGTTACCGACACCGTGATGGCTGTCGTTACCTATGATCAGATGGAACCCGTCACCGAGTCACAGATCCAGCAATTACTTAATCTTGGACTTACCGAAGGTGTGCAATTCTCTACACTACCCATTATCGGTGTCGTCGCCACGCCACAACAAATTGCGACATTAGCGCAACAAGACGGTGTTCGCTCTATTTGGTTAAACCGTGAGCTTGAATACTACAACGCTGATGCGCGCAAGATTACCGGCGTTGAGCAACTGCAAAGTAATGAGTTTGTGCAGCGGAACGGCACCTCTTTTACCGGTAAAGGCGTGACTATTATGGTCAATGACTCTGGTATTGATGCAAGCCACCAAGATTTGTTCTTTGGTGATACGGTGGTCGAAAATGTGCAAGCCGTAACACATGCCCAAGCTATTGGTTTGGTCGCTCCCACTGACGGTTTCGTCTTAGAAGGTCAGATCAATACCGACCTCAACGTTGGTCACGGAACCCACGTTGCCGGCACCATCGCAGGTTCAGGCGTGATGTCTGACGGTAAGTATATGGGTGCGGCGCCGGATGCTGAGCTTGTTGGTTATGGCTCTGGTGCGGGCCTGTCAATTCTCGATGCAGTAGGCGGCTATGACTACGCCTTAAGCAACGTGTATGCCTTTAACTCTCCGATTCGCATTATGAGTAACTCTTGGGGTTCAAGCGGTAAATTTAGCCCTGACAGCCCCGTAAGCATCGCATCATACAAAGCATACAAACTTGGTATTTTGTCTGTCTTTGCGGCAGGTAACTCGGGTCCAGGTGAAGATAGCCACAATCCTTACGCCCAAATTCCATGGGGCATGTCTGTCGGCGCGGGCGATAAATTTGGTCAACTCGCCGGTTTTTCATCGCGCGGCCTGAAAAGTGAAAGCGGTACATTCACCATGCCAGATGGCAGCCAGTGGACGTACAACAACGAGGTGACCATCGTTGCTCCTGGCGTTGACATCATCTCAACCCGCGCCAGCACCAACCTCGTTTCTAACGGCGGTGATGCTGACTTAGATGCCATCGAAACCGAGTATGTGCCTTTCTATACGATGATTTCAGGCACCTCTATGGCAACGCCTCACGTTTCGGGCATCATTGCGCTAATGATGGAAGCCAATCCAACGTTATCATTGTTAGAAATCAAGCGCCTACTCCAAGAAACGGCCACCAACATGCCCGGCTATGAAAAATGGGAAGTCGGCGCCGGCTATGTCAATGCGAAAGCGGCTGTCTCAGCAGCTCTTAACTATGACATGGACTATGCGCAAACCGTAAATAACTTGAACAGCTTCAATGCCAATGCCTTGATCACCCCAAGTGACCGCGTAGAAAACTTTGAAGTGCTGTACGCTCCTGTTGGTGAACCTGAAACCTTCAGTTTTGAAGTTGGAGAAGATGTTGCTTGGGTAAAAGCTAGCGCTGAAACGCTAGCCAACACCACAAAACTTGTTTTAGTGGCCCCAGATGGCACCGAGTACTTTGGTAACTTAACCCTACCCGTATTGGAAACCGGCATGCGTGTTTCTGCGCCTGGTCAAGCCGGGACATGGCAAGTCTACGTTTATGGTCTAACATCACTTTCAGGTGTCGACCCCGATCCATTAGATGTGACCAATGGCCCAGGTGTGCCCGAAGTCATCAGCGGCACCGTAAGCTTTGAACTAAGTGGTGGTTACGAAGGCGTGGATGATATCGAAGGTCACCCGCAGCAGAATGCCATCGAGTTCGCGGTCGCGGAACGCCTGATGGATGGTTATCGCAACGGTAAGTTCCGTCCAGATCAAGCGTTGAAGCGTGAGGACTTAGCTAAGTATTTGGTTATGGGTGGCGCGATTCGCCAGTATCGTGACCTGCTTAACGAAGCACAACCAAACTTAAACGATGTAAACGCATCCTCTATCGCGTTCGCCGAAGCGGTTTCAGTCAGTGGCGCAGCATTAAAAGACAGTAACCAAGTGCAAGCACCTGTCATGTTGACCAATAATGGCAGCTTCAACCCGCGAGGTGGTGTGGAAAAATTGGATTTGGCTTACTCGCTAGTACAAACGCTCGGTCTCGAAGCACAAGCTCAAGCCTTTGACAGCAACTCAGATATTACCTTTGACTATCGCGGAGAAACCCTGGTGCTGGCTGATCAACACTTGATTCCAGCTCACTTGAAGGGTTATGTACAAACTGCGCTCGACTACTCACTACTCAATGTCAACTTTGCCGTAAATCAAGGCCCGTTCGATCTTGAACCGCAGTTAGAAGTTCGCTTTGCACCGACGACTGAAATCAGTCGCGCTGGCTTCGCAGTCACTATAGGACGGTTGTTCAGCAACTACTATGGAATGTAGTCAGGACAGGATGTCCACTTACTGAGGGGCTCACTTGAGCCCCTTCTTTTCTATTTAAAGTGGTGACATTTTGACCGGAAAAGAGTATGGTCAAAGAGCGAATGTAACAAAATGTTACGCACACGAGGGGTTTTGTATGCTACCAACAAATTACAGTAAAACGTTCGTTGGCTTTTGTACGGCGCTACTGTTTATGTGTGCCTCCATGAATAGTCGTGCGGAAGTTTTAGAATTAACGATCCAACCGCAGAGCAATAAAGTCGAAACCTCGGTACAGTTGACCGAGCTCATTGGCTTTGACTTAACGATTAAGTTTGAAAATGCTGTAGGCCTTACGGCACAAAACTTTACCGTTAATGCACAGCTAATTGATGTCAACGATCTCTCGATCTTGAATCGCTTGCCAGACTCTCTGCTAACCGGTATTCCCACTGCGTTTCCAGTATTAATCTCTGTCGAGCCCGATCCAACTAAGGGCTTTTCTTTTAGCGGTGCCTACGAGATTGAACTTTATACCAAGTCTTTGCACTACACCGCGGGTTCTCCTCTAAGGATGTTCCACGCCCATGGCAACGGTGATTTTGAAGATATTACCACCATGACGGGTTCTGGAAGTTATCGCGTCCGCACCAATGGTGGTCAGTTCTCTGACTTCATAATTGTCGCTGACTTGCGTGACGTAAATACTGTGATCGCGACCAAAGTCGCACGCCTAGCAAACTACGTAAACACTATTTCTAGCTCGCTTACCTTAGTAGCAAGCCAACCGCTAAACGATGCACTATCTAACATTCAAACGGCAATCTCGAATGGCTATTATCAACAAGCATTACAGGCCACCAATGCCCTTATTCAATTGATGCATGCCGACGACGGTTCATTGTATCCAGATGTGTGGCGTTCGACCGGTGATCTTGAGAACATCCGTGGTCGGATTCTAAGTATGGCGAATACCCTTCGCTATAGCTTACGAATCAGGTAAACGCTGATGCCTGCTATTTTTGATTGTGTCTTCCAAAACAGATTTGCGCCTCGAATTTCATTATTCGAGGCCAAATCTTACGTGGTAGGCCGAGCGACAACCTGCGATATCGTTATCGACCACCCAACAGTATCGCGGCGACATTGCTTGATCAGCTTTCAAGATGGCCAGTGGTGCATCCACGACCTGAATAGTACCAACGGCTTGACCTACCTCGATAATCGGCAGCAAAAGCTTCACTTGGAACAGCGCTTAGTTTTTCAAGTAGGCTCAGTAACCTGTGTGCTGCAAGCGAAGACTGCACAAGAGTTGACTGTTAACCTCAACCGACGCCTTTGGAGTCAACGCCAACTGCGATCGTTGCAGGGCAAGTGGCGCACGACAAACGATATAAATGCCTTACTCCCTGCGTTGCAATTTAACCTAGCGCAAATACTTGGCAGTGATCGCTGCGCAGTGATTTTACTCAATGACCGACGCGAGCTCGCACTCGCAACTGACTTTCCGGGCTGGCTAAATCCGACTGACTTCGATGGCACATCGACACTCATAAATGCCGCTATAGAGCACAAGCGCCCTTATGTTGTGAATAATGCCCAACTTCATCAAACCCTCAAAGATCGAAACAGTGTGCAAAAGGCGCAAATCAAAGCAGCATTCGCCTATCCTATTGAACTCGACGGCGAGGTCATTGCGGTAATTTACGCTGATAGCCTCGAAAGCCAACATTATTTCACTGATTACGATATTGATTTAATAGATAATTTTTCAGGGATGTTAGCGCTTCAATTGCAGCTCAAAACACTGGATCATCACTTGGATGAACTCTCTGCCGCTGCTGCTGAACTCGCCAGTTAAATCATTATTGATTCGACACTTTCATTAACTGTGTTAAGTTGAAGAAGTAGTGCTTCAACTCTAACCAGTGACTTTTGATGACTGAAGTAAACGATTCATCGACACAGCCTTGGCAGGCAGAGCAAACGCGCCGCAGCGATTTTCAGATCTTAGCTGCAGGCACCATGCTTGCCGACCGTTTTCGCATTGTCCGCTTATTAGGACACGGAGGGCAAGCGCGCGTTTACGAGGTTTATGACACAGTTCTCGCCGAATCATGCGCGCTTAAACTGTTAGTCGCTAATGAACATCTATCAAATGATGCCATCGAGCGCCTGCGCAATGAAGTCCTTTTGACCCGCCAAATTAATCACCCTAACGTCGTTCGTGTACACGAGTTTTACGTTACAGACGAGTACGTGTTTTTTACGATGTCATTGATCGAGGGTACACCGCTCGCCGAGGTTGTAGATAACAAAGTTAGCGCGGAACAGTCTATTCGCTGGTTTCAACAACTCGTTAGCGCTCTGCAAGCATGCCATCAAGTAGGTATCATCCATGGTGATATAAAGCCGGCAAATTGCATTATTAATGAAACTGGCGACTTAATCATCGTCGATTTCGGCATCGGCTCGCAAGGTGGCAATTCGCCAACGACACATTTTAGCGCAGGCTACACTGCGCCTGAGCTTGCACGTTCTCACCGCGCAACCCATGCCAGCGACCGCTATGCCTTAGGTAAACTCTTGGGCTTACTACTTGAAAGCACTGAAGCCAAGTCGTGGAGTGCCGTTGCCATCAAAGAAGGCAAATTAAAGCAGCTGGCGCAAAACTTACAGGCTGACGAGCCCGAGCAACGGCCTTCACTAGCTTATTGTGTTGCAACCTTCACGACAACGTCCAAAAAGCACCTATTACCGTTGAGTCTTATTGCTGTGCTGGTGGTCACCCTTGTGGTGATATGGTTTACCTGGCCAACACCAACAGAGCAAAACCAATCCTTCGAACAGGTTCAGACCTTAGCTATTAGCAGTGACGTCGACACCGTCGCCATTGCACAGCTGACCCATCTACTCTTGCAAGCAGAGCCCAAGCTTTACTCGGTGGAGCCGCGTTCGGTGAATCAATTAACCCAACAACTCGGTATTCGAGTTTTGGACTCCAGTCGAGATCGAGCTCGCATCGCCGAGCTCACCGATGCCCAATTTATTCTCGTTCTAGACCAACAAGTCCTTGCTGATCAACCTCATTTGCTGGTGTTACTTCTGCGTTTTCCAGGTGACGAAGTCCTCGTTAACGAATCTATTCCACTTACCTCCGGTAGCGCAGCGCAACTGGCGCAGCAGGTAGCCGAACAAGTAGGAACACAGTTGATAAGGGGGCGTACCACAGCAGATCTCCGACTGAATGACACGGTAGCGGACTTCCTCGCGCAACTACAAGGTGCGCGACAACAGCTTGATGTACAAACAGAGCAAGCGCTGTTGAGAGAAATGATTGATGCACCGAAAGTGGGCGAGTTTTGGCGGCAACAGGCCCGCGCTCAGCTGGCAATGTTAGACGAAAATTACAGTTTGGCTGCGCAAGTCCTGGATCGGCTCATTATCGATTACCCGCAGCGGGCGGATGTCCTCGAACAAAGAGCCCAGGCAGCTGTCGCACTCGGTGATTTAAAGCAAGCAAGAGACTTTTATCAGCAAGCGCTGAGTCTTGATGCAATGCAGCCAATGTGGTGGTTTGAGTTGGCTAAGTTGAAGATTATCCAAGGCGAAATGAAAGAGGCTATTGCGCAGGAGCTAACCCAAGCATTAATTGGCTTCAGACAACAAGAAAATAGTGAAGGCCAGGGGCTGGTGCTCAATGCCTTCGGTGTCGCCTATTTGCGTATGGCGGAAATTGAACAAGCTCGCGAATATTTTGAGATGGCGTTGCCTTTTCGAACCGCAGAATCGCAACCGGTAGAGCGTATTACCACCTTGAGCAACATCGCTACGACTGCAGCAATTTTGGGTGATTACGCAGCCGCCGAGCAAGCGTTGCGTGAGGCTCGCGACTTGGGGCTCGAAACAGGTGATGACCTAGCTGTCGCCCATATCGAGAATGAACGTGGTCTGTTGTTCGAGGAACAAGGGCTCTATCAGCAAGCATTGAAGCACTATAAACGTGCACTCGACCTACGTCTGCGAGCTGGCGATGACTACGCTCGTAGCCAAAGCATAAATAACGTGGCATTTATCAACTTTCTCTTAGGTGACTTCAGCCTTGCCGAAGTTTATTGGCGACAAGCTCTCGAAATTGCGCGTTCTATTGACGAAACGGCAACTCTTCATAGTATCCAGATCAGCCTCGCTCAATTGCTCATCATGCAGGGTCAGTACAAGCAAGCTGAACGTTTACTGGCGGAACTAATAAATACTGCTGATAAAAGTCGTGACGCCGAGTCCAACACGCAGCTCCAGGTGAGTCGATTAAACTTTGCGCAAGGCCGCATGGCAGCCGCAGCTGTTGCAGCTGAGGCATCAGTCAACTTGGCACAACAAATAAATGACCCAAGAGGCCTTACCGAAAGCTTATTATGGAAAGCCGAGCTCGAATTGCACCTTGGACAACAGCCGCAGTTAAGTGAAACGTTGCTCGCTTTGTCGCAATTACAAGAAAACTTTAATCATGAACAGCAACTCGCCTTTGACTGGCTCCAGCTCACAAGCGGCAAGCTCGAGAGCACTGCTACAGTTTTTGCTGAGCGAGTCCTGAACTCTACGCTCTCACGCCTGTTAGAAGTGAAGCTTCTTTCTGAGCTTGTCTATTCATTCGATTTTTCAGATGAACACGAAATCTGGCGTCGCCTCGATGTTATTTTAAATGAAACGCTATACGAATCGTATATGCTCACGCTGGCGGCACGTGGCGACAGCAACTCACAGCAAGTTTTGCTCAATAAGATAAGAAGTTTTCCGGACTATTGGCGCAATTTTGAGCTACTTCGAGTAATATCTATTACTTCTACGGAAGCTTTGGCGCAGGACGCACTCAAACAATTATTAGAAAATATGAATGACAGCCAACGACAAGCTTACAAAGAAGCCATTAACGTCCAATGAATTGCTTGCTGCGATAGATGATCTGCGGCAACAGCAAGGTTTGCTACAGCGGCGCCTTGATGCGGAACAAGAACAACTGCAACAGCTAGCTAAACGCTTATGGTTGCAGCAAGAGCACGAGCGTGCGCGCTTGGCGAGAGATCTCCATGATGACCTCGGGCAACAATTGACAGGCATCGCTACTCAGTTAGCGCAATTCACCGATGATGAACGCCTGAGCGCAATCTACCAACACGTAAAGACCGCGATTGAAAGTACACGTACACTATCGCGTTTATTACACCCCACTTTGGTCCAAGACTTGGGATTAAAGGCCGGCATTCAGTGGCTCGGGCGACAGCTTCTGGCGCCCGCTGGTGTCAGCTTAAAGCTCGATTTTACTCTCAATGGAGAGTTAGAGAGCGACGTCGAATTGTTCTTCTTTCGTATTTTGCAAGCAGCCATGGTGAACACCGTGAGGTACGCAAAAGCATCCCAATTTGACGTTTTTTTGAGTCAATCAGAAGGCGGCTTATTTCTACTCTTACGTGATGATGGGCAAGGCTTTGACAGTAAAACAACGACGTATGGTGTTGGCTTACAAAGTATTCATGATCGAACCCAGGCCTTCGATGCCATGTTTAAATTAATCACGGCACCTGGTAAAGGTTGTGAGATGCAGATTCATTTGCCCTATCAAAAATCAGGCACAGAGGTGGCTCGGTGATTCGCTTAATCCTCGCTGATGATCATGTCATGGTGCGACAAGCCATTGCGACAACACTAGCAGCGACTGGGAAGTTCGATATTCTCGCCGAGTGTGATGATGGCGTGGCGCTGGTAAATGCAGTATTGCGCCAGGAGGCCGACGTCATACTTATGGATATCTCCATGCCCAAAATGAATGGTTTTGTGGCCTTAGAGAAAATCCTTCATCATCGTCCGCACAGCAAAGTTATTGCCTTAAGTATGCACAATGAACCAGAGTACATCGATGCGATTCATCATGCTGGGGCAGTTGGTTATGTATTCAAAGATGCGCCAACGGAAACCCTGCTCAAAGCTGTCGATGCTGTACTCAGGGGTAAAACTTTTTTTCCCGCAACCGAACACCCCGAAGGTTCCGAACTCGTGCACCCGCTAGCAAATTTGACTCGGCGCGAACGCGAAGTCTTTTTTCTTGTCGTGGCCGGAAGATCAAATAAGGAAATCGCTCAACTGCTAACAATGTCAGCGAAGACCGCCGAAAATCACCGCGGTAAACTCTTCAAAAAGTTAAACGTGAAGACGACGGTCGAACTGATTCATTTTGCTGCCAAACATGGCTTGCTTGAGTCTTAAGTCAGGTTCGCCATTACCGAATGCAGTAGTACATTAGTGCCCGCCTCAATATCATGCCAATGCGACCATTCATCGGGTGCATGGCTGACACCACCCACAGACGGAATAAAGATTAATCCCGCGTCGGTTATTTCGGAAAGAAACTGCGTGTCGTGGCCGGCTCCGCTTGGCATCCGCTGATAACTATAACCAAGCGCTTTGACTTGTTCTTCAATCACCTTGGTGAGTTTCTTCGAACAGGGTTTCGGCGCCAGCCAACTGGCCTGCTCGTACTCGAACATCAAGCGATGCTTGCGAGCGATAGCTGACAGAGCTTTGCGACAGGCATTCGCAACCTCTTTCATAACGTCCTCGTCCATATCCCGACCGACAATGGTGAAAATCGCTTCACCTGGCACGGTATGAGGATTTCCGGGTTTAAGCTCAACTTTACCTACTGTGATGCGCGTTTTATCGGTGCCATTCTCGGCAATGATGCGCTCAATCTCATGGGCGAAGTCGGCGAGCCCCATGAAGGCATCGCTGCGCATGTCCATGGGTGCGGTTCCAGCATGGTCGGCTTTACCCTTCAAATGCACAATCCATTTGAAAACGCCGGATATTCCTTCGACCACACCAATTTGTAAGTTTTCTTGGAATAATACCGGGCCTTGTTCAATGTGCAGTTCAAGATACGCCTTAAGTTGCTCCGGTCGCCATGCGGCATCAAGCGCATCCATTGCGTTCAGCCCCTGAGCTGCCATTGCGTCTTTTAAGTAAACGCCGTCGGCATCATGCGCCGACATCAGCCAATCAGGATTAAGCTTGCCTGAGATCGCTTGCGCGCCAAGCATACCGCCGAATCGCCCTTCTTCTTCAGCGGTGGCTACACCCCAAACCGGTGTTTCGGTGACCACTTGATTTTCATCCAGGGTTTGCATCACTTCTAAAGCTGCTAAAACGCCGAGCGAGCCATCGAAAATACCGCCCGCTGGCACCGAGTCGATATGTGAGCCCATCAGCACGGCAGGTTTAGTTAATTCTCCGCGACCAAAGAACACGTTACCCGCACCATCCATGTAGGTGTCATAGCCCGCATCTTTCGCTTTTTCCTGCAACCATTTACGGCTTTCCATATCGGCATCACTGTAGCCGGGCCGGTAGATGCCGCGGTCGTCTTCGTTGTAGCCAATTTTAGAGAGTTCGATGAGGTTAGCTTTCAGGCGTTCGCAGTTAACTTGCATGGGACTCCTTGTAACTGGATGTTTGATGTTCGC
>CETC01069858.1_pt1 | contig 13406 bp, 24 predicted proteins | sample 326911 | NCBI WGS metagenome assembly CETC01 (sample SAMEA2622694, study PRJEB7988) | marine metagenome | isolation source: saline water (ENVO:00002010), including | reverse complement strand
TGGGGTGAAGCGCCACAGGCAGGTGCACCGGGTTGTTACCCCGGCCGTTGTTGGTTCGAGTCCAACCGCCCCAGCCAAATATTGTAATAAAACAAAACTGGCGACGCACATATGTAATAATATGGTCTCGCGTTTCGCCAGCTTTGTTTTTTGCTTTCTGCTCTTAACAAGCTGTAGTGAATATAAGATCAATGCGATAAACGACGATGTATCAGAGCCGGGCACTATTGTAGTTGATTCAGCTGAGCCTGAACCAGAGCCTGAACCCGACCCTCCGCCTCCAACTTATCCAGATATAGAGGTGTCACACACTGCAATTGATTTCGGAAATCTCAACGCGCTAGGAGATGTTGGAACAGAAGTTGTTACTGTTAAAAATGTTGGTGATGCTGATCTAAACGTAACAGACCTCAGGCTTAATTTAGGGTCAAGCGTTTATACGCTCACACCGCTCGGCGCTTCTATTTTATCGCCATCACAGCAAAGCGACTTTAGCGTGTCATACGACCCAGTAACTTATGAGACAAATTCTGAATCTGTGACAATAACATCAAATGACCCAGATGAACCAACTGTAACAATTCCTATCACAGGAAACGGTTCAGCACCAGTGATTGATATTGATCCTTACTACCACGATTTTGGTGTAACACTAGTCGGTTGTGACGGAGAGAAAGAGGTCGTCATTTCTAATATCGGTGATGTTGACCTTGTTGTGACCAGCTTAGACTTTTATGTTTCTTATCCTGCTGAGTTAGAAATAAGTTTGTACGAAGATATCAACGGCTCACTCCCTTGGACGATACCGCCTGCTTCTTCAAAAAACGTCATGATTGGTCATGAACCTTATGATGAGCTAACAGATTCAGGTTTTATCGAGGTAGGATCAAATGATCCGATCACACCCATAGCTCGTGCAGATCAAGTAGCCGACGGAGATTTTGCACTTGACCTTGTAGATGATTTTGAGCAAGACGAAGTTACAAGTGCTGATATTCTATTTGTTATTGATAATTCTGGATCAATGGGCGTTTGGCAAACTGCACTAACAGATAACTTTAATTCTTTCATAGGTGTCTTTGGTATAACCGGTGTCGATTACCAGATAGCAGTCATAACAACAGACGATGAAACATTTCAAGGTCCTATTCTTACTGATTCAACACCTGATTTAGCAACGGAATTTACTGATCAAGCCATTGCCGGGACTTACGGGTCATCAATGGAAAAGGGTCTTCACTATGCAGAACTTGCTACTCTCCCTGGTGGCGATGCCAGCCCTGGGTCTGCGTTTCTTAGAGCTGATGCAAAACTAATTGTTATCTTTGTTTCTGATGAGAAAGATTGGTCTACAAAGACAGACCTGGAGTATGTGACACACTTTAAGTCACTAAAGGCAACCGACAGCATGGTTGTGACTCATGCGGTTGTCGGTGATGCACCTAGTGGATGTTCAAGCTCATCAGGCACGTGGACAAGAGCAGATTACGGTGAAGGATATATCGAGGTATCTGCACTTATGGGCGGCGAGTTTGTATCAATATGCTCAGAAGATTGGGGCGCAGATCTTGAAGGCCTTGCACATGACTCTATCTTAAACAGATCGTTTGAGCTGACTGACATTCCCTACGAAGAAACAATTATTGTAGAAGTTGACGGCACAGAAGTAGCTGACTGGTCATACAATAGTGTTGAAAATTCAGTTGATTTTATGGGAAGCTATGTCCCAGAAGCGGGAACAGAGATAGAAATAAGTTACTCAGTCCTTGCTGATTGTGATTTATTTGAAGATGTTTAAATTTATTCCGAAACGTTCTTGTAGTTTTGTATAGAATAAAGGCAAATCTATACTGGGAGTAGAAATGAAAAAGCAAGAGATAGATAGGCTTATTAAGCTTCGGCAGTTCGTGATCGATTATTACAAAACACTGGATGGAAATGCGAACCCGTCTACAGCTGTGACATTACAGAGAGATGTTGCAGCAGTGCTGGAAAGCACTGTTAGAAGTCTTGAGGACGTTCTTTCTGATTATGTAAATTTTCAATAAGTAATCTGTGATAATTTCTCATAAGCATAGGTTTATCTTTTTTAAGCCTATAAAGTGTGCAGGGACAAGTATTGAAGTCTCTCTCATTCCAGCTTTAGGCAAGGATGATATCATGACAGGCACAGCTTATCAAGAAGAGTTACAAATTGAAAATATAAACTATTCCCCAAGAAATAATTTGAAGCTAGTAGGCATCCAAAAAATACCGGGGCAAGAGTCACACATAGTAACTGCAGAGCCTATATATCATTCACATACACCTCCTACTGTGCTTAGAGAGATTACTTCAGATTCTTTGCAGGATTATTTTAAGTTTAGCATCATAAGAAATCCGTGGGATATGCTTGTGTCATTTTTTTGGTGGAGCTTTCATGGTTTCACTCCTGTGGGGCAAGAGAAAAAGAATAACTCATACACACATCGAGGAAGAATGTCTATAGTGCCAATGAGAAGCGATCCAGACCCGGTTCTTAAAGCAAAATTTCAGAACTTTATAGAATCAAGCATGAACAAAGACGACGCAGTTGGTCTGCCATACCTTAGTGATAATGACACAGTTATCTCTTGGCTTGAAAAGCTATATCCAGATTTTGTATGTGATGATGTTGATCTTGTTTTAAGGTTTGAAGATTTAAAAAGCGATTATGCAAAGTTATGCAGAACACTTGATATTAGAGAGAAAGAATTACCTCGGTTTAAGTCAAACGTAAGAAAGAGTAAAAAACACTACAGCTCATATTACAATGATTACAGTAGAGATATCGTGGCAGAGAAGTTTAAAACAATCATAGAGAGATTTGAATATAAATTTTAAAAATTTAAAAATTTTCTCCAAGCCATACTTATTAAAGTATGGCAACGCTTTTTACAATTGTTTGCTTATTTCTGCTAGGTTGTCAAGGTGACTACTCTGTCGTAGAAAAAAATATTCTCGAAGCAGTTTCAGATTCTTTCGTTCAAGCAAGCAAGACAGGTTCATTAGACATTCTTGTTGTCCTAGACACGTCTGGATCAATGAGTGATAATTTTGAAACTGTCGGTGAAGGAATGCAGACACTTAAGTCTGACATTGAGTCACTTACAGATGATTACCGTTTTGCATTTATAACTGGTGATCCTGAGCGACTTGGCTTACAAGGGCCGTATGACCGCAACTCAACCAGTATAGATCTACTAATGGCACCTTCCCTTCTACCCTATGCTTCAAAAGAAGAAAGTTTCGCTGCAGCATATATGTTTGCTCAGGATCAAGAAGGCCATCTATTTTTTAGAAGTGACGCTGACTTGCTCATGTTTTTTGTATCTGATGAAGAGGAACAAAGTCATGTAAGCGCACAAATGTTCTACGACTGGTTACACGAGTTTAAGAGTAATGCACGTGTTGACTCAGTTAGCATTGTAAATTTGGAAGAGAGCGAGTGCGATGTTGGGTACGGCAACACAGTCGGCTATAAATACATGGAGCTTTCTTCGTTGTTTAATAAAAGCGCTCTTGACATATGCAACAAAGAATGGTCTACATGGGTATCGGAATCATCTTTCTTAACAATGTTAAAAGATTACGTTACTCTCACTAGAGAGCCAGATGTGGATAGCATAAAGGTTTATGTGGATGGTGAAGAGATAAAGCACGGGTGGTTTTATCATGAGGGTAGCAACACAGTTTACCTTGATACAATGCCTGACTATGGATCTTATGTTGTTGCAACTTATTTGACGGAGGAAAAATGAGACTCACAACTTTCTGGCATGTAATGGTCGGCTTAAATATGGGCCTAGCTGTTCTTAGCTGGTCTCTTCATGATAGCAGTATGCTATTGCTAAACCTGGTCTCTGGCGTTGCATGCATTGTAGCTGCTCAATTTGCAGCTCGAAGAGAGGAGCTAGAAGAAGACTAGGGAGCAAAGTGAAAAAAATACTGTCTATTAACAAGATAACGAAGGTGCTATGGATTCTTGTGATGACAGTAAATATTGCTTCTTTTTCTGTATTTTTCTATCACGCGAATTTAAACTCTGTCAGAGAGTTCTTGCTAGTTAACATGCTGACGACTATTATTCTATGTCTAGTCGGCTTTGTTATCATCAAGAAAGACTACTAGGGAATAGACTTATTTTTGAGCATAGTTACTGATATGACTTTTCATACTAAACAGTCTTTGTGTGTAGGAGATCTTGTAAAGCGCAGGTCTGTTTTACATGGACCGGTTAAAAGTATGGGTATAGTTATCAAGAAAAGATTTAAATCAAAAAATGTAGGTAGCCAAAAATATACTTTTCTAACATACGAAGTTTTTTTCCCAGACGGTGAGATTCAATCTTTAAAAGAAGACTACCTTGAAATCGTTCAGCAGGCCTGATAGATACTTTTTTTAAAACAGGCTCGAAATAAACATAGTTATAGTAGGGTGCTGTGAATGAGAAGTGTTGTTTTTTTATATTCCAGATTGTTAATACTGCTAAGCTTTGTATGCTTGATCACACCCAGCTCAGCCTACGGAGAAATAAGCGCAGCATCTTTTAAAAAATATTCTGAAATACCTGTTCAAATTTCTTCTAAAGTAAAAGACACTGTTTTAAATGCTGCTGTCAAGGTCTCTCATCCGGCAGGTCACTCTTACGGAAGCGGCTCTTATATTGAAATTAATAATCACTATCTAGTGTTGACAGCTGCACACGTAGTTGAGGGCATGGAAGTTTTACATGTGAAGAATGGCTATGAGACTGTTGTAGGGACAGTCATATATAGGGATGATAAAAACGATATTGCATTTTTGCTAGTTCCCAAAATGAGATCTCGCATTCCTTTGTCATATAAAAAATCAACTAGTACTGACCTAATGGGAGAATCTGCAATCTATGCAGGCTATCCAAACTCTCATGATCTATTGCTATTTTTTGGAAGAGTTGCAGGCAGAGCAGGTGAGTCTCTAATTATGCACTCTTACGCATGGATGGGCTCTTCAGGTTCTGTTGTTGTAAATATGAAAGGTAGAATTATCGGTGTTTTAACTGCAGTCGATGTCGGAATGTTTGGCCCTAATCCCCAGATCATAGAAGATGTTGTGTGGGTATCATCCATAGCAAAAGTAGACGATACTAAGCTTCAGTCTATATTAAGTGAAATTTAAAATAAAAAAATATGAAACAAATTAAAAACGCCATAGAAAATTTAATATCGGATCCTAGAAAAGAGGATAGAAGAATAGAAAGATTGCAGTCAGATGTTGAGAGGCTAGCAGCTTCTGTTGATAACTTAAGCTATCAATTACAGGAGCAGTCAGACTATATTTCTGAAAGCACTAGAGATCTCAATGTTTTTTTAGAAAGAAGAGAGAATAGAAATAGAAATATTACTCTAGTATTAACTTGGTCAGCTTTCTTTTTCTCTATTTCTTGCCTAACATATTTTCTTGCCGGATAACACACCTAGACAGCCTGCAGCGGGAGATGCACCTTGGAGCAAAACAACCTTTACGGAAAATGGACTTCAGGCACGGGTAAATCTTATGGATTTGACAATGTATGCAATGATATATCTGCACACGTGTCAAATAATGGAAAAATATTTATCGGAACTGATAGCTTTATAGCAGGCTCTCAGTGTATATTTGCAACTGCTATCTGCTTACATGGAGCGACTGGGCAGTCAGGCGGAAGATACTTTTTTAAAAGATCGAAATCTGCAAGAGAGGATTTTCCAAAGCTGCTATTAAGAATGCTTAGAGAGGCACAAGATTCAATAATGGTTGCTATTGAGCTATCTGAGCTTTTTCCTGGCGCTGACGTAGAAATACATCTTGACATCGGATCAGGCACAAAAAGTAAAACCAGTAAATTTATATCTGCTTTAACATCTTACGCAAAGAGTGCAGGATTTAAGTGTAAGATAAAGCCTCACGCGTGGGCTTCTGCATCCGTTGCAGATAAGCATTCAAAGCAGAGAATATGAGGTTGCACAATTATGAAAAGCGTAACAGAAAATAGATTAAGAATTTTTGACTTTGATGACACACTTGCTGAAACGGGTGAGAAGGTTAAGCTGTACACAAACAACGGAGATAATTTTAGAATGCAAAGCTCTGATGAGTTTGCTACATATCAGCTAAAAAGAGGTGAGTATTATGATGAGAGCTCATTTTATCAATTTGACGATGTTAATGTAGATGCAGCTCAGCCTGTCTTGCCAGTTGTTGACATACTAAAAAACTCTCTTAATGCGCCAGGCACTAGAAAAATTCTCATCCTGACAGCTAGAAATCAAAATGCAGAAACTGGTATAAGAAATTTTCTTCAATCTATAGGCGTAGATGATACCAATATAGACGTTGTCGGTGTCGGTGACAAGCGACCAGTTGCAAAAGTTAAGGTTATCCATGACTATCTTACAAACATACTTGACAATGTTAGATTTGTAAGTTTTTTTGACGACTCAGGCCCAAACGTTCAAGCAGTTAGTCAGTATTTAAGGCAGTCCGGCGTCAAGCACGACGTTGCACAAGTTGAGACAGACAAAACAGGCCAAGTTAGACTGAATAGAAAGATTTCTAAGAAAAGAAAATAGTTTCTTATTTCAGCGGATTGTCGTTGTCAATTTCATATTTGATTGCAAATGGTTCTGTAGCTTCTGATAGGCACATAATATCATGAAGATAGTGTGCAATCTCGTGAGAAAGGACACGAATTAAAGTTTGTCTGCCAATATCAGGTGCTACAAATATGCTTGCGTTTCCAGGCATTGCATAAGTCGTGTCATACAGACCATCAATTAAGTAACCTTTTTCAACGTGTATAAAAGACATGATGTCTCTATCATTAAGAGTTTGAAAAGGAACTTCATACACAGTTAGTTTTAGGCTTTTACATTGCTTTTTATTTTTAAAATCTAAAGATATGTGCTGCGTTGTTTGCGTAACAACTTTTTGAGATTCACTTTTGTGCGTCGAATTAGCAAGTGAAAAATATGAAATTTCGTATTCTAGATTGTGTGTTCGTATTTTCGAAGTGTAGCTATGAAAAGAAGAGACGCTTGACATTGCAGCTTCATGCTGTCCGCCATGTGCAATGTCAAGTGTGCTAATAAGAATACCTAGCATCAGGGTTTTCATAGCTTGATTACCTTAAAATAGTTAAAAACAGTGCCAAAAATATAGTTATACTTGCATTTGGCTGTAAAGCTATTATAATATAATTTTAAGAAGATTACATGAAACTCACCTCGATGCAAATAAGAGATTTGATAAAAGAAGAGCTTGCTTCTCTTTCTGAAAAGTACGCTGGATATCACCCAGATGAGTCTTATGAAGAAGGGACTGTTAAAAGCTTAATGCTTGACAAAGAAGTTAAAGCACTCCCAAGTACACATACTAGAGTTAAAGGTAAAGATGTGCCTGTCAACAAGCAGATTATTAACTGGCTTAAGTCAATGAAAATGGTAAAGAGATGAAAAAGATCATGAAAATCTTTACAGATCATCCGCATAGCGTTGGTGAGACATACTGGCAGCACTTTGTATCTGCTTCAAAGATTAGTGCACGCCTGGGTGTAGCATGTATATCTCAAGTAGCCCATGCTATTTTTCCATTTATCTACCCACCTTTTAAGTCTGACGTTGAATCTTTGTCTATTTTTCTGGAAGAGTTGCATCCGGAAAAAAGAAAAAATCGAGATTAAATTAAAATGGGATTACCCGAGCTTAGAAAAAAAGATATAGAGAGCCTTGTTATTGCTGATGTCGTCGAGCTAACAGATGGAAACTTTAAAGTTTCTTTTGAATCTGATGGAGGTGGTACTCATATTCAGGTTGCCATTGAGAATCACGGTGATGCACCAGCACTCTCCAAGCACTTTTCTTTACAGAAATATAGCTATAGAGTCATAATTTTAAAAGTACCATCAGGTTATCTTGACCTGTCATAGATAATTAGTTATTGAGGATTAAAAACATGTCTACTAACGAAAGAGATATTACGCGAGAATTTTTACAAAATATGCTGAGTGAAAATACTGATGTGCCTGCTGAAAAAAATATTTTAAAAGAGCAGTCATCGTCTTTGCCGCCGATCGATCTTTCTAGTATCAATGAGCCTATTTCTCCTTCTGAGCCCGCACCTTCTGATTTTGAAGACAGAGTTGCAGCAGCATTTGCAGACCATTCAGAAGAACTAGGGTACAGAGGAATACCTGACAGCGAGTGGAGGCTTGAAGCTTCTCGCTTAAAAGATGCTTATGACAAAGGTGATCTTAGCGTAGAAAGCCTTGACGATCTCCTTGGAAGAATTGAAATTGACTACTTCGACGAGTACATAGAGGACGTTGCTGAAATGTATGGGGTTGATAAAGATAGGGCAGACCCGACTGATGCTTCATTAGAGGAGTCAGGTGCCATAAACGAGAGAGATATTACTAAGGCTTTCTTGACTCAGATTTTGTCTTAGTCAGGTTTAAAGCTGGTACTTCCAGACCCTCATCTTCCCAGCCTCCTCCTTGCCAGGTTGGAAATAGAATGTGTTTTCTAATTGCAGAATGGCCCCACCCTAGGGCATGACCTATCTCGTGCTCTAGAATTCTCTCTCTCACTGAAATTGTTAGGTATATTTTTGCCCATCTTATTTCTTTCGACTTTGTGTCATGATGAATCTTCGTCGTTGCCAAGTCTCTTCTGATGTCAAAGTCCTGACCGATAAGATCAATCACAATAAAGCCATAGTGATGATTTTCAACACAGTTACTCTTGATGATTGATCCGAATCTATAGCCTCTTTTCTGCCACCAAGCAATTGCATGCTTTACCTCGTCTACTGATACGGGTGCACTTGTGCATATTTTGATATCAGGCTTGCTTTTCCAGTGTGCAATTTTTTCTGGCAGACCGGACGAAACGTTTTCTGTAGATGACTGCTGAATTATTACTTGTGTGCCAGATGCTGTTGTTAGTGTTAGGAAGATTAAGCATGCAAGTAAAATTATTTTTTTCATCTTATTTTTATGTATTCTGCTGCTTGTGCTATCATGATATTTATTTTGGTGAAGAAATTTAAAAAATACGATCTCGTTTGTTGCAGGCTTGGCCGACTCGGGCTTGTTATCGATGTTATGTCTGAAGATATCCCTTTTAACGTACACGTTTTCCTAGAGGGTAAAGTTAGACACTTTAGAGAAAACGATCTAGACGTCTTTGCAAAATTTTAACATTCGGGAAAATAATTATCTATAGCAGGAGGTAGACATGGAAAGAATAAGGATAAGCACAGATAAGTTTCGAAAACTTGTAACCAAGATAAGCACTATAGAAAGATCTCAGTCAGAAACGAAGCTTCTGTGTTTTGTTGCGCTTATTGTCTCTCTTGCTAGCCTTGTTCTCCATGCAATATAAACTTTAAAATTTTGAGTTATACTCTTATCTTGTTGATGTGTATATTTGTCATAACTTAAGATTATGGAATACATATAGATAATGGACACTGAAGCAAGCGAGCTATCTCTACTATCTTCAATTTTTGCAGATGAAATGCCATGTTATATCCTAAGCGGAAGCGGATACGACTGGTTTTTCTCTCCTGATGCGGGCCAGATGGTAAGAATAGCCCGGGGTGTTGAAATTATTCCGCTTGATGAAGTAGATGAATCACCGGAAGAGTGTGACAATAGCAGTGAAAAAATGCTTGTTAGCTCTCCTTCTTATACATTTTTAATTCCAAAAAATGAGCTAGTTGAAGTTGGTTACAACTAAAAGAAGACGTAATTTTAAAGTAGGCGATATAGTTTTGGTTTCATCTCCAGCCGGAGATGCTATTCCAAATATTCACGTCAAGCTTGTTAAGAAATTTGAAGTAGAACCTAGAGCATCTAAGGGTTTCGGTATCCGAAAGACTATGAGCTGGCCAGGCTATACGGGATGGGAGTCAACCGCTGTATACCAGAGTGAGATTGACAACCTTAGAAAAGAATGGTCAATTCCATACGGAAATGTAGGCGAAGATGTTATTTTTGTATATGAGTCTAACATCATTAAAAAAGTTAGAATAAATGCTGGAAACAGTGAACAATCACATAAAAAGAGTAAGAATTACTCTAAGGTAAGAAAAAATGGGAAGAAAATCAATTCACATCGCGGGTCCTGATCTTCACGAAGAGGTCACGGTGTCTTTTGAAAAAGTAGAAAATGGTAAATTTAAAAAAATCGTTACACGGACAGTTAGAGAGAGAAAGTCCGGAGAGATAAAAAAGATAAAAGATCCTCCCGAAGAAGCTCTTTATGAAATTACAAAAGGTGATGACTATGATGAGACCATGTCTTTTCATGACATCGATGGCACAGAAAACATTTTAAAATTTAAGTTGATTCTAGAAGATGAAGAAACATGACTACCTTCCGTTCTTTCCCTACAAGTCAATAAGACAGTCTCAGTCTGACGCTATTGATTTTGTGTTGGAGAGGCTTGTTGATAAAAATAAAAAGTTTGTTGTTCTTGAGGCCGGCACCGGTGTAGGAAAATCAGCCATAGGTGTCACGGTTGGGAGATACATTAGTCAAACACCCGTCGAAGATGAAAAGTTTAAAGACGGAACTTATTTTTTAACAACACAGAAAATATTGCAAGATCAATACGAGATTGACTTTGGAAAGACAAAGGGCAAGATGTCAAGCATAAAGTCTTCTTCCAATTATCAGTGCACTTTTCATAAAAGAAACACTTGTCAACAGTCTCAGCAAATTCTTAGGACTACGGATAGAGATTCAAAGTTTTTTAAGGCTTGCACTTTTAATTGCAAATATAAAAATGCAAAAAATAAGTTTTTAGAATCACATGAATCTGTAACTAACTTTCCTTATTTTTTAACTGAAGCAACATTTTCTGGAAAAATTGTCCCCCGAAATCTTCTCGTCATAGATGAGGCACACAATATTGAAAACGAATTAAGTAAATTTATCGAAGTCCAAGTGTCAGAAAGATTTTGCAAATCAATTCTTGGAATCAGGTGGCCTGTTCAGGTGCATTCACAGTATCAGGCTTTTAAGTGGATTAAAGAAGTATATTTTACCAAGGTTAAATCAAAGCTCTCGTATTTTGAAAAGGCACTTGAGAAAATAGGCGTAAAAGAAAGATTAAAGGAGTTTGAAAAAATTTCTAGACAGCATGACATTCTTAAAAGCCACGTATCTAAGGTAGAGACTTTTTTACAAATATACGATAATCAAAACTGGGTGTTTGAAAATATACCTGCGCAGTACAAGTCACAGAGAAAATTTTTATTTAAGCCGATAGATGTATCAAGATATGCTCATGAATATCTTTTTAGGCTAGGAAATCAAATCTTAATGATGAGTGCAACAATTTTAGATAAAGATACTTTTTGTAGATCTCTTGGTGTACCCCAAGACGATGTTGAATTTCTCTCTCTGCCCACGCCATTTCCTGCTTCTAATAGGCCGATCATCACATGTTCAGTTGGTCACATGAATTCTAGAAAGATTGACGAAACACTCCCAGTTCTAAGCCATGCAGTAAAAGAGATTTTAAATGAGCACAAGGATCAAAAGGGAATTATTCATTGTCACACATTTAAGATAGCAAAATATTTAAAATCTGCGATTAGAGATGACAGGCTTTTAATTCATAATAGTGAAAACAGAGAGGAAGTTCTAAAGAAACACATCAAGGGAAAAAAGCCTACTGTGCTACTATCTCCTTCAATGTCAGAAGGTGTAGACTTGCACGGCGACCTGAGCAGATTTCAAATTATATGCAAAATACCTTACCCATATCTCGGTGACAAGATTGTAAAAAAGAGAATGAATAAATGGAAAAATTGGTACCCTCTCCAGACAGCAAAGCTTATAGTTCAAGCAGCGGGCAGATCTATAAGAAGTGTCGATGATGTTGCAATTACTTACATACTTGATTCAGACTGGGATAGGTTTTTTAGAAATAACTCACATATGTTCCCGTCAACCTTCAAAGAAGCACTTGTCAAATAAGAGGAAAAATGCCACTTGAAATGCTATATCCGATAATTAGTAAAGCTTTTGCTATACTGTACTTTCCACTATTCTTTTTGTGTATCTACGCAATAGACAATCTACACAATATTGAAGATTCTGATTCATGAAGTACTTCCTTGAAAATGTTTCAAACAAGCCGGATCTCTGGCGTGAAGGTGATCCAGTTCGACCCGAGCTGGGCGTGTCTTTCAAAACTTATCCCGGTAGAGATGTGTTCGGGCTAAGAGACTCTGATGGTGAATATATTGCTTTTTGCTGTATCGCAAGAACGTGCGCTGTGCCTACTGATATAATGACGCTGAGTTCGTACACACTGTCGGATGGCAAGATCTGTGTACCTTACTCAGTCTGGAGCCTGAGAAAAGGTGCAGGTAGAACTATTATTAATGCATTGCTAGATTATGTAAGGGAGGAGGAGCAGACACTTAACAGGGTAGTTACTCTTTCTCCTTTGACTGATATGGCAAGAAATTTTCACCTGAGGAACGGAGCAGATGAGATCAATACACATATCGTATCAGCTAATTTTGAATACACTGTTTAGCTTCTCGTATATAATAAACAGCTACGAGGATTCTTTATGTTTAATTTTTTAAAGTCTATATTTTCTCCAGACCCTTTGAAGAAAATTCGAAAAATGAGAGATCAGAAGTATAAGCTTGCTTTGTCTTTGCAAAGAAACGGAAAGCTAAGAGAATATGCCAAAATTATAAAAGAGATAGAAGATCTTGAAATCAAGTATGTTGAACTATCTTCTAAGGAACAGCAATGAGTGATAAGGTGTTTTATGACGAGAGCTGCTATGTGTGCTCTCTAGAAGTCAATGCGCTTCGTAAAAGAGGAGAAGCTTGTGGCATTGAATTCATCGATATCACAAAAGGAGATTTTCCTGAAGAGTACATGCGCGAGATGGCCGGTGAGTTTGGAGGTAGGCAGACTGCAGGTGTTGAAACCTTCAGGCAGATGTACGAAAAAATAGGCTTCACTCGACTTGTAGCTTTTTCAAGATTGCCTATAGTTCGAAATTTTATTAATGCAGGCTACAAAATATTTGCCTATGGCATAAGACCCTACTTGCCAAAAAAGGAGACTAGAAATGAATCTTAAATCTATTGTTCTGGGGTTGCTCTTGAGCACACCTGCCTTTGCTTCTGATATGTCAGATAGCGAGACGTCATACTCTGGTGCAACAATACTTGAAGGAGACTGGGATGTAACGTTTGAAAACAGCGTTGACATCTCTGGCAGTGAGGAGCGATTTCCTTACGCCTTCTTTGAGGGGAACACGCTCTACGTCGGAAACTCGGACATTTACGATAACACTATTGATGCCATCGTTGAGTTCTTCTGGTT
>CETC01014881.1_pt1 | contig 13435 bp, 8 predicted proteins | sample 326911 | NCBI WGS metagenome assembly CETC01 (sample SAMEA2622694, study PRJEB7988) | marine metagenome | isolation source: saline water (ENVO:00002010), including | reverse complement strand
AACTATGCTCCTCAACAAGAAGCACCAGCTCCTGAACCTGTACAACCAACAGGTGAGGAACAACTACGGATCCCTTCTGTTGAGGAAGCTGCTCCTAAACAACCAACTAATAAAGAAATTAGTCAGGAGGATTGGGATAAGTGGGGTATGGAAGTTGCCATTAAGGGTGACTTGACTCCTGAAACACGTGCTGAAATTAAACAGTACGGTTTTACTGATAAGATGGTTAACGATTTGTTAACAGCTCAGCAAGCTAAGATGAGAGAAGCATACTCTGATGCTACCGCAGTAGTTGGTGGTAAAGAAAAGCTTGACTCTATCTTTGACTGGGCTGCTAAGAACTTATCTAAAGAAGAACAAGCACAAATTAATGTAGGTTTGTCAGGTCCTGCCTATGAAATTACATTAAGAGGATTAGCTGATACATTTGAAAAAGCTAATCAATCAAAAAGAACTAATGAACCAGCACCTACACCAGGCTTAGAGCAAAGCTCTGTAGCTTATGATAGTAATGTTGGTTATAAAACCAAGCGTGAGTTTTATGCTGATCGGAATAATCCAAGGTTTACTACAGACCAACGATTCCGACAAGCAGTAGAAGCACGTATGGTTAATACAGATTTTAATAATTTACCTGCCTAGTTAGACAGGCTAGGAGGTAAAGCTGATAGCATATAGAGAATCCCCCCGAAAGGACACGGGACTCTATTAGAAGGAAGCACCATAGAGTAAAACTCCAGTAGGAATAATTTAGAAACTATGTAACCGTAACTGTCATATTTATTACATCAACACAAGGAGTAAGGTATAATGTCATACCCAAACTTAACAGCAGCACAACTACCATATCGTGGTAGTATTGCTGAAACCGTTGGGACTAGCGGTGCTAACCCAACATACACTGGTGGTGCATGGAATGAAACAGCAGGTAGCGGTAAGCTATGGCTACCCATCTGGTCCGGTGAAGTAATTCACGCTTACGATCAGTACAACTCATTCGAACCTCTTGTCACATCGAAAACAATCGCAAGTGGCACAACAATGGAATTTCCAATTACTGGTACTGTAGGCTTAGAGCCAGCATGGGCAGCGGGTCAAGAACTAATTGGCGGTGCTGACAACAAGGCGACTACATTCACAGTCACATTGGACAAACGACCAATGGCAGCTCACTTTGAAACTGACAACATTGATATGATGTTGACTCAGTGGGAGTGGCGATCAGAATTGGCTCGTCAAGCAGGCATGACTCTGTCCAATACACGGGATAAACAGATCTTCTCATACCTAGTTCAAGCAGCTACTAACTCACAAATGGCGGAAGATGTACAAATCCGTGGTGACTTTGGTCTTGATGGTGTGATGTATAGTGGTGGTGCATTTAGTGATAGTGCGGCAATCCGCTTCACTGCGCTAGGTAACACAGCTTCAACAGCCTCACAGCGATCCGACGCTGCTCTCGGTGTTCTTGAATCAATCGAGAAGTTTGTAGTCCACCTACAAGAAAATGACATCGATCATTCTCAAGTATACTGTGCTGTAACACCTCAAGCATACATGGATATCCGTGCGCTTGGTGTTGCTCGTGATAATGCAGACTTTGATAGTGGTGGTCGTCGTCCATACTTCGGTGGTACAGCCGAAATGGGTGGCTTGGGAATGGGTCTCAACGCAGGTATGGGTCCAATCTCAGCATCTCTCAATTACATGGGAGTTACTATCATTAAGTCCAATCACATCGTTCAGACTGACCTCAGTAGTGCAGCTGGTACAGCCGATTCACTAGGTGAAGCTAAGTATAATCTTGACTTCGCAGCTGGGTTGGTTAAAGGCGTTATTTGGACACCAGAAGCAGTTGCAAGCTTGAAGCTTCAAGGCGTTAAGGTTGATAATGTTGAAGACGTTCGTCGAAATACACACTTCACAGTAGCATCCATGATGGGTGGTACTGGTGTACTTCGTCCAGAATGTGCAGCACTATTGACTGGTCTTGATACTTCAGCAGGACAAGTGGATAACCGCACGATGATTCGTGAAGGCGCTTATCTAGACTATACACAAGAATACGCTAAAGGCTAATTCTTAGTTTAGTTATATACATGGACCCTCTGCCTCTCCGGGGCAGGGGGTCTTTTTTTATTAAGGAGGTGATCATGGGTAGTATCTCAAGACTGGATGCTGTTAACCAAATGTTGCTAGCAGCAGGAGAAAGTCTAGTATCCGATTTAGAAAACAATTCAGGGGTGGATACAGGCTTAGCTGAGTTTGTCCTTGATCGTGTTTCTCAAGACCATCAGATCAGAGGAGTAGTTAACAATAGATATGTTCGTAAATATAACTTATCCACAGCTGGTGATATTAACTTACCGAGTGAGTTATTATCTGCAGAACTTGTGTCCAATCATGTAGACGATGACGGTAATACTATTATTGGTATTGATAGACAACAGAAATTATACAATACTGTAGAGAATACCTATACTTGGGAAAAGGATACTGACTATTATATAGAGATAGTTGTTGAGTTAGCATGGGATGATATCTCAACACCTATGCAAAGAGCTATACTAGCTACTTCAATGAGACATTATCAACTTGTTGTTCAAGGTGATGAGGTTTCAGACGCTTTCTTAACCGAATCTGAACAAGTATTCAGAGCTATGAGCAGAGCAGACAATGTTAATAACAGTAGAAATACTATATTTAATAGCTCTAGTGATGTTATGAGAGCTGCTCTATCAAGACATAATGATTTGTATAACGACCCAAGACGATTTAGATACTGGAGGTTCCGTGGCTAAATATATCCCTACTTTAATTCCGATTAATTCATTAAGTGGTGGTGTTGGTAGACAAGCACCATCAAAGCGTATGCCTAACGAGGCATCTACTTTAGATAATGTTTATTGTACGCTTGAAAGATCGGTAGAAAGAAGGCGAGGATCTGAATTAGTCACAGGAGCTAATGGATTACCTACAAGAATATCTCTAGCTAGTACCAATATATGGTATGATTGGTTTATTATTAGCGAAGATCATAAATTCTTAATCTGTATAGATAGAGAAGCTACCGTGAAATCGGATTTGTTACGTATCTTTAGACTAGACGCTAACGATAACTTTGAACTCGTTGATGTCGACTACCAATCTATACCTACAGAATGTTTGAACTATCTAACTCATGGGACTGCTGATCTTAAACGGGTAGCAGTAGGTACTAGTTTACTTTTACTGAACCCTGAGGTTTACGCAGGCTTTACTTCAGATACAGAAGATGATTTTACTTTTGATCTTAGTGGTACAAAGACAGAGGAAACAGATTTAGTAGGCAGAGAAGCTAACTATCAATCAGCAGCTCGTGTTGATCCTGAAAGCGAAGCTGTTATATGGACTCAGTACAGTGCATATGTAGCAGGAGATAAAGCTATAGATGGGACACATGAAGTTCAAGGATTTCCACCAGGCACTTACGAAATATGGAAGGTAAAGGATGATGTATCTGGTACTATTACAAGTCATGCAGAGTCACCTCGAAACGATACAGGGGGTGCTGGTAGTACGAATCGTTGGGAGTTAGTTCAAGACCCAGAAACTAATGAGGTTAGACGAACCAAGAGACTTCCTGTTAAAGAGTACATATACCCTGACCCCGATAAACCAGAGCTTGGACAGTCTGTATTAGACTTATCTAAGATTAAACTTCCACCACCTGAAAGAGACTTAAATGACTTTAATGGTGCTGAAGCTATAATCAAAACTTTATATCCAGGTGTTGGTGACGTAACAGGCAATGGTAAAGTTTATTACTTTGCACAAAAATATGGAACAACAACACCCGGATACTATAGGGTTAAAGATTCTGAAAAATCACCGTACTTACATAAGGTTAGGACTCCCGATAAACTATCTGTTATAGATAAGAAGAGAATGCCTATGCAATTAGCCTATGATTCTAAAGAAGAAACGTGGTCATTACGTATGGTTGATTGGGATCCTAGGGAATCAGGCACTAAGGACACAAATCCAGGACCTAGTCCATTTATGACTGATGATGGTAAAGCAAAACAATCTCAGATTAGTTCTATATCTTTCTATAGAGATAGATTGTTCTTATCATCAGGAGATAAACTCTTCTCCAGCCGTATGGGTAACTGGGATAATTTCTGGATTGATGATCCAACTACAATTGTAGCTACAGATCCTATTGATCTAAGTGTAAGTTCTAATAAGTATTCACCTATTACACACACGATTCCATTTAACGACTTTCTGTTTATAAATACCAAGGGAGATACTCAGTTTGAACTGATTGGTTCCGAGAACCAGATTACTCCCTTTACTGCGGAGATAGCTCCTACTACATTCTACTCTACACTACCGGAAATTGAACCCCAGCTAATGTCAAGCCAGATTTATTTCTTTGGTCAGAACAGATTATATATTTATTTTAACTCTGAAGCTTCCAATATCAATCAAGCTGTACCTGTATCTAATCATGTACCAGGATATCTACCTGATAGTGTTAAAGAAGTAGCTACTTCACCTGCACATGACACCATTTTCTTTACAGATGAGAATGAACGTAATGTTTTGTACATGTATACTAATAGATTTGCTGGTGATCAGGTTGTACAGAATGCTTTCTTTAGGCAGGTATTTAATCCAGAATTTAATATAGAAAAGATAGGTATCATGGGTGATAATATCTACATGGTAGCTAGAGAAGAAGAGTACGCTTATTTGTACAAGCTTCCTTTAAGAATAGAATCAGATTTAACTGATTATACGCCTAGGTTAGATGCTAATTTCTATACTACAAATATGGAATATGATAATGAAACAAACATAACAACCATTACAGTACCTTATCTAACTAGTACTGCTGATAGGGTCGTTGTAATGTCCACTTTAAATAAAAGGTGGGTTTATGAATGCCAGGCAGAGCCTATAGATACGGATAATGTAACTAAACTTCATATAGCAGGTAGGGTGCAAGGAAATGAATTTGTAGTAGGCAAGGAATATACCTCTGTTATAGAACTAAGTGAACAGTTTGTAAGAGATCAGAATAATAATACACAAGATGGGGTGCTAAACCTTAGATCTATAAATCTTAGACACAATAAGTCTGGTCAGTATGACGTTGTTGTATCTAGGCGAAACAGAACGGAAGAGATAACTTCCTTTGGTCTACTTAATGTAGACTCATTAAACACTTTATTAGATATGGATGAAGTATCTGATGATGGTGAACTTAAAGCGAGAGTCTTTGGGCTTTCTAACGAAGTAACTATTATCATAAGGAGCTCTTATCCAGAACCATTTAACATTACAAACATTGAACTTCGTGGTAAGTTCAGTAAACGAGATAGTATACTAGAGAAACGATAAGGAGAATCATCAGTGGCATACGACAATAACTCAAACCCTAGTGGGATTTTATGGGCACCCACTAAAACGATTTCTGATTGGGCAGAAAGACCGGGTACATCATTACGTGAAACGCCATACACAAGTTTAACTTTAGATGCTAATGTTTCAGATCAAGATCAGATCGTAGTAGTACGCACATTCGATATCTCGTCTGTCACTCCTGCACCAGCTACGCCCTTTACTGGTGAACAAGTGTGGAAACTATGGACTTTGCCTAACTCAGATTCTTCAGGCAGTCCTATGTATCAGCTAACTGATGATAAAACCGTAGTCATGTCAGCTACTGCAGCTGATTATAAGATTACTATTGATGGTACAGAGTACACAACTCCAACATTTGACTATGCTACCCATGATACCTATGTTCTAAGACGAACCTACAGTAAAGAAGGATTTGTTACATGGACAGCAGGCAGTAGAATTACTTCAGCCCAATTAAACCACAGTATGCAGCAAGTAATTAACTTACTACAAGAAGGAATTATTCGTGATCTTAACCGTGGTAAGTTTGATCCGTTTATTGGTCAGGCTAATGGTGTGGCATCGCTAGACTCTGATGGTAAGATTCCTAACTCTTTGATCGGTGCTTCTACTCTAGGTATTAATACCGAATTAGGCGTTCAGGGTACAGGTACAACTGACGATAAGCTACGTATTAAACTTAATGGTGGATCTTTAACTGCTACTTCAGATGGTTTAAGTGCTACATTAGTTAATGATCTAACTACAGGTGGTACTACTGTAGCTCTTACAGCTGAGCAAGGTAAACTCCTAAAGGCAGAGGTAGATACATTAGGTACAGGTATTACATATAAAGGATCTGGAGATATCAATGCTGCATCTACCTATGATACTATTTATGGAGGTACACCTACAAGCCATCCACCATCACGTGGAGATACAGTGGTACATACAGGCTCAGGAACATCTGCGGATACAGACTGGGTAGGACTAACTAGCGGTGGATCTATAGCTCAATACAATACAATTCGATGGAATGGCTCAGCCTGGACTGTTGTTGCTGCTAGTTCTTATATAACAACTGATGGTAATACAGACTTACATACTAACCAAAAGGCAGTAACGCAAGCAGCAGGAGTTGGCAACGAAAGCGGAGGCAATGAAAAGAAAGTAGCTACTTGTGAACACGTTTACGATGAGATTACAGCCTCAAGTCTTGAGCGACTTAGCGATGTTACGGATTCTCTATCTAAGAGTGCAAATGATGTACTTAGATGGACTGGGTCTGCATGGGCAAATAGTGCTGACTATTTAAGAAACGTTGCAGGTGCTGTTAATATCAAGCTAGAAAATTTAGCTAATGTTCCTTCCAGCCCAACAAATGATCAGGTTATTAAATATAGCTCATCAGGTAGCGAATGGGTTATGGCTGCTTTAGACACAACCAGTACTGTTGTAGGTGTTACTAGTAGTACTGATGCTAACTTTGCAGGAACAGCTGGGACTGATGTTTCAGGTATTGTTCAAGATGCTTGGATTACTTCAACACTAGGACATACAGGCTCACCTACTGCAAATACTCTTAAAGTGTTAGAGTTTAACGGAGCTAAACACCTATTGGGAGATAATGGAGCAACCTTTGGTTTACCAGCAGCAGCTAATAGGCTCTATACCACACACAGACAAGACGTTACTTATCGAAACGGTCATCTTCAGTGGAAAGGTATTGACAACGACGGTACTACATGGGCAAACAATACAGAAACTTCTATATATCCTTATATGATTGCTCCTACCGATACAACAGGGTCAGCAGCGGGTGCTGAATCAGCTGGTGTTTACTTACAAGACATAGCAGGAACAGTAGATGCTGACAATGCTGGTGGATTTAAGACTAATGTTAAGATTACTGCTGCATGTAGACCAGGAGAAACAGTTCTTACCTTAACAGAGACGGATGATTTCTTTGAAGGAGATGTTATTAGGATTGTCAAGGTAGATGCTACACATACAGAATATATTAGAGAAGATAGTTCTGGTGGTGATAATAGAATGTGGTTTACAATGACTAATAGAATTAAGAAAGTACTTAATGCAACTCAAATAGAACTTGAAACACCAGTACCTTCACATATGACTGCTAATAAGTTTAGGATTTATAAAAATATCTATCATGTTACTAATGCTAATCAAAATCCTAACGTTGGTTCACAACCTTCACGCCTCAGTTTTGAGAATATGAAGTTTGAAAACCTATGTAGCGGTTACTATGAGTTACCAACAAACCCATTGAGTTTTGTTGATACAGGTCATGGCTCATTTGAAGCTAACTTAGGCGTAGCAGCACATAATTTCCCTGCAAACAAGGAAGTTCTTGCTAGCTTTGACAGCATAAGCTTACAAGGAGATCTTGGTAGTACATTCTATTGGGGTGATATCAATAGAATGACAAAAGATACAACCGCTGTTGGTACATATGGACCGGGTAAGCTAGTTCAAAAAAATGTAGGTACAGGTATATCTCTAGGTGCTGGAGAATTAGGCGGTACTCTAGATAATCTAGGAGGGTCTGTTCCTAATGTAGGCGGTGGAGGTACGGGTGTAGGCAATAAAGGTGGATCTTATGGCGTACTAGGTATCGGTTACGAAAGAGGTATACGTATTAACGACGGTCAAGATATTGTATTTAAAAATTGTACATTTGATGGATGGGCAGAAGCTGTAATCTTAGAAGGTTGTTATAATGTTCGGTTTGAAGACTGTACTTTTAACTCACCACTATGGACAGGCACGGGTCCTAACAGTACAGGCATTAAACTAATTGGCTGTACAAATGTTACCGTTAAGGATTGTACTTTCAATGGCTGTCATTATGGAATTAAGAATATAGACACAGCTTTAACCTGTTACGATATTGCGATTAAGAACTGTAAGTTCCATAACATCTGTTCAGCTGTATACTTTACAGGCTGTACTAAGAATATTAGAATCCAAGACTGTGATATGGTATCTAGAGCATGGAACGTAAGACGACTTGCATGTAGCCGTGGTGTAGATAACTCAAGCTATGTTATTCATGTTGAGGGTTGGGATATTAAAGTAACTGGATGTACTATGGACGGATCTCAGAACTATCTACATGGTGGTACTGCTACAGAAACATGGGATCCGAATAAGTATGGACTATCAGCTACCTCTGGTGGCTTTGATGTTTCAGGTGGATTTGATGGTGGAAACTTTAGCTCCTCTAACGCAAACCAGAAAGTAAGTATTTCCAAGGGATGTAAGTTTGTCATCACAGGCAAAGGTATGGAGCCAGGTAATGGTGAGTATAGGAGTGGCTTTATACAGGATTTAGTATTCTCCAATAACTCTTGCACAAGTTGGGAACACGGTATTCTTGTTGAGTGTATGGGCGGATATATAAGTAGGCGATGTCCTATTAACGGAATCTCTATTACAGATAATTACTTTATATTTAATAGATATGGTTGTTTAATTAGTTACGGCTTTGATGCTTGTAATGGTGTATTTGATACAGATATTGTTAACAATACATTTAGAACTGATTATACTTATGTAACTAATATTCCTAGAGGTATTTCAACTCAACGAGATAAGTTCCATTACAGAGCAGGTGAAACCGTTAATGGTGGATATGGTTATGGAACATCTCATGACACAACACACTATGGCAATAACATGGATTACCTAGGTTCAATCTTTGGTATACGAACAGGAGCTCTTAAAGATCCTTACAGTGGAGCTGATCCCCCAACTACCCTTAGAATGAATAAAGTTAGAGTAAAAGATAATTATATAGATTTTATAGCCAAATATGGAGCTCAGCAGAGTACGTTCCATCCGTGGGGTATGAGTTTCGGTACAGGGCATGAGGAATATGGAGGAACACGGCACATAAATATCGCCAATAACGAGCAGCGGGGCGGATATGCCCTGCACACTGTCAGTACTGATGCTGAGAATGTTAAACCAATTATGCTAAAATGTCTATACACTGATAATGTTCTTCGTAATGGTACATATGGAGGTACTTATAGTATGCATAGATATGGTAAGTATGATTATACAGGACATAACAAGAGAAGAGACGACTTCTCAATGGAAACATAATATGAATAAATCAGATAGAATAGAACGATTGCAATCACTTTTAATTGAGTGTATGTTAGACGATCTGAGTGATCCCGATAAATGTACCCCTGGTCTATACCAGGTGGTGCGTGGGATCATATCAGATAATAGAGAACAATTAGACAGCATCCCTGATGAGACATTAGATTTCTTAGAGGGTAAATTTAAAGATAGTATACCATTCAGAAAGGAGGCGTAATATGCCAAGAGTAGGAAAAAAGAAATTTGCTTATACTGCTAAAGGAAAGGCAGCTGCCAAAAAACACGCTAAGAAAACCGGCAAGAAGATGAAGAAGAAGTATTAATGAACTGTAATTGTGATTGTCATAAGCAAGATAATCTTAGTAAGCTAAAAAAATGTGAAGATAGAGGTAAAGCAAAAGATAAAAAAATTAAAGAACTTGAAAAAAAGATCTTGACATTAACGCTAGTTGCTGCTATAATAGGAACCATAGTCGGTAAAGAGGCAGTGGATTCTGTTATAGAATACTTCAACACATTTAATGAAGTTAAGTCTACTATAGTTGATATAACTACAGATGCGGGGGATCTAACTATAGATTCCCCTGTATACTATGGTATATCTCCAGCCCCTAGTAGCTTAGCTATCTTTGCCTTATTAGCTTTTACCCCACCAAGGAGACGTAGATAGTGAATATACCAGAAGAAATGCTTGAAGACTTTCGCAATCACATGTGGGCGTGCTTTAAGTATATGGGTATAGGTGAACCTACACCTGCGCAGTACGCTATGGCTGACGCTCTACAAGAAGGACCTGAGGATATGCAGCTACAGGCTGGTCGTGGCTTTGGTAAGTCAGTTATCACAGCTTGCTTAGCTTCTTGGTTCTTACTAAAGGATCCTAACACTACTATCATGGTTGTATCCGCTACCAGTAACAAGGCTGCGGAGTTTATTAGCATGACTAGAAAAATCTTAGACCTTGTCCCTTACTGTGAACACATGAGACCAGGGGATCATACAACAGATAATGCATTTGGTTTTAATGTAGAGTGTCGTACTAAGATGGGTCAGGATAAATCCTGTTTTGCCCGAGGTATATCCTCTCAAATTACAGGTAGTCACGCTGAGTATGTTATAGCAGATGACGTAGAGATTGAGGGTAATTGTGAAACAGCCAATGCTAGGGAGAAATTGTTAAACAAAGTGTCAGAGTTTGAACAGATACGTAACGTAGGTGGTCGAGTTTTGTTCTTAGGTACACCTCAGATTAGGGACTCTATCTACAATACACTAGCTGAAGGTTATCCTATTACAAAGTTTCCCGCAGTTATACCAGACAAGAACAATGAGTCCGAATGTGAGAATGTCAATAGTTGGGTATGGCAGTTACAAGGGGAAGCTGGCGAACCTACTCAGCCTGAGAGGTTTAGTGAAGAAGTATTAGAGGGAAGAAAAGCTAAGATCGGTCCTAGATTATTTGCTTTACATTATAAGCTAGACACATCTCTTGCAGATGCAGAGAAGTATCCTTTAAGATTAGCAGATCTACTGGTAATTGACGTAGATCCTATGATCTGTCCTGAGAAAATCATATGGGCTTCTTCTACACCTATGAAAAGAGTCCCATCATTTGGAATGGCGGGTGATATTATCTATGAACCCATGTGGATCTCGGATAATTATACAGACTATCTACACACAGCTATGTTTATAGACCCGTCAGGTCGTGGTACAGACGAAACAGCTGTCTGTATTAGTTCATTTGCGAACGGATACATATTTATCCATGATTTAATAGGTCTTGATGGGGGCTACAATAAGGCAGTCCTCACCAAGATAGCCAAATTAGCTAATGAATACCAAATAAAGAACATACATGTCGAAAGTAACTTCGGTGATGCTATGTTTGGACAGCTTTTGGCTCCCGTTGTGGCTTCATCTTGCGGTCATAAGGTAGGAATTGAAGAGTACAGAGTGGCTGGGCAGAAGGAAGCTCGTATGCTTGAGGCTTTAGAGCCCGTATTAGCCCAGCACAGGCTTGTCTTTAACCGAAAGGCTATCGTGAACGAAGAAACCCAAAGACAGCTCACACGGCTTCATGACGCACGAGGTGCGTTGCCACGAGATGACCGTGTAGATGTCCTATCAGCCTCTGTTAAATTCTGGTATGACAACATGAGTATTGACGTTGATCAGGTTATTCAACAGAATGAAAATAAGAAGCACCAGGAAGTAGTTAAAGAGTGGCTATCTAATGATAGGATATTCGGTCTTCTTGGTGAAAGAATTTCTGGTGCGGTCTTAAGAGAAGATATGCCCCGGAAACGTAACCCATTTAAAACAAATCAAAGATATTGGTAAGGAGGTAAACCATGGCAGTAACAGGCGCATTAGCAATGCAAGCAGTAGGTGGTGTTCTATCATCCATAGCAGGAGCAAGAGCAGCAAAACAACAAGCAGCACTGAACATAGCCAAGTGGAGAGAAAGTGAAGTACTTAGAGCCAAAGATTGGGCTAATGCTACATGGTTCCAACTTCTAGAAGAAGAGGAGAAGTGGGCTAGAAACCAGGCAATAGGTGAAGAAGCTCTAAAGATTAGAGAAAAGAATCGTTATTGGCAACGGGAACGTACTAATAATACTATGTCTCAAATGTCTAATGGTATGTTCAAAGCTTATGGTGATCTGCAAGGACAACTAGCAGGACGTATGAACTCTAACTCAGCTACTTCTAAAGCTATGCTTAGGAATGCAATGAGTAACTATCACAAAGCAAGAGATACTGTCAATGTAAACTCAGCGCTAGAGAAAGGTCTTATTGATGATGAGTATCAAAAGACATTGAACATGCGTGACTTTGGCTTTACTAAAATTTCTGAAATCACACCAGGTCAATACTATGGTCAAAGCCCAAGCCAAGCATATAGCAGTGCTCTTATGTCAGGTATTGGACAAACAACTATGGCTGTTGCAGGTTCTTATTATCAGGCGAACACATAATGAGTATGGATTTTATAAAAAAGAAATCTGTTTCAGATATAGTAAATAAAAACTATACTGATCTTCAAGTACAGAGAAGTAATGAATGGATTAAAGGTTATCAGGGTGATAATATTCTTAGAGACTGGCTAGAGTTTGTACCTTTTGATATTACTCCTGAAAACAGAACAGTATATAATGATACTTACGAAGCTTTATCTGGATTACCTAGGGAAAAGTTTAACGCCTACAGAATGCAAGAGATAGATGCTAAGTTAAGTGAAGCCTATTCACCTATGGATAAGCTGTTTGTTCTACAGAATGTAAATAGCGTTGAGAATGATGATGTGGCTAATCACTATATGCCTAAGCTTACCCAATTGCAGGAATATATTACAACAGACTTTGCACATAAGAGTACTATCTCACATTCTAAAGCATTAGAAGAATCTTTAGTAAAGCTATTTAGCGATCCAAGCAAAACCTTAGATGCTTTAGCACCTGAGTATGAGCATATAAAAGATATCTCAGTATTAGAAAGAATGAATAAACTAGGAGAAGCTGAGATTGTTAATGGCAGAGTTTCTATAAAAGATGATACTGGCAAGTATGTCGTAGGGCAGAACCTAACCGTAAATGATCAAGGTCCTGATGCTGCCGAACAGTATGCGGTACAGGTAAATAGTTTTAAACCTATTCAAAGAGCTGTTAAACCTCATTTGGATATCGCTAGAAGTATTACTTCTGAAGGTAAAAGGCAGGTTGATGAGTCTTTATTCGCTAATCTTGATACATTGTCTATTGATGATGTGGCTCCTGTAATGGCAAACATGTTAGACTACAGAGATGTAGAAACTAAAGGTGTGGTTGAGAAAGGATTACAGAAGTTTAAAGAGTCCACTAATATCCAAGATAAACCTAGAGCTATGGCTAGAATAGCTGGA
>CETC01040741.1_pt1 | contig 13446 bp, 17 predicted proteins | sample 326911 | NCBI WGS metagenome assembly CETC01 (sample SAMEA2622694, study PRJEB7988) | marine metagenome | isolation source: saline water (ENVO:00002010), including | reverse complement strand
GAAAAGGGGACAGATTTATTTTTAGGCTGACGGTGCTGCGTCATAAAAAATCTGTCCCCTTTTTACTCTTGCCAAACACTGACATGTAGTCCATTGCTGCTCGTATGTGGGGGAAGATTAACGCGCAGAGTATAAAAACTATATTCTTCCAGAAACCTGATGGATCATTGGTGCGATTTGATCGACCTGCTGGAGGAGGCTAATTATGCCGAAGTACTCGTGTGCCTGTGGCTACGTTATGAACCTTTCGCAAGGATGGTCAGGCTATGAGTTGACTCTAATTCCTGAGTCAGCAATAGAGAGCTTGGGGGATAGGCTAGATAGCGAGGATAAGCTGTCTTTTGATCAGTTATATGAAGCTCTTGATGAAAAGGCTATTACGGTCTACCGATGCCCGAAGTGTAGACGATTGCATTTAGAGGAAGAGCCAAACAAGTTCACTACTTATATAATTGAGTAGGCTATTGCTGGATAGATGCCTAGTCTGGGAAAAGGGGACATGGGAAAAGGGGACAGATTTATTTTTAGGCTGACGGTGCTGTGTCATAAATAAATCTGTCCCCTTTTTTCAACAGTGGTTTTTGCCAAGCAGCGCCAAGGTAGATAGTGACTTGTTGGACCTTTTTGTTCGGCTTAGAAGTTTTTTTGAATTAAATGGGCTCTATGCCGAAGGCAAGCCATGGAAAGGTTGTGTTGTCGAACTCTGCCTGCGCAGCATGAAGATAAAAATCGACTTTAAGTACGAATGATCAAGTGTGCAGTTACAGTACCGCCCAACACCGGCCCCGCGCTGGTGTTGTTTCATCTGCGGTCAGCGGCAGGCAGTAGACGCCCGTCCACAATCCTGCCCCTGAACTCCTCCTCGAAAAAGGGGACAGATTTATTTTTCACCTGATCGACTAAGCTGCAGGTCTCAATGGAAGGAGATCGTTCTGCCAAGGGTGGGGCGAATTGTATTGCCGGACTACCCACATGATGTGGTGCAGCGAGGGCATAACCGGCAGGTGGTATTTGCTGCTGAACAAGACTATCAGCGTTACATCTCTGATCTGAAGGGGAAAGGGGATAGGTTTATTTTTAGGCTGACGGTGCTGCGTCATAAATAAATCTGTCACCTTTTTCTTGAGCTTTTATTCGAACCAATGGTTTTGGCGAAATTGTTAGTGCTAGGACAAGAATTCCATGAGTGCGGCAGATATTGAGTTGTGGATTTATGCTCGACCAGATGATGCTCTTACTATAGATCAGCGCCATATGGATGTCATGGATAGGATGTCTAAGATTGGCGCCCCTTTAGGCTTTGCAGGCATTGATCTTCCTACTGCGCCGAGCTGCGGCGATGGGTTAGTTGCTACATATACAGCTAGGCTTCCCGTCAGAGGTCTCCGGCTTGTTGGAGACTACGCGTATCGTGGTGAGCGATATATATATGAAGATCGGGCTTCCTATGACGAGCATTTGCGCTTTGGGTTTAAAGTTTCAAATAAGGCTATTGATTATGTTCAGGTTTTGAATGAGTGCCTTCCGAAGGTGATTGAAGCGTTTAAAGGATACAAGGCTCTGGTTGCTTATGATTTGTACGGGCTGTATTACCAGGGAGGGTTAAATGACGACAATCCTGTTTACAATCGGCTGCGTGAAGATCCAGCTATGGATGTTGATGGGCGCAACAATATTTACACTCTATATCCGGCGCAGTTTTGGGATGCGGAGCTTTGTCAGCGTGCCCTGGGTTATGGTCCTGATGAAGTCGTTTCACGACTGCAAGGTAAGGTTAATGTGGCGGCACGACTGGTGGATGGGATCTATTTGGTTCTCAACGATGACCCGGGTCTGACCTATGAGGCCTTTGTGGAAATGAACGAGCGTATCAAGCCTGTTTTGGGGCTGGTTTAGTTGAAGGGCAGTAACCGCCCGTCCACGATCCTGCCCCTGAACGCCTCCAGAATGGCCTCGATGCCGAGCCTGCCCTCGGCAAAGGCCCCCAGCCGGCGGATCACCTCGGCATCGGGCTCCGGATCGGAAAAGGGGACAGATTTATTTTTAGGCTGACGGTGCTGCGTCATAAATAAATCTGTCCCCTTTTTACTAAGTCACCACCGTGCGCAACGTTGGTAGTTCCATCACCACGGGCGGTGATTTGACCCTGGTCAGCGAAGGCGACCAGCTCTATCAGAAAGCACGCCTGGAAAGCGGCAATGATCTGATCCTCGACAGCGGCGGTGCGATCACCTTCGAAGCGGTCAAGGACCTGGATCAGGAAAGCCATGAGAAGAGCAGCAGCAGCTGGGCCTGGACCTCTGCCAAGGGCAAGGGCAAGACCGACGAGACCCTGAAGCAGAGCGAGCTGATCGCCCAGGGTGACCTGATCATTCAGGCAGTAAATGGCTTGAAGATCGATATCAAGGAGGTCAACCAGCAGTCGGTTAGCCAGAGCATCGATGCCATGGTCAAGGCCGACCCCGAGTTGGCTTGGTTGAAAGAGGCTGAGGCCCGAGGCGATGTGGACTGGCGGCGCGTGAAGGAGGTGCATGACTCCTTCAAGTACAGCCATTCGGGGTTGGGTGGCCCGGCTGCGATGATTATCGCGATCATCGTTACCTATCTCACTTGGGGCGCAGGTTCTGGCTTGGTAGGTGCTGCGCAGGGGACCTGGCAGGCTGCTGTGGCTGATACAGTCGTGAGTTCTGTCGCGTCGAATGCGGCTACCAGTACGATCAACAACCGTGGCAACTTAAGTGCTGTAGTTAAAGACGTTACATCTTCAGACGCTATTCGTGGCTATGTCGTGGGGGGCGTAACCGCTGGTCTTACCGTAGGGCTATTTGACGGATTGCTTCAAACCAAGACTGACCCGCTCTCCGGTAAGGTCACAGTTGATCTCTCTAGCTTGGAGGGGGTTGGCCGTTTCGCCGGTAATCAGATACTGCAAAACGGAACATCAACCATTCTTGACCGTGCTCTTGGAGGGGATAGCTCACTCAGCGATGCCCTGCGCACTAGCCTTGCTAATACTTTCGCCGCTGCCGGCTTCAATTTGATTGGTGATCAGACATCGTCTGATAAATGGGATCTGAAAGACGGTAGCGCCGCTAAGATTGGCCTGCATGCTGTGATGGGGGGATTGGCCGCAGAGGCGGCTGGAGGTGATTTCAGAACAGGAGCATTGGCGGCAGGGGTGAATGAAGCCTTGGTCGATAGCCTGTCGAGTTGGTACGGAGAGATGGACTCCGAGCAGAAGAAAAGCCTGCTGGTGATGAACTCTCAGGTGATTGGCGTGTTGACGGCGACGGCGCAGGGAGGGGATGAGAACGCGCTGCAAACTGGTTCATGGGTGGCTGGTACCGCTACTACCTACAACTACTTGAATCATGCGGAAGCGAATGAGCGCCGAGAAAAGCAAAAAGAATGTACGGGAGGAGATAAAAATGCTTGCAACCGCGTAGATCAGCTAAATGACTTGGATAAGGCGCGTGACCAAGCTCTGCAAAGCGCCTGTCGGGCAGACGCAGCAGGTGCAGCCTGCAGCAAGCTATTGGCTGATGCCCAGATCGCGCGAAATAGCTTCAAGCCCTATGAAGGAACTGCGGAATGGAATGCTCAATACAATGACAATCCACTGCTAGAGCAATATAGCTTCTATAACGAAGTACAAAGTATTACTAATGCTTTGGCCCAGACGCCACAAACGACTCCTGAAACGAAGCGTTTGGTTGACGCAATTGTTGGACTGGGTGCTGATTTTACCCCGGGTGTCGGTGACGTAAAGGCACTGGTTGAAGCGGAAACCCCATTTGATTACTTGATGGCGTCAGTGGGTGTGGTTCCAGTTCTGGGAGATGCCGTTGCTCAGGCTGTTAAGCAGGCTAAAAAACTTTTCAAAGAGGGTAAGGTTGCAGAATCGGCCAAGGTGTTAGAAGATTTGTCGGATGCTGCAAAAACAACAGGTGTTGTGAGTGAGGTTCCGCAGATTACCCTCAATCGCCAAAATGGCACTGCGTTTGAGCGCCAGGTCGTTGAGGTATTTGGCCATGTGGGTGGGGTGAAGAACACAGCTCCTGTAACTGTTCTGCTTCCTAATGGCGCGCAGGTAACAACGATTCCTGATCTGTGGGGAAAAAACGTTGGAGGGCTTTTGGAGGTTAAGAATGTCCAGAAGCTTTCAATGTCTAACCAGTTGCGGGCGCAGATTAAAGTTGCAATCGATACTGGCCAGCCTTTGAATCTTGTTGTAAGTCCTAAGACGAGCAGTATCTCAGGGAGGCTCATCCGTCAGGTGAGAAGTACTGGTGGTGATATTTACAGGTATAACCCCGCTACGGGCGATTTGACGAAGTTTTGATGGCTTATGAAATCATATATACAGGTTGCAATTAGAACAAAGGCTGAAACGATTGATTGGGATATTGGCGAAAGGCTCATTGATTCGTTGAGCCTGAACGGTGGTTTACTGATTCCGGAGAAGGTCTCGCATAATGAAGATAAGTTCACGGAGCCTTTTGTAGGAAAATCTGCGTGTGAAGGTGTTTGGGCATCTAAGGCTGTCATTCGTGTCAACGGCGCTTTGTCGGACTTCCGCCAAGACTTTGCATGGAGAAGAAAGAAGGCGATTAAATCCTCAGGAAGTGTTGTTCATACATCTCGAAATATTCGCGGGCAAACCGTTCCGGGATCAATTTCCCTAAATGCTGCTTGCAGTGAGAAGATCGACTGGTATTCGCTCTTCAGGACGTGGTGCGAAATATTTCCTCCTCAGCTTGGAATGCTTCATCTCTTCAGTGAACCTGAGCTTGGCCCCCATGAAAGAAATAACAGTTTTCAAATAGGGTCATTTAATGCGGCCTTGAAGCCCGATGTGCCAAATGTTGGCTGGGCGATGTTTTATGGAGACGAGTTTGCCCAAGAGGTTGATGCTGATCAAATCGCAGCATCAGGCTTTCCTATTGAGAGATTAGGTAATGGCTACTTGGTGAGAGTTACAAATAGCATTCAAGATGTGGTGGATGATTTCTCGTTATTTTCAAAGCGCCGCGCTGAGCTTAAGAGTTTGTTTCGAGAAGGTTTTTTCCTAACCAATCACGAACCTTCGATTTGAATATCATCAACACCGGCCTTGCGCCGGTGTTGTCATACTCAGGAAAAGGAGGCAGCAGTATGGAAAAGGGGACAGATTTATTTTTAGGCTGACGGTGCTGCGTCATAAATAAATCTGTCCCCTTTTTCCGTCTCTGGCAAAGCGGTTTGTGGATATTGCCGAGGAGACATAGCTGCAATGGCAGAGAAGTCCGGGCTCACTTCTCTCACAGTTAAAGAAGTTGCAACCGGTAAGACTTTATATTGGCAGCCTGGGATGCGCGCTTTGAGAGAGAGGGATTAGATGATGAAGCTTTCTCTATCATGGGTCGTTGGGTTCGGAGCGGAGTGCCAAGGAGGGAGAACTAACGATCCCTCTTGGAGTAATGTTGAATCTCACTTGAGGGAAGTGTGTGAGGTGTCTGGCTCTGTTACTTTAGAGGCTGCGAACCTCAGCGGATTTGAGTTGTTGAGTTTGCAAGTTGTTGCGGATCATGGAATGTTCGCGATGACTTTAGGTGAAGATGATGGTGAGGATTACACTGTTCGATCCTATCTCGGAAGTGGAGATGCAGGTAAGGCAGTTGATGTTCTAGGGGATGCTGTTGATGCCTCAGCGGTTTGTACTGATTTTGAGACTGTTGTTGATATTTTTAGAGGGTTCTTTGAAAAAGGCTGTGTGCCTCGGAATTTGATGGCCTAATTCTTTGGTCCAAAAGGAACAGTAAGTGCTCCAAATCTTACTGAGCGTGGAACACTAGTCAATTTGCGTCCTAATGATGTCGCCATATCGCAGAGGCCGGTAAGAACTCTTGTTCAAGATGAATCGGGCCGCTATTGGCTGCAGACATCAACAGGGAAGAAAATCACTCCTTCAGGCTCATATGACTTTGTCACTATGCCTGATGGAACTATTCGCGTTGCAAGACCGAATGTTAACCAAGATTTCTCCACCCATTTGGGTCTGAGTGGTGGCGGGGAGGTAAAGTACGCCGGCTCTATTCGCTTTGAAAATAATGATGGGCCAAGTAGGGGTGCGATATCTCAGTGGACTAATAATTCGGGCCATTATCAGCCGCCTGCTGGTTTAAGCAGTAATGCTGGCCTACCTCAAAACCTATTTAACTCAAGGTGAGCAGGCTGTGAATGAAAAGCAGAGATCGCTTTGCAGGTATCTCGCTAAGATGGAGTCTGCACAGGCGGCTGAATGGTTGATAAGCACATACCCCATTGATTTCGTAGATTATGGCGAGGCCTTTTTGCTTATGCCTCATCGATCTTGGAGGCGCGCTGATCAAAGGCGATTGGCTAATTATTACTTTAAGAAGCTCCCTTTTTCTGGTGCTTATGGCTATGAGTCATTTGCTTCATTTATGTCTACAAGTACGCTTCTAGGTTGCGTTAGAGAACGCTTGCCCATGAATCATGCTGATGCGGAATTACTGCTCTATTACTTGGTGCCAGCCCTCAAGAAATTCGCGAAAGGCCAGGCTGATTATCAGCTGATTGCTGACTTTGCTATTGAGGCGCAGAAAGTTGTTGAGGAATAAATAGTCGCAATATTTACCCAACAGCGGCTCCGCGCCAGTGTTGTTTTATTCGCGGCCAGCGCCAGGCAGTAGCCGCCCGTCCGCGATCCTGCCCCTGAACTCCCCCACGGAAAAGTGGACAGATTTATTTTTACACGGAAAAGGGGACAGATTTATTTTTAGGCTGACGGTGCTGCGTCATAAATAAATCTGTCCCCTTTTTACTTGGATTCAAAGGGTAACTTGGTAAACACATTTCCTGGAAAGACTTTCTAGACATGTATTATTTGATGATATGGGATAAAGATTTAGCATCCATCGGGCGAGACGGTTGTCTTGATAAAATTGAGATTCTTTTGGATGTGGCAAATTTTTTCTTTCGCCTGAATGTCGAGCAATATCCAATTCTTTCCAGCTTAAGCTTCGATGATTACGACATGTTTTCTGGGGCGCAGATTGATTCGCTTGTAGGTGAGCTATTTTCTGTTGCAAGCATAAATCCACTAATCTCCGAAGAAGTTGAGTTGATGGTGGATCTAATGCTTAAGGCGAGGTCTTTAGGGAAAAATATATTGTTTGATTCGTTTAAAGTGGGTTAGTTGGTCCAAAAGTGTGGGAAAAGGGGACTTGGGAAAAGGGGACAGATTTATTTCTGCCTGATCGACTAAGCTGAAGATCTCAACGGAAGGAGATCGTTATGCCAAGGATGGGGCGAATAGTATTGCCGAACTACCCACATCATGTGGTGCAGCGAGGGCATAACCGGCAGGTGGTGTTTGCTGCTGAACAAGACTATCAGCGTTACATCTCTGATCTGCGTGAGCTCAAAGATGTCTTCGGGGTAAAGGTTTACGCCTATTGCCTGATGACCAATCATGTCCACCTGCTGCTGGCGCCCGGTGAAGCTGTTGCCGGGCTGGGGCAGTTGATGAAGGCGCTGGCGGCGCGCGCTACGCGCTATCGAAATCGTCTGGAGGGGCGCACCGGCACTCTCTGGGAGAGTCGCTACAAGTCCAGCGTCGTCGAATCAGACGCCTACTTGCTTGCCTGCTGTCGCTATATCGAACTGAACCCGGTTCGAGCTCGTATGGTTGTCGAGGCGGGTGATTATCCCTGGTCGAGCCATCGGATGCGGGTAACGGATCAGGCAGACAGCGATTGGTTAGATATAGACCCCTGCTTCATTGCTCTCGGCAACACGTCTGAAAAGCGTCGTATCCGGTACATGGAGTTCATGCGCCAAGCCGTACCATCGAGCGAGATTGATCTGATTCGTGCAGCACTACAGAGGGGGCAGCTAACCGGGAGTGCTCGTTTCGTGGATGAAATAGAAAGAATCCAAGGGCAGCGGGTTGAGCTACGAGGTCAGGGCAGACCTAAGCGACAGCCCGAAAAATAAATCTGTCCCCTTTTTCTCAATGGTGTTCCTATAGAAATAATTAACTTTCCTGGTGCTAAATGATGAAAGAAAGCGAGCTGGTTTCGATTATGGAGGGGCAAGGCTGGATTTGTAAGAAGGATGAAGTGGGGGACTGCTTTTGCATAATTATTGTTGATAATATTCAAGTCCAGGTTATTCCATCTATAGGTAAGCGAGCAGACCATTTTAGGCTCTCGCTTGCTCCTTCCATTTCATCAGGAGAGTTCTCCGAGGCAGTCGGGTTTATTTATGGGGAAGGTAGAGATTATTCTCCGATTATTATTAGTAATGGGGAAAAGGGGACAGATTTATTTTTAGGCTGACGGTGCTGCGTCATAAATAAATCTGTCCCCTTTTTCTTGTGTCCCCTTTTTCTTGAGCGTTGGTGTTGTAACTTGGAGGCCGTAATGTCGGTAGGTTACTATTTAGTCTGTATGCATTGCAAAAGTGGCATCCTTCTCGGAAAAGCAACTCCAGTGGAGTACTCCGGTGCTGACTGTTTTGGGTTTTCTCAGATGCAGGGGGCGGATAGCTGTCGTGATCTGCAGCAGTTTTTAGTGGCGCATAGACTGCATGAACTAAGAGTTCTTCCGGGAAATGTTGAAAGATTCGCATCTGACATAGGGGTTCCTCATAGTTTTCCAAGTAATGACGATGATGGACTCAAGGAACGGCAGGCTCTGGCAGAAATGACCAGAGAACCTCCGAATCCGGACTTTGACCTTGAACAATTAGATTCAGTAGTAGTAGAGCAGCTGAGGTTGTTCTGATCAGTAATAGGAGACACCCATTAGCCGGCCTGGCGTCAATGCTTGGAAAAGGGGGCTGAAAAAGGGGATGGATTTATTTTTAGGCTGACGGCGTTGTGTCATAAATAAATCTGTCCCCTTTTAGTCGTCCCCTTTTAGTCTATGGGGCGGCGGCAAAAACTGGGGGGGAAAGGGGGCAGATTTATTTGTGGGGCTGTGCTTGGTCTGAATAAATAAATCTGTCTCTTTTTTCGCAAAAACTCACCGGGTGGTGTCTGATGGGCGATCAAGAGTTATATCAGAAAATTGGACAGCTTTTAGTTGATGCTGGCCCAGCGGATGCTAGGGAAATAATAGTTCGTGTGGAGCTTTTCTCAGAGGGTGACGGGGGGAGGTATGAGTTCGATTATGTTAATCAGTCTGGTGGGTTGAGTTGGTTTGATCCGGATGGGCGCGCTGTAGGAGGTCTGACAGACTTGCTGGTCCAATTGCGAGATTATTTTTCAACCAACAATTTGACCGCTGGAGAGAAGGCTTGGTCTGGGTGTGTAATCACATTAGACGTTGATGAAATGAAATTTGGTATTGAGTTCAACTACAATAAGTAGTGTCGCTTCTTCTCAATGAAAATAGCCCCGGCAATGCCGGGGCTATTTGTTTCACTCCGCGGTAGGGAAAAGGGGACAGGGGAAAAGGGGACAAATTTATTTTTCACCTGACCGACTAAGCTGAAGGTCTCAATGGAAGGAGATTTTTATGCCAAGGGTGGGGCAAATTGTATTGCCGAACTACCCACATCATATGGTGCAGCGTGGCCACAATCGGCAGGTGGTGTTTGCCGCTGGGCAGCACGATCAGCTCAGCATTTCTGTGCTACCTGACCGATGCCTTCAGACCCAAGCCCTCTGACCATTGCCTGATGTCTGTCCACCAAGGCCGCCGCTAGAGCGACCTTGAACACCTGCGTGCAACCGTGTCCGGTGCGCTCGATGCCTCCTACCGCACCTCCACCACCACTTTGCCCACCGCCTTACGCTGGCCGAGCGCATCGATCGCTTCGCCGCCGCGCGCCAGCGGGAAGGTCTGCGATACCAGTGGTTTGAGTTTGCCCTCGGCGTGCCAGGCGAACAGTTGCTGGAAGTTGTCGGCGTTGTCCTGCGGTTGGCGCTGGGCGAATGAGCCCCAGAACACGCCGACCAGGGCGGCACCCTTGAGCAGCGGCAGGTTGGCCGGCAGGGCCGGGATGCCGCCGCCAGCGGCGAAGCCCACCACCAGGAAGCGGCCGTTCCAGGCGATGCTGCGGAAGGCTTCCTCGAACAGCGTGCCGCCCACCGGGTCGTAGATCACATCCACGCCCTGGCCGCCGGTGAGTTTCTTCACCTCGTCCTTCAGGCTCTGCTCGCTGTAGTTGATCAGTTCGTCGGCGCCGGCCTTGCGCGCCACTTCCAGTTTTTCGGCACTGCTCGCAGCGGCGATCACTTTCGCCCCCATGGCCTTGCCGATTTCCACTGCTGCCAGGCCGACGCCGCCGGAGGCGCCCAGCACCAGCAGGGTTTCCCCGGCTTGCAGGTTGGCGCGCTGCTTGAGGGCGTGCATCGAGGTGCCGTAGGTCATGCCGAAGGCCGCTGCGGTGATCAGGTCCATGCTCTTCGGCACCGGCAGCACGTTGTAGGCCGGCACGGCGACCTCTTCGGCGAAGCCGCCCCAACCGGTCAGGGCCATTACCCGGTCACCGCTGCGCAGGTGGCTGACCTTCTCGCCTACTGCCTTGACCACACCGGCCACTTCGCCGCCTGGCGCGAAGGGGAAAGGCGGCTTGAACTGGTACTTGCCCTCGATGATCAGCGTGTCGGGGAAGTTGACCCCGGCGGCCTGGACCTCGATCAGCACCTCGTTCTTTTTCGGTTCGGGGCTTGGCAGGTCTTCCAGTACCAGGGTGTCGGCAGGGCCGAAGGCTTTGCACAGCAGGGCTTTCATCAGATGCGTTCCTCTTGCAGGGTGCCATGCAGTGTAGGAAGCGCCTGCCGTGGGTCAACGAGCATGCCCGCGCCTGATAGCCCGGCATAAGCGCCGGGCTTGGGTGCTGGCGTGTGGATGGCTATGCTAGGCACATCCCCGATGGAGTGCCGAACGTGAAACTGTTGACCGCCCTGTTGCTGAGCCTGTCGATCTGCCTGCCTGTCCTGGCGTCTTCGGAGAAGAAGGAAGAGGTGCCGACGACGATCTACCACAGCCTGACGCCTGCCCTGATCGGCAACCTGGCCGACCAGGGCAACCGTCTGAAGTTCTTCAAGGCGGACGTCGCCTTGCGCGTGACCGGCACCGAGGCCGAGGAGCAGGTCAAGCACCACGAGCCGCTGATCCGTCATCAGCTGGTGCTGCTGTTCTCGGCCCAGACCAGCGAGACCATCAATGCTCCCGATGGCCGCGAGAACCTGCGCCAGCAGGCGCTCAAGCAGGTGCAGGACGCGATCAACGCGGAAGAAGGCAAGCCCGTGGTCGAGGACCTGCTGTTCAACAACCTGATCATTCAGTAGCGGCGAATCCCTGGCGCGTTCGGTTTCAGCGGCCTAGCCCGGATGCAATCCGGCGGCCCCTCATGCGACATCCCCGGATTGCATCCGGGCTACGCCATTTGCGCCAGGGTCTTGCGAAAGCGGCTCAGCGCGGCGAGGAAGAACAGCGTGCCGATGCCGACGATGGCCAGCAGGTTCGGCCAGACGATGGCCAGTCCCGCGCCGCGATAGAGGATGGCCTGGGCCAGGGCGACGAAGTGGGTGGTCGGCGCCACCAGCATGATCTGCTGTACCAGCTCGGGCATGCTCTCGCGCGGTGTGGTGCCGCCGGAGAGAATCTGCAGCGGCAGCAGCACCAGGATGATCAGCAGACCCAGCTGTGGCATCGAGCGTGCCACGGTGCCGAAGAAGATGCCCATCGAGGTGGTGGCGAACAGGTGCAGCGCCGCGCCCAGCAGGAACAGGGCGATGGAGCCTTCGATCGGTACCTGCAACCAGCCCTGCACCACCAGCAGCAGCGACAGCGCCGCTGCCGTCAGCACCACCAGGCCCATCGACCAGACCTTGGCCAGCATGATTTCCAGCGGTGTCACCGGCATCACCAGCAGGTGTTCGACGGTGCCGTGTTCGCGTTCGCGGATCAGGGCGGCGCCGGTGAGAATGATCGAGAGCATGGTGATCTGGTTGATCACCTCCATCACCGAGCCGAACCAGGCGCGGGTCAGGTTCGGGTTGAACTGCACGCGCAATACCAGATCGGCGGGCTGCTGCAGGTCACCCCGGTAGCGGCGGACGAACTCGGCGACTTCGCTGGTGCCGATGTTCTGGATGTAGCCAGCGCCGGTGAAGGCCATGCTCACCTGGGTGGCATCGACGTTGAGCTGGATCGCCGGGCTGCGGCCGGCCAGTACGTCACGCTGGAAGTTCGGCGGAATGTTCAGGGTGAAGGTGTAGCGGCCGGAGTCCATGCCGCGATCCATCTGGCTCAGGTCGATGCGCTCCGGCGTGCGGAAGTAGGGCTGCTGGAAGGCCTGGATCAGCCTTTCGGAGAGCTGCGACTGGTCCTCGTCGACCACGGCGATGGCGGCGTTGTGCAGGCTTTCCGGCAGGCTGGTGGCGGCCGAATAGACGCCCATGCTGAAGGCCCAGAGGATCAGGATCACCAGCGCCAGGTCGTGCTGCAGGCTGCGCAGTTCCTTGATGCCGAGGTGCAGGATATTGGCCAGGCGTTCCATCAGACCTCCTGTTTGCGCAGCAGGCTGGCGCTGAGCAGGGTCAACAGCGGCACGGTCAGTGCCAGGGCGAGGAAATAGCCGGCCAGGTCGCGTAGCTCCAGCGCCTTGGAGAACAGGCCACGGCTGATCACCAGGAACTGCGATGTCGGGTAGAGCTGGCCGACCAGCGCGCCGAAGCCTTCCAGCGAAGCCACCGGGTAGATCAGCCCGGAGAACTGGATGGCGGGCAGCAGGGTGGCGATGGCGGTGCCGAATACGGCGGCGATCTGGCTCTTGGTGAAGGTCGACATGAGCAGGCCGAGGCCGGTGGCGCAGGCCAGGTAGAGCAGGGCGCCGGCCAGCAGGGTCAGCGGGTTGCCCTTGAGCGGCACGTCGAACACGGTGACCGCCAGCAGCACCAGCAGGATGAAGTTGAACAGCCCCAGGGCGATGTAGGGCAACTGCTTGCCGAGCAGGAATTCCAGGCGGGTGACCGGGGTGACGTAGAGGTTGATGATCGAGCCCAGCTCCTTCTCGCGCACCACGCCGAGTGCCGTGAGCATCGCCGGGATCAGCATCAGCAGCAGCGGGATCACCGCCGGCACCATGGCCTTGAGGCTCTCCACGTCCGGGTTGTAGCGGTAGCGCACTTCCAGTTCGGCTGCGCTGCTGGCTTGTGGCTGAGGTGAGCGCCGGGCCAGCTCGGCCAGGTAGTGCTGGTGCAGGCCGGTGACGTAGCCCTTGATGGTTTCGGCGCGGGTCGGCATGGCGCCGTCGATCCACATGCCGATCTGTGGGCTGGCGCCGCGCTTGAGGTCGCGGCCGAAGTTCTGCGGTATCTCCACTGCCAGGCTGATGTCGCCGTCGCGCAGGCGTCGCTCCAGTTCGTCGTAGTCGCGCAGGGGCGCCTTCTCCAGGAAGTAGCGCGAGCCGGAGAGGTTGAGG
>CETC01067998.1_pt1 | contig 13447 bp, 9 predicted proteins | sample 326911 | NCBI WGS metagenome assembly CETC01 (sample SAMEA2622694, study PRJEB7988) | marine metagenome | isolation source: saline water (ENVO:00002010), including | reverse complement strand
CCTTGCGTTGATGTCTTAGTAGTTAGGAACCTAGTGATCCCTCAACAAATCTAATATAACAGGTTTCAGGGGTCTGTGTTGGATGAGTGTGCCAGTTTGTTGGGTTGCACAACCCTCCAGTGTGCTGGATTGATCAAACCAGTGTCTAAACTGGTATAATCATGCTTCAATACTAGCTTAACATCACCAGCAATGGATCTAAGGTGGACACTTTGACCACCGCCCACTGTACAATGTGGTATATTAGATGGGAAGATAATTATATCACCCTTCTGTACACCCATTGTATAGTCACTAGCATTGATGAAATTCTTCTCTCCTAGTATTGGTTCATTATCATATGCACCATCAAAATACTTGTTGGGATTTCTATTTGGATTAAAGAACTTTATCAATGCATTATCTGGTGGATCCACATAGTATACAAATGATAGGTCAGAACATGCATGAGTATGTGCTCTCATAGTATCACCAGCATCTATCATAGTACACCATGCTTTCATGATCGCTGGTTCAACTACATCAGTATTGATGCTTGCTTGATCTAAACATGCTATAATACTATTACTGACTTGACCAAAGAAATCTTGTAAGTCAGGATCATGATGCATTAGTCCAAGGTCTCTAGTCTCACCAGTCAGAGCACCGCTAGATGGATCGAAATGATATTCTTTCTTACTTGATAGGATATCACACCAATGACTACCCATACTACATTGGTAAATAATAGTGGGGAATATAGGATGAATTTGGTAATTACTCATGACGATTGAATCATACAGTATCTATCTCACTGAAGAGGACGCACTTAGATTACGTGCTGAAGCTGATAATATTGTAGCACATGATCCTGAAGAGAAGAAAACATGGTGGTATGGATTTGAGAGACCACCACAAAATATAGTTGAGAACTTCATATTTCATTCAGCACGACAGCATCACCTGTTCCATAGTTATATTGGTGCTGAGTGGTGGATAAGAACACATAATAATATTAATTCAAGATGGATGTTTCATGTTGATGGTGATCTAGGTCATTCAAGAAGAAGTGGTGAGTATAGATCTGCACCATTCTCTACTGTTACATACCTGAGTGACTGGGGTCAACCAACTGTTATACTTGATAAGTATCACGATTGGACAAAGAAACAATTCTATATTACTGGTGAGGATAACTGGTCATTCTGGTCATCACCTAAGTTAGGTAAACACATTAACTGGTCACTACCATACTTTCATGGTGTTGTGGGTAAATATGGTGAACTACCCGAAGGTGAGACACGAGTAACATTAATGTTTAATGTATGGAAGACTAGACCTTGGGAACCTGAATGTATAGAATATAATTTACCCTACAAGATATCACAAGGTGAAGTTAAACTAATACCAAATAAAGATGGCAAACTACCCATGTTAGAACCACATGGATACTTTAGAACCAAACTAGAAGGAGTTGATGATCTAGCAATACAATATCATGGATACAATCAAGCACACAAATCATGGATGGTTACTCAATATGCACCAAATAATGTTGATGTTATCCCACGTTCTCCCACGCAAGAGAACCATTAGCATTAAATACACACGCATAAATGTAATGGTCTGCATCTGGACAGAGACTAGACTTAGGGAACCAGTCCTCTGCATCTGATTGTGCTGTTACATCATCAGTATAATGATATGTGCCGTAAGTAGAAGTCTTAAAGTTTTCCATTACCACATCTGGTAAGAAATCTTTATACCAATCCCATACAGTATTGATTTTAGTTGTATCACTAGCATTTTCTAATGCTCTCATCTTAGGACTATCATACCATATAAATGATTTGCCCTTTAACTTAGCATAGTCTGATAGTGTATCTTGTAGTGCTTTATAATCCATTAGAAGTTGTTAGCGTATTTCCTCATCAATTTATATTTAATAGCATTAAAGTATGTAGCTGGTTCAATGTCGGCAGTCCAATGATTCAAGTCAATTGATTCCATTGCAAAATCCATCAAATCTTGATAATCATATATTAATTCACGAACATATTCATCCTGAATCAATGTCTCAACCCACATGATAACAACTTTACGAACACCTTTTGTTACTGGTGTAACAGCATGCCATTGATTTGGATCAAAGAATACACATTCACCTTTACCAAGACGATATTCATATGTTTCTGATCCCAATCTAACTTGTAATCCACCACCCTCATACTCACTAGCATCATTAATACCAGTGACCATAACATAATCAGATCTCACACAATTATCTTTACCACCCATCATAGGTACATCATTATGAAATGAATAATGTCCTTCCTCCTCTTCTGAATACTTCACAAACATAGGTGTTGTGATCTTTTTAGTTAGAATCTGTTTTGCAAATCCACTCTTCCACCACTGATCACAAAATAATTTTATACATGCCTGTTCACCTGCACCTTTCATTTCTTGGTTGCGTTTAATCTTTCTATTAGCAGTGCCTGAATTTTTACCATCAATAAATTCAGCGTTATCATAAAAGCTACCAATGTGACTACAAGCAGCCTCTGGTAACCACTTCATTCTTCGTATCATAATTTAGGAATGTAAATCTTTCAATTTTTGTAATGCTTCTTGTTCGTTTTCGATCCTTTTAACTAATGCATCTATAGGATCAGAGATAGATGATACAGTAGGAACATCAAATCCTTTTGATGGTCTCCTAATCATGAGTGCTAACCTAACCCAATCACTCATAACTCTCTCAAGATTGGAATACTTATCAGATGGGAAGTCAATATACTGCTCGTCTGTTGCTAAGTATGCTACACCAGTATTATAAGGTAAAAAGTATTCTTTGTAAACCTTTGGATCAATGGGTACTTTAAGAGTCTGTACTAGATTAACAGCAGATGTTGTAAATTGTATTGGTAACTCACGTATCTTAGCTCTCCATGTTTTCCATTGTGTCTTCTCATCAGCAGTAACAGGTGCATCCTCAAGCATAGTCCAATCAGATGTAGTAAGGAAGAAATCTCTCCATACCTTAACCTTTGATAATGATATACCTTTCTCGTTCTCTATAATTCTTTTAAGTTGACTATCAACTTCATCCTTTCTAACTGATATACATGCATCAAATGCTTCTCTTATTGCTACTACAAACTCACGTACATTCTCAATTGTTGGTTCAGTGAACTGATAATCTTTCCAGAAATAAACACCAGTGGTATGATTACGAACATACTTTTGCTTATCACACTTCCATGTTTCATTAGCACCATTACTATATTCAAAATAGGTTAACTTATCCCTATCTGAACTCCATAAAGGATATAATACTGGTGTGATATAAGTATCCCAACTATCATCTTCTATAGTAACAGTGGTGCTACCACGAGTCATTTGTCTCGTTTGACCTCTTATTACGACTGTGTTATTGTTTAATTCCATTTTATGCTGGTTGTTGATAGAACCATCCTGTTACTATGTATTTAGTTCCTTTAAGTACTAGATTACCCTTATGAGTATGTGTAAAACCACCAGGAAATATACAAACTGTACCAGTAGTAGGTTTAATTCTTCTCTTTTGATAGAAGAATTCTGTTTCTCCTCCCTCAAAATCATCATTAAGATAGATTGTCCAAACTAAATCCCTATTCTGCTCATTAAATGATCCATTTTCATGATGATATACATGATAACCACCACCTTCAGGTGTCTTCTGCATCTTACTCTGCCATGATGTTAGAGGTACAGTTGTTAGAGCACCATACTCATTACAATAATGATTAACACATGCTTGTAAATACTGGTTAATCCTAGCATTCATGGTAGTATCAAGATTGTCTATAAGAATAGCATAATCCTTTCTACCCAATTCTTTCTTAGGAAACTGCTGAGTTCCCTCCATTGCATTCTGATGATCAGAAAAATTATTTAATGGTTTGAGATCCTTTTTAATATTCCTCTCTGCTGCTGCCTCCTCCCACCTCTGAAAGAATCCAATAAGATCATTACAGAATGCAGATGGTACAAAGTTTGGCCAAATAGCGATGAAATCATCGAACTCTGCTTTATCTCCCATCATATTGACGGGAATAATAGGTGTCACCATTTCCATGTAGTTAGAAGCACCTGTTCCAGTTATAGACATAATCTAATTCAAAAAGCTTTTATTAAGTATTTAACCCTGAAATATTTTAGCACAAGTGGGACTGGTTGTCTAGGTACGATTCCAGCAGCAACCTCTAATTGCTCTGCACCAGTCATAGTAAGAGTACCCTCATTGAGTTGTATACCAGCTTGTGCTGGTGTTACATTCATTTGTTTTGATTTGATGAAGTTTACGGTTTGGTTATTATCGTTATTCTTACCATCATTCCACTTGAAAGATCCCCAAGGGTTGTCGTATGCATTAACATCCTCATCAGTAGTCTGAGTTGCTACGTCTGCTGCTGCAGATGGATATGTCCTATTCGGACCCCACATTAGTCTTACAGCACCATGAGCACCATCACCAGGATCAGTTGCTACAGCATTATCTGAATGCCAGTAGTTTGCACCACCTCCACCACCAGGATATCCACCATCACCACCCTTAGCATCACCATAACCATACAATCCACCAGTACAATTCGTTCTTGAGTCTATGATAGTAGAACTATTTGCGTCATTAACACAAGTAAATGCAACACCACCAGGATTATTTCCCCAAGTATTGTCTGCACCAGCACCAGTTACAGCACCATTGGTAACAGTAACTAACAATACATGGTATCCTTCACCAAGTTGAGTTGCTTGTCCAGTCACACTTCCTGTATATGGTGGTGTTCCTGAAGTTACAGATGAACAAGATATATCTAATACAGGACTATTAGCAGCATCATTAGGACGTATCCATCTAAGATTTGCCTGTCCATCACATTCTAATGTACATGTTACACTAGCAATAGTTTGACCAGTAGGTATATAATATGTCCATCCTACTGTTTGTGTTGTACCAAGATAAGGATCATTAATAGTCAAACTAGGTGCAATCGGATATATTGCTTTGTTCAACATAAATGATGACCACACAGCAGCAGCACCTGAAGATAACTGTGCGTTACTTATTGGAACCCAGTTAGCAGTCTTTAATAGTGGTGAGTTTGTATTCTCTCCAGCTTGTCCACCAGATCCAGCAGCACCACCACCCATCAGAGTATATGTCGTAGCAATAGTAGTTGAGTTACCACTAGCACCACTACCTGTGGCTCCAATACCTAGAAGACCTGTACCTCCACCACCAGCACCATTGTTAGCACCAGCAATCGAACAGTCTGCACCAGCACCAGCACCACCAGATCCAGATGCTGCATTAGGTGTGGTTCCACCACCACCATTTCCAGAATATCCTCCACATCCTCCACCACCACCATATGTGGTAGCATGTCCACCATTACCTCCACCATCACCATAAAATCCACCACCCATCGCTGTTGTTGGTGGTGTTCCATAGTTACCACCACCTTTACCAACAACTGTTCCGTAAGTCATAAAATAACTATCACCACCTCTAACATTGGCGTAGTCTGTATTTGGTGTAGCAGTACTACCAGTACCACCATGACCAACTTGAACAGTGTACGACTGTCCAGGTGTCACAGATATATTATTTTTCCAGGCAAGGCCACCGCCACCACCTCCTAAATTTCCTGACATACCACCAGCACCACCACCAATGCACAATGCACATACAGATGTTACACCAGTAGGACAAACCCAAGTGTAAGTGGTGTCTTGATTATTTTGTACGGTATATACTACCTGACCTTGTGCAGCAGTATTTCCTGGTGGTGCATATTCATGAGCATATGTCTCAGATACATCGTAACTGTACATATCCTTTGGTGTATCCAGTGCTGCATCACTACTATTTCTAGCAGGTCTCATCTCTGCAATCCAATGACTATGACCTGCTGCATCTCCTTGAGGTAACTGAGACTCTAGAACCATACCATAACCAGTATCATATCCTGGTTGTCCATCACTACCATCAGTATCTTGTGCATCCATAACAGATCTGGTATCATGCTCACTACCCAATACCATATGACTATGTGGTGGTGGTCCTTGCAAGAATTTTTCTTCTAAAGGTCCAATTTCTATGTCTGCTGTACCAGTCAGTGTACCAGGTACAAACCCAGTCACATTAGTGTATCCACTAATTCTAACACTACCAAAAGTATATTCTTCTAACTGTCTTGCTCGTGATATATACCACTCTCCACCAGTATCACCAACTTCCATTGCTGCTTCGTCAGGTGTTAATGAACCAGCACCATCTATACCAGCAGGTCCATTAATTCTTTTCATTCTTAGATCTGGTACTTTAAATGTACCTAGATCAATACCACCTGGTGTATGATTATTATTACCACTATTTGCTGTCTTAGATCCATTCCAAGTGTTTAGATTTACACTATTTGGATTAGCACCACCATACTTATTACCAATTGCTGCATATAATAATGGAAAATCTGATATGTTTAAGTCTTGTCCTTCACAGTAAACATAACCAGGATAATTATATGATACTGCATCCTTGTCTATAGTACCATTAACTGTGCTATAATCATCAACATACACAGCAATAATAGAACCAATAGGAGCACCCAAGTCTCCATGTTGGTCTGAATAGTGACGGTTAAAACTATTTCTATTCCTGTATGTGGCCATTAGTATTTAATGAGGTATTCTAGGACAAAGTATGGTGATACAATATCATCAAACTTAGCAATATTACTTGTTCTTATATTTACATCTGCTTGTAACCCATCTGGTCGAACTGTAGTAACATCAGTTGTAGCAGTATATGCTGTATCACCTATAGATCTACCTATTCTATGAGTATGAGCAGTTCTATCACTTAATTCAGAACCTGGTGGTGATTCAGTTGCTTCTAATAAGTTCCTTGCTGATGGATATGTAAATGTAGAGTCACTTACACGAGTGTCATATGGTGAGCAGTCACCCAAACGAATGGTAGTATTATTAGGCCATGATGATGCAGTTTTTGATATCCAATTAAGACCAGTAGTCCACAATGAAGCATAAGTACCACTCGCAGCAGCTCCTCCTCCACCACCTGTACCACCACCTGTTGTCCAACCAACGAAATACTTATTCCATGTAGTACATCCACTACAGTTACCTTCACCATTTAAGTTACTATCCATCGCAGAATGATATTCTCTTGCTCTAGCATCACAAAAAGGAAATGCACCACCATAATAAACATTAACATTCATATCAGCTGCCCTAACATATGATGGTTGTGACCTATTAGTTACTGCTGGATCTTCCTTAATAGCAACCCAATGAGTAGTAGTGTAATGCATATGAGAACCAAGAGCATTAATTGGAACCGACTCTTGTTCAGTTGTAGTTGGTACTGTCCAACCTATGTTACCATTCAAAGCAAAATTTTGTGTTGGTATTGTAAATACACCATTAAATCCAACAGTAGCAGTGTTTCCAATGTTAGATATTATCTCAACACCAACACCAGCCTTCTGAATTTCTGTTGCATCAGAACCAGTACCAACTGTCTTAGTCATATTACGTTGGATACCTACGTTACCAGATGTTGCTGCTTCAATATGCTTTGATCCTAAATCAGGTACTTGAAACTGTGTATTAGATAGAGTTGCATCCTCCTTCTTGTAGATAGATGCTGCACCAGTACCAAGAATTGCTGCTAATTGTGGATATTGATTTGCATTATAAATCTGACCATCACAAGGTAAATACCCTGCTGGTAAATCTCTTACATTCGCTGCTGTATTTGGATCACTATTAGCAATCTCTTTCGACCAATTAATAATAGTTCCAGGTGCATTACCTAATTTTGATTTCTCTTTCTGATAATACTTCATTAAAATGCCCTGATTATGTACATCATACTCAACGCTGGAGTCTTTACATCCACTGTTATATTTAGTGCTGATGGTATGTTTTGTGCTGCTACTGTATTAGTATTACCAGCAAGATCACTAGTAACTTTAATATTATTAACTGGTACAATAGTTGGAGCTTTTAGGAAACCAGCATTCATTTGTAATTCAAATGTATAGTGTGAATGATGTCCTTGTTCTGTATGATATTCTTTATCATGGTTCAATGTAGTTGGATATGTTTTAGATGAGTTATTATCACCACTAGTCCATAAATTTGAAGCAACAGCATCTGCAGCAGTCTGCTGTCCTATCATACCAGTACCATCACCAGTATATGAATACCAATTCTTATATCCTTTCAAATTACCTAAATTTGATGCCCAATAGTTTGTATAAGATCCACCAGCAGTCTGGTCAAATGTAGCACCCAATGGTCTAGGTATCGGACCAGTCCATGCAGGTTGTGGATGAGAGTGTGTTAAACCAGTTGATCCAGCAGTAGCAGAGTTACCTAACTTCGGACCTGATGTTTCAACAAGAGTAACACCAGATTGATATCTAGTTACAAGACCATATCCACCAGGAGATGCTGGATCAGTGTTAAAGTAATCAACGTCACCTTGAGAGTTAATACTTCTTTCTTTCTGATTATTTTCACAACATTCTTCTGCGTCAGGACATTGGAATCCCTCAATAGCAGGTCCATCAGCAATTGCTCTCCTGTAACCTGATACAGCTGGGGGATTAGAATGTCTATGACTAGGCATATGATCCTTACTTAACTTTCTAGGAACAACATAGAATGTCTTAAAGTATGATGGTGGATTAACTGTGAAACTTCTTATCTGTCCTGTTAAATTACCTGAATCAGAAACATTAAAGTTAATATCAGATGTAGCATTGATAGATGTAGGTGGAGAAATAGAACTACCATCACCTTCTATAAGTTTAGTTGCACCAACTGCAGTTGGTAACAAAACATCTTGTACTGATGGTTTAATCCAATCCACCATTAAGACCATATCTGTTGTACCATTTGGTAATTGAGCCGATGAAATTGTTATCTCTTCATCTTCTTGCCAACCTGTACCATTAGCAGTAATAGTTGTAACTGCTGCTCTACCAACAACATCAACGTCAACTACGATAGTCAATCCAGTACCAGATTGAGTACCAGTTAAATTGGTAAAGGTATATGTACCACTAATTCTTAGTGAATCAATTTCACCAGTCTTAATAGACAATCCACCAACTGAATTACTCTGAGCTGTCTGTCCCATCTGTAGATGAGCATACTGTGCAGACGAACTAACATATGCTTGTTCGTAATCAACTAGAACCCTACCATTTAGATTAGGCAATCTGAATATATCACCAAGGATATAAGTATCATATGTTCTACCATTTAAACCACCAGTAGGTCCATAAGTGTTACCAAGGATAGACGCAAGTACTGGATACTCAGAACCCTCTAAGGTCTGTCCATTACATTGAACCCATCCATCAGGAATAGTTGATGCATCTCCCGACCAAGGAAGAATGGTTCCTACTGCAGAACCACTCATCTTTCTCTCTGTTTCGTAGTACCTACTCATTGTTTATATCTCCACGAGCCACCAACCTCTGTAGTTGGCTGGTATTGCGTTATTACCGCTATCGTTACTTCCAGCATATACTAATCCAAATCCAGCGTTTCTTGTTTGAACTATCAGTTCTCCACCTTGCCAAGGTGTGCTCAATCCACCAGCTTGAGTACCACTGGTATCACCACCAATCGCAGTTCCTACAGGAGCACGAACTATAAGTGAAGTGTCGTATGATAAAGCACCACCGACTTCTATAAATCTAATTATATCACCAGTTACAGCGTTACTTGGGAGTGTGAACACTGTATCAGCAGTAATAGCAATCATATAGTTTTTACCAGTCTGACATGTCTGGTTAGTTGTAGCATAGACCCAATGGCGGCCACCGTTCTCGTTATAGAACTTAGTAACACCAAATGCATCAATAGCAGCATCCTGACGTATCTTATAGTTACGGTTAGCACTTACACCAAGATTTGTTATCTGTAGTGGGAAGTCTATATCTGAAGGTGTAGCAGTCGATGTACTATTGATAGTAACGTGACCACCATTAACAGTTAGATCTCCATCACCCAGTGCAGAACCAGTAACACCAATTCTTGTATCACCAGTCTGTGCATCAACAAAGAACTTAGCAGTAGAATCAGCACCGAAATCAATTCCAGTAGTACCACTGAATATTCCGAAGTCATCATCTATCCTAAGTTTACCACCGATGTCTGTATCACCAGATGAATTTTCAACTTGTAATGAAAGTTCAGTACGTGTTGTGGATCCAGCAACATTGTTGAGGTTGACTCTTAGATCACCAGCAAACCAACCAGCACCAACCTTATCAACTATCGCTTTAGGTTGTGCAGTTGTACCAGTACCAACAACAGTTAACTTACCATCACTATCAATTGTTAATCTGGTAGCAGGTATAGTCTCTCCATTAATAATCTGGAATTGATTATCAGTAGAGTTAGTAGTTGCATCACCATAAAGGTTAACCGTAAAGTCTTGAGTACCAAGAACATTAGATCTAACACCACCATATACTGAATCGATTACAAATCTATCCTGATTAGCACCGTTATTAACAGTGAACTTCTCAGCATTAGTATCATTGACTGTTACGATCTGTACAAATTCACCAGATGGGCAAGATGCACTAGCACTTAGTCTTAGATAGTCATTAGTACTGAACTGTCCACCAAACTCAGCAAGTGATACAAGATCATCAGAGAAGTTAAGAACAGCACTACCAGCAGTACCACTGATTGCGATACCAGCACCACCAGGATCTAGTGATAATTGGAATCGTGTGACGTTATTAGCAGTGTCATTCTGTGCCCCTACAACAAAGTAAGTTGATGTAGTATTAGCACCAACAATGTTACCCATGTTGGAGAACTTAACTGCATCTCCATTCTCTAATTCGCCAAGTGTAACTTCAAATGTATCAGTTACATCATTGATAGAACTGATAGCAGGTGTAGTAGAGTTCTGTGGTAACCTACCAACTAAGTATGTTGCCTCTGTTGACTTCTCTAACTTGAAGATAGTCTCATTATCTGAGTGTGCTGCAACAGTTGTACAATCTGTACCACGATTAACCTTAATTGTTCTGTTAGTTACATCAGGACCAGGTGAGACAACTTCACATAATTCTGTTCCTATTACTAGGATATCACCTATATTAATACCTTCTACGTTATTGATTGGTAGATCATTGTATTCAGAGTCAGCAGAGTTACCTGTCCAAGTTGTAGTACCACTACCAGTATCAATGATATGATTCTGTAGTGTTAAACCTGTTGCAATACCTGGTGTACCAGTTACTGCTACCGCATTTGCTGGATCCTCGGTTGTTGATACCCTGAATGTATTACCAGTTGTAGAAACAATATAATATGTAACTCCAGTTGTTACACCAGTTAGACCATCAACATTAGTGAATCTAACTGCATTACCATCAATGAAGTAGTTCTGTGAAACAGTTAATGTTCCGTTAGCATTATCAACACTAACGATAATTTCAGTTCCATCAATGTCTCCAACATACTTGTAGAAGTCAACATTTAGATCTGTTAGTGATCCAGCAGCATGAGCAGTCTTAGATGTATTCAGTCTTGCTCTGTTAACTGTAACAGTACCACTGTTAGATCCACCATGCATGGTAACATCACCATACACATTGGTATCACCATTAACTTTCAGAGAGTTTCTAATCTCTGTAGTACCAGCAACACCACCGATAGCAAACTGTGATGCTCTAGTTGCAAAGTTTACAGTAGAAGCATAACCAGATCTTGTTAGTAGGTTAACAGTCTGTGAGTTAGATTGTATCTCACTACCACTGATCTCTAGATTACCATCAAGTATTGTCTGAGCATTCTTGATTGTGAATGTAGAGTTAGCAGTGTTAGCAAACGCACCACCCACTGTGATGACTGACTTGTTTGATAGACTGCTAGTAACTGTACCAATATTAACTGTTGAATCAGTTGAATTGGTGTGGATATTCAAGGAAGTAATTCCAAGAGCTCCTGTACCAATGTCTACACCCTGTGCTGCTGTGTTAGTATCACCAATTTTTAAAGTGGCCGCACTACCAGCAAAGTTAACTGTTGTTGGTGTAACATTAATTAAGTTAAATGTAGTAGCAGTACTGGTAATATCTCCACCATTTACAGCAGCATCACCTGCTAGTGTTAGGTTAGGAGTAGCACCACCACTTAATGTTGTGATTCCACCCTTGACTGTTAATGTATCACCTAGTTCAGATCTGCTTGTGTTAACACCAACTCTTGTCTCTTGTGTAGAAACTCTGAGTAGAGCATTAGCAGTAGGAGCAGATGATGAACCACCAACTAGGAATGCCTCATGGAGATTATTCTCAACTTTGGATATTCCACCAGGAGATTTATAATTTGCATGAGTGATATCTTTACCACTGATGAATGCATTACCAACAACATCCAAGTTTGCTCTTGGTTCTTGCTGATCGTATGTAACACCACCAGATGTATAAGTTAGATATCCAAATTCATTAGCATCCTTAGTAGTACGAGCAACAGTGTTAATACCAACTCTATACTGACCTAATTCATCAGTCTTTGTTCTAATTGCTTCAGCACCAATTACACCAGTCTCTTTCCAATTTACATCAGATCTCTCTAGTGTAGCATTTGGTTGGTTACTAGTATCCCAAACATATGTTGCAGCAGTAAGAGGTGTTGAACAAACAAACTCGATGAAATCATCATCAGAACCTGATTGGTCTGCCTTACTTACAATCCACTTACCATTGATAGCACTAGCACCAGTAAATCCTTGAATTCTGATTGTCTTACCGACAGTCATAGCAATACCATTAGAGGCATTGGTTAATACACCAGACCACTTGATCTTAACTGTAGTACCACCATTGGTTTCAACCTGTAAGATGCTACCTTCACCAATATTGGTGTAGTAGTTAGCAAGTATCCAACCAACTGAACCACTATTCTCAATGGATCCACCCTTGTAGAGGATATCACCTGCTTGAGGATTAGCATCAGCATTAGAAGAACTATAGTATGATACAACCTGTTGTGCATCAATTTCATTAGTACTTCCAGAAATAACAGGAGTTCTGTTATTTGGTATTGAATCTAACCTACTGAAGTTAGAACGTATACTATACTCTTGACCTGGGTTACTTACTGGACCTCGACCTTTTATGTGATAAATTGCCGAGGAAATTTTATTCCGACTTATGGTTATATCACCATCATTATTGTTTGCAAATGATGTTCTAGTTAATGTAACATCTTCTGCACCACCATCAGTTCTAGGATTAGATCTGATGATTAGAGATGGAGTCTCAGAAGGTGGTTGAGTGTTGATAATAACCTGATTATTAAGGTTAGATATACCTTCAACAGTAATCTTATCCTTAAATGTAACAGGAGTATCAAA
>CETC01027460.1_pt1 | contig 13490 bp, 8 predicted proteins | sample 326911 | NCBI WGS metagenome assembly CETC01 (sample SAMEA2622694, study PRJEB7988) | marine metagenome | isolation source: saline water (ENVO:00002010), including | reverse complement strand
AGAGAATATCATACAGTAATGGCAGATGCTATAGAAATGATTGATGCTAAAAGATTAGAGTGGGATGAAGTTATGTATGGTGGTAAAAGCAAAGACTTGTCTGGTTACTATAATAATCAATTTTTTAGTGAAAAATATGACCCTGATAAAGACATACAAGGTGCATACAAAACACGCAGGGTGTATGGTGCTATGGCAGGATATGATGAGCCACAAAAAATTGTAACAGGGCTGCAATTATTACAAGCAGGTATTATAGACACACAAACTTTACAAGAAAACCTAGATGGTTTAGATAATTTATCAACTGTAAATAACAGAATTACAAAAGAAAAAGCAGAAAAAGTTTTATTTGATTCTTTGTTAGCACAAGCACAACAAGGCGATCCTAAAGCAACTATGGCTGTTATACAAATAAGAAAAAATCCTGACAGTATGCAAGGTATTTTAGATAAATTTTATACAGCAGAAGAACCAGAAATATCACAAGCAGAACAAGATTTGCTTGGAGGTGCGACCTTACCACCACAAGGTCCACCACCAGGCATAGCACAGTTATTACAAGGATTAGGTAGATAATGTCTATTAATAAAGATTTTGCAGATATAGTACATAACTCACTTGGAGATGTAGATGAGGTTGGAGATGATATATTACTTGAAGCAGAAACATTACAACCAAGACTGTTTAAAGACCAAATGCCACCTTTAGCTTTTCCTTTTGGTTATATGATTATAAGTTCTACTTTTATGTTTTATGATGATAATGAGGAGCAAAATGGCTACGAGGAGTTCTAGTAATAGAGGTGTAAGTGGTAGAAATACAAATGTACCACCAGCAGCAAGAAATTATCAAGATACAACACAGGCTGTAAGAAGAATACCTGGTGTTGAATATGGTAAGCAAAAACAACTAACGGAACAACAACAAGCAGCACCATTACCAAAAGACACAATGCCACAAGAACAACCTAAACCAATGGCAAATATAGATGTATTTGGTGTTACACAAAAACCAACAGAACCTGTTACAGCAGGATTACCTTTTGGACCTGGTGTAGGTCCTGTTAAACCACCACAACAAAGTGTAAATGATTTGTTATATCAAATGTACGCTATAACAGGAGATACTGCATTACTTCAGTTGGTGGATTTTGACTAATGGCGATTAAAAATTTTGGGTTTGATGATGATTTATATGATGATAACTTTGAACAACAGTTTGAAACACAAGAACAAGTATCACCAGTAGTATCACAGGAACAAGCACAAAGAGCAGCACAAATTGCTAATGCTTATCCTAACTTACCACCTAGCGTAGTAGCTGCTGCTGCACAAATAGGTTTAGGTTTTGATGATATTAATTTAGAACAAATATCTAAAAAAGTAGAGTTACAAGCAGAAGAAAAATTTAACAAAATAAAAAGATTTGTTAGTGAAAACCCATTAGCTAATGAGGTTAAAAATAATAAGTTTTTTCAATTTATAGGAAGTCCAATAGATAACATATTAAAACCTACTACAAGAGGTTTGGTTACAGGATTTGTAGATATATACGAAGCATTAGCTCCAGCTATTGCAAGAGCAGCAGAGTTACAAGACCAAAATCCAGATATGTCTTTTAGTGATGCTTATAAACAAGCAGTTAAAGGAACATTACGAACACCTAAAGTATTAGAAGCAATAAGATCTGGAGAAAACTTTGATATGGGTAGAGGTTGGTTAAAATTATCTACTGATCCTTCTGACACAGAAGAATATAAAAAACTTATAGCAGCAGGACACGACCCAATATATGCAAGAGAGTATGTATTACAAGAAGTGTTAGGAACACAGATAGATGTTGAATCAAGAGAAGCAGCAGAAAACATAATACAGTTTCAAGGAGAATTAGGTCAACAATTTAAAAATGCAGGATTAAACCCTTCTGTATCTCCTGGAAGAAAAGTATTTCAAGAATTTGGTGGGTATGATTTATTTGAACCAGGAACAAAAGCTGCACAAAGAATTACAGGTGCATTTGATTTTGGTTTTCAATTAGTATCTCCTGAAAACTGGGCAACATTAGGTGTAGGCAAAATAAAAGATGCTAGAAAATTATTTGCAGTAGCAGAAAGATTAGATAATGCAGGTGTTATTACAAGAGGTATAAGAAGTACATTTCACGGACCAACATTACAAGCCTATCTTGCTAGTAGTAAAGGTGCAAAATTTAAAAAACTACTTTGGGATAATGCAGATAATCCATTTGAAATAATTACAAAAACAAAAGAATCTATTACTGATGCACAATTTTTTGCAGATCTTAAAAAACTAAAAGAAAGTACACCAATTAAAGAATATGGACAAGAAGCAGAAAAATTACTAGATAACTTTTTGCAGGATGATTTATTTATTAGACAAGGTTTAGATAAAGCAAATAATGTTGGTAGCTCACGCTTAATAGAAGCGACTAATATGTATGTTCCACAAGTAGTGCGTAGAAATGGGTTACAACAAAGATTAAAATTACAGTTTGCTCCTTCTTATGGAAGATTAATAGATGCAAACGATCCACAAGATGTACTTAAAAATCTTTATAGATTTAGTTTGCAATCTAAAGCATTTTTAAAAGAAACAGCAGAAGGGCAAACATTAGCTAATAAATTACTAAACAAAACTATAGATGTTTATAACCAAGGTGGAGATATAAATATGAAACTAGCTAATGTTGTAGCTAATTGGTTAGAACAAGATTTTAGAAAAGTATTGATACAATCTGGTGTAAATAAATCTGTAGCAAAAGCTGCAACTAAAGTAACAAGACAATTTAGTGATGATGCAGATATAGCAGCAGATATGAATAAAGGTAAATATGGAATGTTTAGTAATGGTAAAGATTTTAATTACTCTCAAACATTAAAAGATAATGGTGTTGATGCTAATACAGCAGATGAAATAAGTAGAGCATTATTTTCTACACAACTAAACAACAATATATTTTTACCAGAGCTTAATCAAGTAATTAAAGCATCTAATCAAATGACAACAAAACTTCGTGGAAATATGACAAAACTTGTAGATAAAATAGGTGGTGAAAATAGCGAATCATTTGTAAGGTTTTTAGATTGGTATAACTCTGATATATTTAAGCCACTTGCATTATTAAAACCAGCTTGGACAGTAAAGGTAATTGGTGAAGAACAATTACGATTAGTGTCCAGAGGTATATCTAATGGTGCATATGCTCCTATACAAATGATTGCAAGAGTATTTGGTAGAAGTGTAGGAATAGAAGAAAAAGGAAAATTAAGTAAAGGTGTAGATCCATTATTACCTAGCGAAGCAACAGGTGGTTACTGGGCATCAGACTTAGCTTACGATAATGCACTTACAGGCATAAATAATGTAAGAGTTGCTAGAAGAAAACCTGTTGTGGGTGCTAGATGGGGTGCAGTTGGTAGAGGACAACCAGAGTATAACGCAGCAGTTGTTAGAACTATATATCAAATGATAAATGATGAAATAGCTGTAAAAATTGCAACAATAGAAAAAGCAGAAAATTTAACTGTATTACAAAAAAAAGAATTGTTAGATATTATTGCTGACCAATTAAAAAATGGTCCTAACAGAGCAAGATTAGAAAAAGTAGTAGGAGATGTATCACACCCATTTCATAAAGCATTAACAGATGATGAAGTAGCAAAAGAGTATGTATATTACTTACGAGCAGCTATGCACCAACAATTAGGTGGAAATGTAATAAACAAAGGTGCTAGTGCGTTTGATTGGGTAGAATCTTTAGCATCAACAAAAATGTTAGATGTTGTAGCAAGTAAAGGATTATTCACTACAGCAGGTGGAAAAAAATTAGGATTGAACAATTCTGCTGCTTTAGTTAAAAGCAAAATAAAAACAAAGAAAAAGAAAAAACAATTAGAAAAAGAATTAGGAGATGTTGATTTTGAAAAATTAGCTAACGATTTTATAGAAGGAAAAGTTACTGATGAAGAATTTACAGCTATGGCAAAATTATTTTCACAATCACAAAATGAAATTGCAGATGCTTTTATAGGAACTTTTTATAATGATTTACCTTCTATTACTAGGGGTGAGTATGCACCACAGTTTAAAGGAGAAGGTTTATATAACAAAACTATAGATAGTTTGTTTAATACATTAATGACAAGACCAACAAATACATTATCAAGATCTCCTGCTTTTAGAAGATTGTATTGGAAGCGTGTATCAGAAACTATTGAATTTTTAGGTAAAGATGCTAGAGATGAAATGGTAGAAATAGCAAACAAATCATTAAAAGAATTTACAAAGTATGATCCTAAGTTAAGAAGTTATTTAAACAAAATAAATAAAGCTGGATATTCAGGTCCTAAAGAAGCAATTACAGATGTTAATTTATATGACAAAATGGTAGCCTCTGATGCTTTAACACAAACAAAAAAATTACTATATGATATATCAGAAAGAACTGTTATAGGAGATTCACTTAGATTTGCATTCCCATTCTTAGAAGCATATCTTGAAATATTTAAAACTTGGACAGACATTACAAAAAAACAAGGTGGTAAGAATTTAGTAAACCTTAACAAGTTAGTACAAAGTGGTAGTGAGCCAAACCCATTAGCTGATCCTACAGGTCAAAGAGGTTTCTTTTATACAAACCCTGTAAACGGAGAAGAAGTATTTGCATATCCAGGTACAGGACTTATACAAAAATATATGTTTCCAGAATTTAAAGATACAGGTGTAGAAGCAGAATTTCCTGTGTATGTATCATCAATTAACTTAGTAGCAGATATTATGCCTGGTATAGGACCTATTATTAGAGTTCCTTCTAGTTTTTTTAGAGAGAGGTTTCCAGAAGAAGGTGCTATAAATCAATTTTTATTTGGTGATTTTGCACCACCAAGAAATTTTATAGAGGGCTTAGCACCATTTCCTGCTTGGGCTAAAAAGTTTTACTCTGCATATAAACAAGGTGGTACAGGTAGTGCTGACTTAAACAGATTATTTAACAATACAGTCATTGATACATACAAAGCATTGATATATGCAGGTGCTATTGATGACAGTTCACCAGAAGGTGCTGAACAGGGATTAGAGTTAGCAACATCATATGCAAGAAGAATATTTGCAATAAGAGGTGTATCACAGTTACTAGGTCCATCAGGTTCTGCTGCTCCATTATGGACAGTTACGGATAAATCAGGTAATTCATTATTTATAGAAGCTTTAGCAGATACATATAGAGATTACAAAGCAGCTAATGATGGAGATGATTATGAAGCTACTGCAAGATTTATAAAAGAGTTTGGATTAGACCCAACAGCTATGCTTACTTCTAAATCTAAATCTGTTGTTGCAAGACCACAAACTGTATTTGCTGCACAATGGGCAAGAGATAATCAAGATTTGTATGATGATTTTAGTTCTACTGCATTTTACTTAACACCTACTGATATAGATGCAGAGTTTAGTTATGATGCTTACCTTAACGCATTAGATAGTGGTACATTAGTACCTAGAACACCAGGTCAATGGATATTAGCTAAGAACAGATTATTAGGTTCTATTGCTTATGAAAACTTTTTGCGTAATACAACTGTAGGTGGAACAACATTGATGAACACAAATACAGAAACAGCACAGTTACTTAAATGGACAAAACAATCACAACTAATGCAACAGTATTGGGGTTATGGACAAAACGCAGGTTTTGAAATGGATAAACCAGATACAGACTTTTTGTTACAGGAAATGGGTGGACAAACATATTTACCAGATCGCACATCTAGTTTTAAACAAGGTTGGATAAAATCTGATTACACTCCTATAGATAAATTAAAAAATAACAATGCTGCTATTGCTTATGGATTGTATAGAAAAGAATACGACAAGATTGTTGCTGAAGCACTTAAAAGAGGTTACTCTCCAACATCTATTAGAACAAGCAGAGAATTAGTACAAGCAAGAGCGTATTTAAGAAGATTTGCGACTAAACTTATAAGTGATTACCCAGAATTTGGACCTCTGTACAACAGTATTTTAGAGAACGAATTAAGGGAAGAAGTAGCAGATGCTGAATTGTTAGGATTGTAAATGAACGGAGAAATAAATAAATTAGTAGATGAAATAATAAAACAAGATAGTTTACCTGGTCGTAATTCTGCATTAACAGATGAAACTATACAAGAACTAAGAGAAAAAACCTCTGTAGAAGATGTAGAAGCTGCTGCTTTATTAGCAGGTGTAAATGAAACATACATAAATGATGCTTTAGAAGCATTAGGATTAAGTGATGTAGAAGCAGGTTCAGATGATATAACTGCATTATTTGGATTTGGTGATGATGAGATAATTGGTGGTTTGCCAAGTGATTACATACCTAGAGAGCCAACAGCAACAGATTTTTACAAAGAAGGCGATCAGTACAGAATATTTGCTAATTTACCAACAGAGGATTTGTATTCTCTACAAGCAAGATTGATACAAGGTGGGTTGTTAGCAAGAGGTTCATTTACACCTGGAGATTTTGATACTGCTACTGCAACTGCTATATCACTTGTATTAGGCAGACAAAATAGATTAGGTGTTAAATCAGGAGAAAAAAACACAGCTTGGAATGAAGCATTGTTACTTTATCAAAACGAACCATTACCAAGTGGCTCAGAATTATCTGTGTACTTACCACCAGATTATGCAGAAGTATCAACAAGAATTAGAAATTTATTTACTGAAGAATTAAACAGACAACCTAAAGGTTATGAGTTAAAATTACTTGCAGAACAATTTTTTAATGATGCTTCTTTGCAATCACAACAACAATCAGAGCTACAAGAAATGGCTTTTGGACCTACTGTAAGTGAATTAGAAGCAGGAAATGTAGGAAGTAAAAATATACAAGGTGTTGTATCAGATACAGGCTTACAAGAAGTTTCTCCTACAGGTAGATTGTACGAAAACTTTAATAATTTAATACAGAAAGAAAAGGATAGGTTAGGAGCTAATGCTGATATACAAACAACTGGTCGCAATATGCTTGGTACTATTCTTGGTACAAGGAGATAATATGGCAAATCCACAAGAAGTAGAAGCATTTAGAATTGCAATAGCATTAACTGAAGGTGGTGGAAAGATAAATTACGAGCAAGTCAATAGTAAAACTGGTGCTTATGGTGCTTATCAATTTTTACCAGGTGATGATTGGGAATGGTATTCTACAACTGCTGGTTATCCTGGTGCAGACATAAAAGATCCAACAGTACAAGATGCTGTCGCTAGATATTGGTTTAATAGAAATTATAACGATTTAGGTTCTTGGGAACTTGCAGCTATTGCACATTTTGCAGGTAGAAAAAGAGCTTTTTTAGCAAAAGAAAATGGCATAGAAACTGTAATAAATTTAAAAGATGCAACAGGTACAAATGTAGGTACATATGTAGATAAAACAATGAGTAATTATATGAAACAAAAACCAAAAGAAGATATGAAGTTATTTAGAGCAAAAGAACAACAATCAACATTTTACAGTAATCCTGTTGATGCAACCGAAATAGTAAATAAAGAAGCAGCTACAGTATTAGATGCTATATCTACAGGTATAAGTAATGGTGGTAGAAAAAAATTACCAATAAACACACAATCAGATTTTAAAGGACAAGTTCCTAGTCAAGCAGGTAGCTTTGAAGCAACTCAAATAAAAAGCAATATTGCTAGACAAACTATAGATAAGGTTAGTCAATTTGGACAAACTATAGAACAGGCATTTCAACAATACTTAGATGCAGTAAAAAATGGATGAAGATAACCTACCTATTCCTGAAAATGCTAGTGAATTAGAATTTTTAGAACAAGAATCAAAACAAAATATATTTATTGAATCTGAAGATTTGCCAATTAATGAAGAAGTTCTTAAACAACAAGTAGCTGCTAGACAATTAGGTTATGGAGATGATGAACTTAAAATTATAGAAGGAACAGCATTTAAAGAAGTTATGGATGATATGGATGCTAAAGGCATTAATTATTCAAATGTAGATATATATAGTTATATACCTGAAAGTGAAAGATTAACTCCTTATTTAATATTTATGGAAGATGTTAGAAACAGATGGTACACAGATGAATTTGTAGAATATTTAGTAAAAATATCAGCATCAGGTGCTTTTAAAAATATAGGTTATAATGATTTACCTTTTTCTCCTGCTGCACAAATACACGAACACGCATTAAACATTTCTTTTAGGAGAGGTCCAGATAACTTTAACAATATGTTGTTAATTGCTATAGATGCTGATAATCCAAGAGGTGGGTTCAATCCAAAGAAGATGGAAATTAAATATATAAATAATATATTTCCAGGTGGTAGTTACAAAGCAACTTTAGAAGAACAAAACAGAAGATTCTGGGAAGAAAAAGGAATGACACCTGAAGGAAAATGGTTACCAGAAGTTGCTGAACGAGGAATAATTAGAATAGTTGATGCAGATGGAAATGTAACCTATGAAAATTTTAAAGGTGAACCAATACCTGCTGATGACCCAAGATTAGAACAATACAAATTTGATGATATGACTGCAAAGCTAGAAGCAGAAGCATACAACAAAGCAGAAGGTCCTGAAAAATTAAAAATGATGAGAGATAAAAATATTATTACAGAATATGAATATCAAGAATTATTAAAAGGAAATGACCCTTTTACTCCAGAACCAGACACACCAAAAAATGTAGTAGATGAAGTAAGTGAATTACAAGATGCACTTCGTAATAAATATAAAAATGAATTAGATGAATTAAATATAATTAAACGACCTTTTTATGATCCATATAAAGAAATAAATACAAATGGTATATTTATAGAAAGCATAGTAATAAAACCAGAGTTTCGTGGTGGTGGTACTGGTTCAAAAATAATAGAAGAGATACAACAATTTGCTACTGAGAATAATTTAGGTATAGAGTTAGAACCTGATAGACAGGGGGGAAATCAAGTAAGAAGGTTTTGGGAAAATCGTGGTTTTGTATTACAAGAATATTTTGATGAAGCAGGGAATCTAATAACAGATAATAAAGAATTAAATAATGTGTATAAATGGGTTCCATACAATACAGATAATCGCCCATTTGGTCCAGGTGCAGCATACATAGATGAAATACTAAACGCAAATACACAACTTGTTGATGAGTTACCTTTATCACAAACTGTAAAAAATCAATTTAATAATTTAGTACAAGGTAGAGCAAAGAACTTAGCAACACCTGGTGGTGTAGCAGATGCAGTAGATGTATGGGAACTAAGTGTATTAGGTCTTATGATTGCTGCTGTAGCATACAAAGAATATGATGAAATACCAACAATACTAAAAAATAAAACAGTAGATATGTTTAATGCTGTTCTTGCACCATATAATATACCACCAGTACCTAAAGAAGAATATGATTTAGATTATGAGTTTGTTAATAAAGTTGTAGAAACAGGAGAAAAGTTTATGCCTACTGATATTATTATAAAGAAAGTAGGAAATGTTACTAAAGGAGCAGCAGAAACAGGTGCTGTAACAGGATTTGGATATATACCACCTAACCTAACAAAGACTGATACAATAGAAACAACACAAAAAATACAACCTGGAGTACAAGAAGAAAAAATGTTTGAACAAGCAAAACCTAAAAAAAGTAAAGCAACAGGTGGTGCAGGAGTTAAAATTTTATAATGGCTGAAAAAATAATACAACAAGGCGATAGAAAATCACCAGAAGAAGTAATAGCATTAATACAAAAATATTTTCCTAATGCAATAAATGAAAGAATAGGACAAAATAACAAGTTAGCAGTATTGTATGCAACATTTTTTGGAGAATCTAGTTTGTTTGCTACTGTGCAATCAGGATTTAATGCAAAAAATCAAAATATAGATAACAGATCTGGTAAAGCAGAACCATCATTTGGTTTAGCACAGATAAATGCTGATGTGCATTTAAGTAGCATATTAGACAAAATGGGTATAGACAAAAACGATACAAACATACAAAATGCTATATCTAATACAAACTTTTACGATTTAGATGATGCAACACAATTATCAGTTGCAACTTGGTTATCAAACCCAGACAACAACTTAACAATGGCAAAAGAAATATACGATTTGCAAGGAATACCAGCTTGGTCTGCATATAAACCAAACGATACTACTTGGCAAATGAATTATCAAGCAGGTTTAACAATACCTAACTTTACTTCACCAACACAAACAACACCACCAAGTTCAAAAAGTATATATGAATTAATAGATGAAGCATTTGAAGGTGCTGAATCAATGTCTGCTGATGCCACTAATTACGAAGTAGATGAAATAAACAAAGAGTTAGGTATTACTAATACAGCTTTAGGTTCTTCAATAAAAAGAGGCTGGGAAAGAGCTATGCGTGGTGATTTAGATGCTGCTGGTTATATAAAATTAGTTGAAGATGTCAATGAAGCTATAGCTGAATATCAAAATCCAGACAATTCGTTAGCACAAAGAGCAGGTGCATTTTTAAGAAAAGGTGCTATGGGATTAGGATTTCTTTCTCGTGGCGTTGGAGCTTTACTAGAAGAAACTTTTGCTGGATTATTTAACTCTGGTGCAGATATATTTAGAGCAGAACCAGGTGGAATAGGAGATGCTTTTTTTGATGCTTTATTAGGTGCAAATCAAGGTACTAATTCTTTATCTACTTGGTTTGATGATAATAAACCAGGTTACAGATATGATTCTGCTATTAACAAATGGATTAATATAAATAATAATAAAGAAGCAACGGCAGAAGAAGTTTTAAATACAGAAACACAAACAGCAGAACCTGAAACAGTTTATTGGGCAAGACAAGGAGATAGTTGGATTACAACTACAGAAACAGATAAACCTGCTGATGCAATATGGGGTTGGGATTTAGATGAGTTTAATGGTGTAGATAAATCAGAGTTTGAACAAAGCAAGTATGCAGACTTTGCTGCTCTTAGTGCTGATTTTCCTAGACTACTATCGTTAGCAACACCAGAAGATACAACAACACCTACGGCAACTATTACACAAGAAATATCAAGAGATTGGAATACAGATGGTTCTAACATAATAGAGCTTAATGGTAAAAGATATGCACTATTTGAAAAAGATGGAGAGTTTAAAAGTGCAGGATCAGAAGATGAATTTAACGATATATTAAATGATGGTTTTAGACCAATAGGTAATAAAAACTCTATATGGACAGATTTTCAAACAACAGAAAACATAAGTGATGATGACATAAATGTATTAGTAGAAGATACTGTAGATTACGAAACAATAGATTTATATTCTTCAGATAAAAGACAAGGTACTGCACCATCACAAGTTGCAGAAGCTATGGCAACTACAGCAGATACAACAGCAGATGCAGTAGAAGATGAAGCACAACTTGTAACAGAAACATTAAATGATTTTAACAACATACCTAAAAATGCAGTAACAATACAAGCAGGAGAACAACTATTTTTAGCTTACGAAGTTCCTGGTGCATATGGTCAGTTATACACAGGTGAGCCATTACATATGATTTATGAAGTATTAGGTAATGATTTGATTGAAGCAGGTTTATTGACACAAGGTGCAACACCCAATGTAAATATTAGTTTGCCATCTGTAGATAGCTTAAATCAATATGGAATAATTGTAGGTGGAACAGATGAACTTACTGATGATGTAGAACACCCATTTATAAGATTTGTAGAAAATTTTGAAGCTGGTAAAAGAATAAATCCTTGGTTAGCAGATACATCAATAAACCCTAATACAGGTGAAACATATCAAAAAGATGCTATAACTTTTTTAGCAGAACAAGCATTAGAACAATTTACACCAGAGGAAACACAAGTACGCTACGAAGGATCTGATTGGTATCAAAAATCTACAACACAACAAAAGACTTGGCTTACAACTGTATTAACACAACCAGCACAAGCTGAACAAGACATACAAGATAAACAAATAGAAGTTAAAGCAGCTATGGAAGCAAATGGTATTGCAAGTCCACCTGATGCGTTAGTTAATTGGGTTGCAGATAAAGCAGTTACAGGTATGTGGACACAGGTCTATACAGACCAACAGATAGCTTTACTTGCTGACCCTTACAAACCTGGCACAAGAGATACAGGTATGGTAAACTTTATAGAAGGTGTAGGCGTAGGAACTCTTGATAGATTATCTGTAGGGGAAAAAACAGTAACAGATTTATACAGAAGATATTTAGGTCCATCATTAGGTAATGCAAGTGATGATGAAATAGCAGAAAAAGCAGGATTACTCAGGTCTGACCCTGATGCAGAACAGCAACTAAAATCTTATTTAGAGCAACAAAGACTTGCTATGTTTGGTAATTACACAAATCCAACTTTGACTTACAATGATATTGTGCAACCTTATAAAAACTTAGTTAATCAAGTGTGGGGTCAAGAAGTAGATGAAACACAAGACTGGTTTATAAAAATGGTACAAGACAACGACATAGAAAAAGCATATACAACTCTTAGAGAAAAAGGTATGGAACAAGGTATAGAAAGAGTACAAGACCAAGCATTAAATGATTTACAAAAAAGTATAGGTCAAGGACAAATTGCACCACAGTTAGGAGCTAATACATAATGGAAGAATTTTTAAATAAAGCTAGAGCATTATATCCAGGTTTACCTGAAAGTTTTATACAGTTGTATGCACGATATTGGGAAAGCACAGGAGATGCACAACAAGCAATTAGCCAAACTAGACAAGATCCACAATATGACAATATATTTCCTGGCAACAAAACAGAACGAGGACAGATTAGATATGATGAAGTAACTTACTTTGCATTAGAAGATTCGTACATAGGTACACTTGCAGAGTATGGCATACCTAGAGCTACATCATTAAACATACTTCAAGATAGATTTGTCAATTTATTAGAAAACGAAGTATCTGCTAATGAATTTCAACAAAGAGTTGCAGCAGTATATCGTGGAATACAAGAAAACATACCACAAGTGCAACAATTTTATGCTGATAACTTTGGTATAAATTTAGATGAACAATCAATATTTCTTGGTGCATTAGACCCTACTGTAGGAGAAGATATTGTTGCTGGTAAAATTACTACTGCCCAAATAGGTGGAGAAGCTGCTAGAGCAGGATTTACAATATCATTAGAAGAAGCAGAAAGAATACAACGATTTGGATTATCACAACAAGAAGCTAGAAGATTATTTACACAAGCACAAACAGAAATACCTAGAATACAAGAGTTACAAACTAGAGGTGGTAGAGAACCTGTAGAACAGTTCGGTTTAACAGAATTTACAGAAGCAGCAGTATTTCAAAGTCCAGAAGAATTAGAAGAGATACGAAGATTAGAAGCAGAAGAACAATCTAGTTTTACACCTATAGGTGGAGCTACTAGGCGTGGTGGTAGAGTAACAGGATTAACTCAATATTAAAACCTT
>CETC01014557.1_pt1 | contig 13490 bp, 18 predicted proteins | sample 326911 | NCBI WGS metagenome assembly CETC01 (sample SAMEA2622694, study PRJEB7988) | marine metagenome | isolation source: saline water (ENVO:00002010), including | reverse complement strand
GCTGAAGAATGTGCTGTTGGAGATGCTGCGTCCTATAGATCTGGGTGATGAAGAAGAAACGGGGGATCTTTGACGACACCGACACCGACACCGACACCGATGACGACACCGATGAGCAAGACTCACCGATTACGGCCTATGATCAATGGCTGAGCGATAACCCCGAGCCGGTTAGACCTAGCCTGGCACCGCCCAGTATAGATCAATACAGCGGGACGGGTGCGTATAATCGTTATCAGTCAGATTATCGCAAGTGGGAAGAGGCTAAGAATGCGTGGGACAATTGGAATTATCGGAGACGCATAGAAGAAAGTAGAAGCGGGCAGGGGTAAATACAGCATAAGGAATCGGCCATGGCACTAGCAGCAATATTAGCCGCAGCCCAGATGGGGAAAATGGGCTACGACATGTACAACCAGCGGCAGACCCAAGCGGAGCAAGATCGGCTGCGCAAGGAGCGTATGCGCGAACAGGAGTTGATGAACGCTCTCGCTACGCTGCGCCGACAGCAGCCCCAGCAGCTCAGCATGGCGACAAGCCCGACGCCAGCCCAAGTGGGGCGCGACCACACCTCGGGCCTGCTAGGCAACTTGATTAGAGCGGGCCAGATCTACCAAAACTACAAAGCGACGAGCTAGCTATGCGGATGCCTTCCATACGAAACCGAAACCCGGTAAATTTGCGGCCTGGCACTGCTGAAGTTGGCCAGCGTTACTGGGATCGCCATGGATTTACCGGCGTGGATGACCGAGGCTTCGCGCAGTTCGACTCCTTAGAAGGCGGGCTGAATGCCGCTCGGCAGCAGCTTCGGGTGGACACAGCGCGTGGCCTTACGCTGGGCGCATTTCTCGACAAGTTTGTCGGCGCTGAGGCCGATACTGTGGGCACAGCCAACGCCAAGCGCAACGTGCCCCAGCTCGTAGGAGCTACGCTGGACACCAACCTGCAAGAGATCGATCCCGACTCGCTACTACGAGCGATGATTGTCAGCGAGGGAGGTCAGGAAAACCTTCAGACTTACGAGCCCTACCTTACGACGCCTGCAGACCCCCAAGATAGAACAGGGGCATGGAGCGACCCTGGCCAAGGAGCGGAGGACCGGCGCAGGCTAAAGCGTCGAGAGCGATATCCCGATGCTTATTTGGCAGAACAAAAAAGACAGGATGAGGCCCGGGCTAGTGCGATACCGGGCCGTGATCCCGACCTAATTGATGAATATGATCGTATGGGCGGTCAGATGGAGACGCCGGTAGGCCCGGCGCTGCCTGGTGGCCCTAACATGATGACGCCGGTAGGCCCGGTGACTGCGCCCGCGCCAGAGCCATTGCCTGATGTGCGCACCTCTCCAGATCAGCCGAGCGCGATGTCGCGTTTTGCAAGTCCAAGAATTCGCCAAGCGTTGGAGTCGGCCCGGCAGGCTCAAGAGCCCAGGTATGCTGGAGAGGTAGCAGAGACAGCCGAAGCAATTGGAGATCAATTTGGAACGCTGGAAGAGAGGGAGCGAAGACGCCGCGAAAGGCAAGGCGAAGCGTTTCGAGTAGGGCGCGATATTGACATCACAGCAAGCCCAGAAACAACGATACAGCGTCCCACGGGCGAGCAAGAGACACTGAATCGACAAGGGGTGTCTGAATCCCTGCAGACGATTGATCCAAGTGCTTTTGTTGCCGACCAGCAAAGAGGTATGGATTCGCAGCTTGCTGGAGTGGACTTAGAAGGCATGGCACCCGAAAGCCCGTCTTTCCTCTCCCGCCTGGGCAGCGGCATAAAAGACAACCCCGAGGTCGCGCTGCAGATCGCTGCGCTTCTGGGCGGCGTGGGCTCGGGGCTTATGGGCCGAGGTCGCTTAGCCAAGCAGCAGGCAGAGCAAGACGCTGCCAACCGGCAAGCCGCAGCCTATGCAAACGCTATTAGCACTTTGACCCGTGGCCGCACTACGCCAGCAATAGCGCCGAGGCAGGTGCGCAGCACTCCCGGTACCGCTGAGACGATCATGGATGTCCTGGGCACATTGGGCCAGGGCGGGGCACAGATCATGGCGGGACGCCGCCAGCAGCGCCAGGCCGAAGAAGACCGGCAGCGGGCCCAGGCCATGGAAGATTTTAAGATGCAGTACATGACCCGGGGTCAGGACATCGAAGAGCGGGGTCAGGACATGGACCTGATGGGCCAAATGCTTCGGGCGAGTGGTGGGGGTGGAGCAGGAGGAGCTGGTGGCGCTGCGGCCCCAGGTGCCAACGAGATAGACGTTTTAGATCAAGTCATTGACGTAGCGGAGCAGCTCTACGAAGGAGCCCCGACGGGGCCCGTCATGGGCATGTTCGGCACCAGCCCATACTCCCAGTATCTGGAGTCGGGCCAAGCTGCTTCGCAATACGACGGCTATCGAAACATCATTAAGGGCCAGATCGCCAAGCTGATCGGTGGCTCTCGTCCGAGTGACTTGGACATGAATTTAGCTGACCAGATCGTCCCAACGCGACGTGACTTATCCGCACCGCAAAAGTTCAATCTGCTGCGCCAGCTCAACCAGTTCCGCAGAGGACAAGGCATGGAGGGGAACATCGGCCACATGATCGATCCCGGTGGCCTCACGTTCACGGCCGGGCAGACCGACATGAGCATGAACTATTCGGCCATGTCAAACTCACAGCTTTTGCAGTATGCAACGCGCAACAGAGACGATGAAGCTGCGCAAGCGGAAATGGAACTTAGATTGAGGAATAAGGGGCAAGGCAACTGATATGGCCATCAGCGACGACCTTCTCAGCAAATTTGCTCAACATTCAGGCATTCAGCCAGGTCGTAGAGCCCAGGATGACCTGCTGCGCCGGTTTGGTGAGCGCGTCCAGAGTCGCGGTCGGCAAATCACAAGCATCGAAGACTTCCTGGAGGCCTGGGAGGAGGAGGACGTTGACCTCTTGGAGCTGCTAGGCAACATCCCCGGCTCGGCCGTCCAATTCGGCGGCGACGTAGCGTCAGCGCTGGGTGAAGTCGTCACCAGCCCGGTTCAGACGGCCAAGGCCTTGGGAACGCTGGGTGTGGGTGTCGCGGATCTGCCGCTACGAGCAGCAGGTCAGGAGGCTACGGGCATCCAGCGCCGAGGCCGAGAGGCTTTAGGCGAGCTAGCAGGCGGCATAGCGGGATCGCTTACGCCTCAAGCCCTTACGGAGCGGCCTGTAGAAGGATTGGCCAACCTGGCCGTAGGGGGCGGCACAGCGCTGAAGGGCCTTGGGGCCCTCTCGCGGGTCGGCCGTATGCCCCAGGTCGCTGAGACGCTCCAGAAAGCCGGTAGAACGGCTATGGCTGCGGATCCCACTACGATGCCCTTTAGGGCCGCTGCGGGAGCCACAAGGGCTGCAGGGCGAGGCATCGGCCGCATCACGGGCGCAGGCAGACGCCGGGCCCAGGAATTCGGGGAGTCCATAGGCGGCGAGACGCCCACCGGGCGCAAGGTGCCCTTATGGAAAGAGGTGCTGGCAGGCGGTGCGGCGTTTACGACGGGCACGTCGCCTGGGACGATCCTTCTGACGCTGGAAAAAGCTCGGGAAGGGTTGGGCAGTGTCATACGAGAGGCGCGGAATGATCGTTTAGGGGCCTGGGAGGACATCGTCAAGCGGGGCGTAGAGGCGACGAAGAAGGTGCGGACGCAGGCGAATAACCTGTATGAGCAGGGCAAAAACCAGATACGGCAAACGGGTGCCCTAGATGATCTCGTATCGCATCAAGAGATTTTGCCGGGCATACAGCAGACGCTGGCGAGATTTGGAGTGCGGATCGATGCAAAGCCCGTAGACATCACAGGGGCCCGACCGCCCCAGGGGTCTATGCCCACGGGGGCCTACGCCGACGTGCGTCCTCCAGTGGTCGGGAGGAAGACTGAATACAAGGTGGAATTCGATGACAACTCTGCCGTCTCGGAGATTGGAGCGAATCGCTCAATTATAGCTAAGCAAGTACGTGACCTGCTCAATAACTGGGCAAAGGGTGATGCAGGCACAGACGTAGATGCCATGCGCCTGGAGCATATACTAACTCGCCGCAAGCAGATCGATGACTCTATATCGGCCTTGGGGCCCTTGGACAACGTATCGGCCAGCACCCGTGCTATCCTGAGCGATATACGCACTCAGCTTCGCAGCAAGTTCGATGAGAAGGTGCAGCAGAGGGGCCTGACGACAGACTATTTTGGCGGCTATGAAGATGCCAAGATCGCCCTGGAGGAGTATCGGTCCATGCTGGGCTTAGGGCCCGAGATGGTGTCAGAGGCCGGGAAGTTTGGCGACGGGATGAAGCTAGAGTCCATCCGCAAGATGCAACGAGCCTTGAATGAGGGAAACGAAAACGTCCTTAACCGCATACGCGGATTAGAAGACATCGCACAGGACAACACCATCATGGCGCGTATGGTTGGCGCTGCCATGCAGCCGCTGCTCGGCTCGGGCCTGGTCGTCAAATCTGAGATCAGCCAGGCCTTCCGCGCTGCCGCCGGGCTGGGTGCCGGTTTGTGGAATGCCCCCGCTGTAGTGCTGTTTTCGCCCCGGGCCGTCAACGAGCTGCTCGTGCGAATGGGAGGCCCTGGCGGGATGGCGATGGGCGCAGCGGCACGAGGACAGGCGCAGGCTCTAGTGCAGTCGGTGCGGGCAATGCAGCCCAAGCTCAAGCCCTTGGGCATCGATCTCAAAGACATAGCCAAAGAGGGCATGACGATTGGTGTGCTATTGGAGCGTTTAAACGAAGTAGCAAATGCTGAAGAGCAGCAAACGATGAGGCGATAATGGGCACTATATCCAGACAGACGACATGGGCAACCGGCGATACGCTGACCGCCAGCGACCTAAACGGCGAATTCGATAACATACTCAGCACAGCCAACGGCAGTTTAAACGCCGACAACCTGGGCGTCACGGCTGGTCAGGCAGCGGCTTCCAAGGCGGTAGTGCTGGATAGCAACAAGGACTTTGCCGATACCTCCAGCGGCAACCAGATCCGCAACCTAACAATAAGCGGGTCGCTTAAGGTTGGCACGACGTTTTTGCCCGATGCTTCGGGCGGGGCCGACTTGGGCAGCACGTCGCTGGAGTGGGGCGATGTCTACATAGCCGATGACAAGAAAATCTATCTTGGCTCCGACCAGAACATCACCCTCCAATATGACGAAACCACAAACGACGCCTTGGAGATCGCTGCAGCCGTCGAAGGGGCGGCACTTGGCATTGTCTTAAAATCCGACCAGGGGGACGATGCCGGGGATGAGTGGAAGCTCAACATAGCTGATGGCGGCACTCTAACACTCGGCAATGACATCGCCTCCGCAGGCACCTATGTTACGCACCTGACCCTAACACCCAACTCAACGGTATCCAGCTCGACGCTGGCCTTGGCCGGGGGCCTGACGGTAGCTGGGACGGCAGGGATTACCGGCGTAGCTACGGTGGGTGGCCTGACAATAGGGTCGGCGGTCATCAACGAAGCCGAGCTGGAAACGATTGACGGCATTACGGCAGGCACCGTCGCGGCTTCTAAGGCCGTGGTCGTGGACTCCAACAAAGACATTGCCTCCTTTAGGAATGTTACACTAACAGGCGAACTGGACGCTGCCACGCTCGACATATCGGGGAATGCTGACATAGATGGCACGACCAACCTCGACGCAGTGGACATTGACGGTGCGGTGCAGGTGGATGCCACGATAACAGTGGGGGCCGACGACCAAGGCTACGACATCATTTTTTACGGCGACGCCGCCTCGGCTAACATGACATGGGACACCTCCGCAGACGACCTGATCCTTAATGGCGGTGCGGGCCTTATCGTCCCTGATGGCCAGCTAACGCTTGGGTCTACGGCGCTGGCGGCTACAGCTGCTGAGTTGAATGTGTTAGATGGCGTCACCGCAGGCACGGTAGCAGCCAGCAAGGGCGTCGTAGTGGACGCTAACAAAGACATCGGCTCGTTTAGGAATGTTACACTAACAGGCGAGTTGGATGCGGCCACGGGCGATTTTAGTGGCGATGTCGATGTTGACGGAACACTTGAGGCCGATGCTATAACGCTGAACGGAACAGCCCTTGGCTCACTTTACAGCCCCATTGCCGGTAGTAGCTCTATTGTAACAGTCGGCACGATAGGAACAGGCACATGGCAGGGCACCGCAGTAGCCTCGGCCTACCTTGATGCCGACACTGCGCACCTATCGACTACGCAGACATTCAGTGGGGCCAAAACCTTTTCGGCGGCTGCTCAATTTTCCAATACCGTAACAGTCGGAGAAAACGGAACGGGCTACGATGTTCAACTATTTGGCGATACGGCAGGGTCCAGCGTATTGTGGGATCAGTCGGCTGATGACCTGATCCTAACAAATGCCGGGCTGGCTGTCGGCAGCGACGCTACGGGGGATCTCTACTACCGTAACAGCAGCGGCTATCTAGCGCGGCTGGGCGTAGGAAGCGACGGGCAAGTGCTAACAAGCACGGGCACTCTCCCGAATTGGGAAGCCGCTGCCGGTGGTGGTCATACTATACAAGAAGAAGGCAGCAGCCTTACGCAGCGCACTAACCTGAACTTTGTTGGTGCTGGCGTAACAGCCACCGATGATAGTGGCAATAATGCTACAAAAGTCACGGTGACTCCTACGGGCGCGTCCTTGCCCGTTACGCGCTCCGATGGATCTACGAGCGACCCCATTGCCCTGACCTCTGCGGCCCTTGGCGAGAGTTTGGTATCCGACACCTCGCCGCAACTTGGCGGCAACCTCGACGTAAATGGGCAGTCTATTGTCTCCGATGGTAGCAACGAGAATATCCCGATCACGCCCCACGGTACGGGTTCGGTGGTTGTCTCCAAGATCGATGTCGCTGCGGGTGAGATCGACGGCACGGCAATAGGTGCGAACTCGGCTTCTACTGGGGTGTTCACGTCGCTAAGTGTTAGTGACGGCAATATCACCAACGTAGGCGACATAGCCGTAGATACGATAAGTGGCGATGCGGATAGCAATACGACGATAGGGTTCCCGGGGTCCGATGTGCTGACGCTGAGTACTGCGGGTAGCGAGCGTATGCGGATCGACTCCAGTGGCAATGTTGGCATCGGCACTGCAACACCGCAGTCGGGGTTACACGTATACGATGGAGACGCAGGTACAATCAGCCCTGCGAGCTATGGCGATGTAGCAGTGTTTGAGGCGGGTGATAGTAACGGAATCAGCCTATTTACGCCAGATGCAAATCAAGCCAACATTGTTTTTGGTTCCGATTCGTCGGACTCATATGCTTGGATTTGGGGCAAATACAATGGTGGTTCGCCACAGGTCGGCATTGCGGAGGCAAATGTTGGCATCGGCATGACGCCCGGCAACACGTTCGATGTCTTATCCACCGCCGGCAACCAATTCAGTTCGATGATCAAAAACTCAAACAGCACAAACCCGCAGGGGTTATATATACTGCACAGTGCCGCAACAGAATCAGGCACTACGTATCCATTTATACAGTGCAACAATTCGTCTGAGAGCAAGTTCATCGTCTATACCAATGGCAACGTACAAAGTCGCACCAATAGCTACGCTGGCATCAGTGACCTCAAGATTAAACAGGACATCACAGATGCTCGCTCGTATTGGGATGATTTCAAATCGGTGCGGTTTCGCAAGTTTCGATTCAAGAAAGATGTGGAATTGGATGCGGATGCGGGGTATATGTTCGGCGTTGTATCGCAGGAACTGGAGCCGATCTTTCCGGGTTTGGTTTACGAAACGCCCGACAAAGAGCATCAAGATGTACCTGTATATGAGCAAGTTGTAAAACTTGACGAGAATGGTAATGCAGAAGTAGACAGTGACGGCAATAATATTCTCGTCGACAAATTGGATGACGATGGCAATAAGATTGCAAAAGTTGACGAGGATGGTAATGCTATCACAGAAGATAAAATCGTCGATTTGGGTACTACGACAAAGGGCGTAAAATACTCAATCCTTAGTCAGATCGGTCTTAAAGTGGTCCAAGAATTACAGACGCGCCTTGAAGCGGCAGAGGCCAAGATCGCGGCGTTGGAAGCGGCGTAGGATGAAATTGATAACGGAGACTAATAATGGCTGATAGAAAACCCCTCAAAGTCCTGCCCGATGGCGGTGGTGACAGCACGGGCCTTGGTGAGTTTGTCGCTGCGGATACCGTTGGTGTAGTCGATGGCGGGACGGGGCTGGCCGCAGTTGGCAACAATCAACTTTTGACGGGCCACAGCTCAAGCACTACTGGTGCGCTTACGTCGCAGAGCAACCTGACCTTCGACGGCAATCATTTGACGCTGGGTGACGGAGATCTCGTTATCGGCACCGCTGGTCACGGCATTGATTTTAGCGCAACGTCCGATGGAGCAGGAACCGATAGCAGTGAATTACTTGACGATTACGAGGAGGGTACGTTCACTCCATTGCTCGGAGCGCACTCATCGAACGGTACACATAGTTACACAACTCAAGTGGGTCGATACACCAAAATCGGAAACGTCGTGCATATCTGGCTGAATTTAGAAATTAACACGCTTAATACCAGTGGGACGATTTCGGGGAATCTGGAGATCAGAGGACTGCCGTACACGAGCGACAATGTCTCAGGTCAAATGTATATGGGCACGTTTTTGCCGTCTGGCCTCGTAGTAAGCGGGGTGGGACCAGTCGTTATGATGGGCATCAACGAAGCTAAATTGAGCATGGCCGAAGCAAACGATAATGCGGGCTATTCGATGTTCACTTCATCTGACGTTGCGTCGGGCGATAGATTTTACATTCAGGTTAGTTATCACACAGCCTAATAAGGAATAGAGGCAATGGCGCTAAATAAAACTATTATAGATGATAAAATAGAAATTGTAAGCGACTACAAGCACATTCAAATTCGCACTGCTACTGTAGTTGAAGAAGATGGGACTGAATTGTCTCGTTCGTTTAGTCGTCGCGTGCTGACGCCCGATGCGGATGTTAGTGGCGAGTCTGCGGAGATCCGTGGTATCGCGGCGGCAGTCTGGACTGATGACGTTAAATCGGCATGGCAGACTTTTCAAGAGTCGTAGGGTGGATGCCGATCTCATCATCTCCGTAGTAGCGTTCGCTCTGGTCGCGCTGATCGGCGCTAACACGTGGTTGCTGTTATCGGTACGGGATAGAGTTAGCAAGGTGGATCGGCGCGTAGAGGGTCAGAACCAGCGATTGACTAAAGTGATAGAGTGGGCAGAAGGGCAGGTGCCGCCCAAGCGAGGCAAGTAATATGCCGAGAAGGCTACCACGTGACCCCAAAACGATTGGGTCATTTGCTGAATTGCGGCAAAAGTATTCCGAGCTATACGATGCCTACGATGAGAAATCGAGGCAACTTTCCGCAACCTCGTCTACGCTTAAGTCACGGACGCACGAAGTACGCGGCACTAAAGCGGATTTAAAGAAGGCCAAGAGTGAGCTTGTAACCCTCACCAAGAAAGAACACGCCAAGAGCAAGGAAAAATCCAGTGCAGCATACGCCAGTACAGCGGCCACTACACTTATTATCGCATATCAGGTTGTCCAGGTCAGCGGAGGTTGGGGCAAGTGGGCACCCGTGATGGAGCATGAGGCAACCATCGGAGTGCTTCAGGTGATGATCGGCAGTCTGCTGGCGTGGGCGATGCGGCCCTTGCAATAGGAACCTAAATGGAACCAACGACAGATCCCATCACGTATCTAATGACCGGCGGCGGCGTAGGCGGTGGCGCCGTGGGCGGGTATATACTGAGCCGGGTGCTGGGGAACCACACCAACGGCAACAAGCAAAGCAATCCCGAGCTGGTGGCCATCGCGGCCAAGCTCGACCAGACAAACGAATTACTTAACGAGTTATTGCGCTCTCAAGCCAGGCTTGAGGGCGTCCTGTCCAAATAGGAGACGACGATGGCTATTGAGATCGCCCAAAAGATAGAGGCCATGGAGGCCGAGATGGTGAGGACTCAGGAGGCGCGCCAGAACGCTCTCAGACAGGCCCAGGAAGCCGAGGCCATGCTACAGCGCCAGGCAGGCTATATCGCAGGCCTGAGAGAGATACAGGAGGCCGAGGCCCAGGCCAATGGCCAGGTCGAGGTCGAGGAACCCGAAGCCGTGGAGGCTTAGTTATGATTGATATCGTTAAAAACATCGTGGACAAAGTCCAGAGCCGTAAGCTCGGCGTGACGGCAGTGGCTGGGGTTGCTGCAGGCACGGGTGCCGTCGATATTACCTGGCCGATTGCCGCCATTGCCATGGCCTATATCCTGGGCCAGGCATACGTGGATGGACGAGGCTAAGTTTTACCAAAGTTTTACCACTAGTATAGTAAACGCCCCATCCCTCGCGGCAATGCGGTGCAACGTATTTCCTATGGGGATGGGGCGTAAGTTGTTGCTCCCACAAAATTTTAGGGTACGTATTTCCTATAGATTCCTATTAGTTCCTATGTGCGTGGACTGTGTTTATCACTTGTTGTAGTGACCCGCAACCATGGCATTTATCCCCCTCGAAAAACAGCCGGTTACGTAGTAGTGGGTAGCAAGGCTGGCCTACGGGTTTTACCAAAGTTTTACCAGCCCAAGCTTTCTTGCATCCGACCCATGGCGTCCGATGTCTCTTGCTCAAACAAATGGGAATATGTGTCCAGGGTTATACTGGGCTTCTCGTGCCGCATTTGGCGCTGCACAGTCAAGATGTTCTCGCCGTTGTATATCATAATTGACGCACAGGTGTGGCGCAGGTCGTGGAACGTGTAGTCTGAAGACAGCCCAGCTCGGGCAGCAGTCCGTTTAAACGCCTTATACCATTTGTCGTAACTGTCGAGCGTACCGGCCTGGCCGTAGATTTGCCGCGAGTTGCCAAAGGCATAATTGTACGACTTCTCAATCGGCCAGATGAAATCGTTCTCTATGGCTGTCTTGGTAATTTTCTTGCTGCCCATCTCAGCGACATCAACCGTAATGGTCGCTGGCCAATCGTGAGTCGATAGAGCGATGGCATTAACGTGGGCTATCTGCTGCTTAATGATGGCAACCACAGCAGGCATTAGGGAGACTGTCTGTGTTGAGGCCTCCGATTTAGGGGCTCCCAAACAAAAGTTCTTGTAGTCGTAGTTGCCCATTCGATCACATACTTGGTACGTGCCCTCATCGGGATTAAAAAGGGACTTCCGCATGGCCATCATTTCCCCCATCCGCAGTCCCGAGTTGATGGCCACCTGATACCGTCGGCCTTCGGTGTCGGTGCTGGCACAAGAAATAAAATGTGGCACCTCTGTGATGTTTATCGCTTTGGCCCTGGATGCGTCTGGCTTGCCCAACTTGATCGTGCGACTCTTAGCTGGATTCTGAGCAAGCCAATTCCACTCCACGCCGGTGGCAAGGATGGCCCGCAATAGCGTCAAAGCATTGCGTCTGGTGTTGTAGGCCAGGTGCGATAAGGTGTTCAGCCAGGCGATGATGTATTGCGGCCCGAGCGCTTTGAGCTTGATGGCGCATAGCATGGTCGGCTGATCGTGAGTACCGCGAATACGTTTTAAGTCTTCCTTGTACGCTTTGACGGTGGAGATCTTGGGCACTTGTGGCAGCATTAGCTGCTCCCAACGAGCGCACAGATCTCCAAAAGTCGCATTAGTATGCGCCGTTAGAGCGCTCTTAGCATACTGCTCTGCTATCTTGCCGTCGTAGGCTGTGCGCTTGGCGTCGGTATTGATCTTGCGGCCGGTGTCGGGATCGACATCGGGGATTCGGACCTGGGGGCGCTTCCCGTCAACGCTATGTCGGGAGTAGTAGTATGTTTTGCCCTTCGCTGTCTGTTTTATAACTGCCATGATTATCCTCCTGGGATGAAGTAGCGTAGATTGCAGAGCTGGGTATTCTCCACATTCTTCCTCGTTTGATGCCTTCCAGTTCGCCTCCGCGCAGCCAGTTGTAGACGGTGCGCTGGCAGACATCTAATTGCACCGCCACCTCGGCGGGGCTGTAGTACGTCTCACGGGTTATTAGTGCCATGCTGGGCTCCTTTTATCTTGCGTCGTGGTTCCATATTTTGTCGTATACCTCCTTCACGGTGTCCTGGGGCAGGGCGTCCGAGATATCTACGTCTCCGAGCTTAACCTCCCAGCAGTCTATCGACGGTCCCTCGGCCGGCGTCTCCAGGGTCTGGGGCCGGGTGTCACTGTTGACGATGGCGCGGATCGTGACCGGGATGTAGAGGTCGGCTTCCATCTCGACGTTCCAAGGGGGCTGCTTGTCCATGCTGTCCTCGCATTGCCAGGCCGTGTATTCCACGCCCAAGAATTCGATGCGGCGGCGGCAGACCATCATTGCCCGCGCAAGCTCCACACCCGTATCATGCGTCCATGATTCGACGGTATTTCGGACTTCTTCATTCTGCCGGTCCAGACAAAGCGCTTGTCCTTGAAGACCGATCCTATCCAGTTCTGGCCATTGGTTCGACCAGGGTTAACATGCGCGGCCCGGCGCACATCGTCTATCGTCACATAGCCCTGGGCCCGGGCAATGCGCACGGCCTCGTCGCGGGCCTCGGCCAGTAATTCCGATTGCGTAAGCGCGGCCATGGCCATGCCCTCGTCGCGCAGGGCCTCGCCCTGGTCAAGGTCAAAGCGTAGCTGGGACTGAATCATGTGCGGCTCGGTTTTATAGGTTTCTTTCTTCGGTGAGCAGGGGGCTCAATGCCAAAGCGCTTGCAGGCCCTTGCAAAGCCTACCTGGCTCACTCCCAATGCCTGCGCGGCTGCGGTACTGGTGTTATACATCCGCGCTGCCCGCTCGACAGCAGCACGGTCCAGCTTACGTACCCAGGACTTTGCCATGTGTTACCCTTTCGCGTGGGTGCGGTAGTGACTGATGGACCGCACGGTATGGTCGCTGGTCTTGGCGTGGCGCTGCAGGCGGGCGAGGAAGCTCCACATGCTCTCAAGCTGCTTGGACTGCTTAACCACTACGCCCTCCAGATGAGCGTTATACTCGTTTAAACGCCGCTGCTGTGATGCACTGAGCTTAGTGGCGGGCATCGGTGTGTGTCTCCCCGATATGCCTAAGCATATTCACACACTGACGGCCACCGGCCTCCCCGGCGGTATTCCGCACAACCGGTGATGTTGCCGTCCCGATGCCCGCCATATCAGTAATCGCTCCGCTTGTACGGATTGAGAGATGATCGGCGTCCCGTCTGGACATTGGCCTCGCCCATCGCTTCTTCGGCAACCTGCTGCTGGGCCCGCAAATCGCCTAACAACCTCCACCCGATCTCCTCGGCCTGCTGTAACTGCCCGATGCGCCCCTCACCACACAGCCCCTCGTCATCCATCATCTCGGTGATTACCCGGGTAGGTATCACGCCCTCCTCGGGCTTCCGAAAATTGAGGCCCAGCTTGCTTTGGAGGTGGGCGCGTATGCGCAAGCCCATCTGTTCCTCCTGGCGTATCCGCTGGCCCCAATAAGCCGCAC
>CETC01040329.1_pt1 | contig 13511 bp, 26 predicted proteins | sample 326911 | NCBI WGS metagenome assembly CETC01 (sample SAMEA2622694, study PRJEB7988) | marine metagenome | isolation source: saline water (ENVO:00002010), including | reverse complement strand
TCCGAAAACTTTTCGCGGGGCCGGGATTCGAGTTAAAGATTTGGGGCTTGATGACATTGCAAAAGAATTTGCCGATCCGCTTTCGCAGTCCCAAGCAAACAAAACAGGCGCGTTCCAAAAGAAACTAAACAACACGTTAAGGTGGACGCTCGGCAAGGTTGGGTTCAAAAGAATGGACGAGGTAATGAAGGAACACAACCTGAACTCGGCATTTGCCCAAGCAAGAAAGCAAGTAGCAAATAAAAACTCAAAAAGCTATAGGGATTTTATCGCCGAACAGTCTAAGTTTTTTGAGGGCGAAACGCAAAGTATGGTAGATGCCATTCGACGAGGCGATGCAAGTGACCCGAACGTTAAGGTGTTCTTGTTTTCCAAGCTCGCAAGAACTCAACCAATTTCATTATCTCAATACTCCGAGTTTTATTTGCAGAATCCAAACTTCCGTCCTTTTTTCTTTTTAAAAAGTTTTGGACTCAAGCAATTGGAAACAACGCGAAGGCAAGTGACGCGAAAGATTGCAAGTGGAAATCCAAAGGAAATCCGCGAGGGAATGAGGCAAGCTGTTCGCTTGTCGGTTTTGTTTGGCGGGGGGATCACCGGAGTCAATACGTTTAAGGACTTCATTCTTGATCGCGATGTTTCACTATGGGAAAACGCAGGGGATGCATTGCTTACCTTGTTTGGACTAAGTAGATACTCGGGTCGCAAACTTATTGATCCAGATAAAAGAGTGGAAGGTATAACGGATTTACTTGTTCCTCCAAAGTCTACTGAAATCGTATCAGGCGACGTTTTTACAAATGAGAAAAACATCCCACTCGTTGGGAAGCTATACAGCGAATGGTTTGGATCGGCTCGTAAGTACAAGGACAAACGGAGACGAGAAGAAGCAAGAAAGGCGATGCGCGTGCGCGATGAAATGCAACGCTCACGACCTTGGCCTAGTCTTCCGGGCCGCAAGTAGCCTGCCCGGGCTTGACAAAATAAAAAGTTCGGACTAGGGTGCGCACATCGTTGTTTTCATAGCAACGGTTCTTAGTTTAAAGCTCGGGGGAAACCCCGGGCTTTTTTTATGCACCAAGACCAAGAGGTAAGTTCGGTTGCTTTCATGCACAAAATCTCTTTGTGCAAAAAAAACATAGAAAGACACTTGACACCTGTAAAGGTTGGCTGTACTTGTCCATCCATGACCACGACCAACGCAGATTCCGCAACTCATCGGACTGCGTATTTACCACAAGACGCGCTAGACTCTTAATCTTTTGGTCGTGGGTTCGAATCCCTCCGCCGGTACCAAGCAATGAAAATAAAAAAGTTAAAATCCGAAAGAAAATCGGAATATTTGCAATTAAGTTGTAATAAACCTTTACATGGTGGCGTAAGGTTGCCAAAACGAGAAGGTAAACTAAACCCCCACTTATATCTCCGAAACGGGAGGTACTATATGGAAACTTATCTTGACGATGAGCGCATCCGTAAGTCCCTCGAAACCACTTGCCCCGAGGTGGCCCGTAAAAAAGCGCTGGACGAAATCCTCTCAATAGCCAATGAGAAGGTCGCCCGAGTAGTGCCGAAGATTTGCGATCTTCACAAGATTTACGAATACAATCGCTTGCTTGCCGGGCGTCAAGCGAGTGACGACGTAAAGGCGAAGAACGTCGTATGCATGAAGCGCATACTTGCTTGTTACGACATTGACCCTTGCGAACACGACGTCAGGTATTACGCAAAGAAGGTCGATGGTTTGCCCATCGCCGAGCATTACGCTCAAAAGACGGGCAGAGTGAGCGACGTCCGCATGGCTCGCTCGATATTTTCGAAAGCATGGGTTCGTACGTACAAGGAACGCTTTGGGATCGACGTGAGTTGGTTTGCGAATTGGGTGGCCTTGCAACTGGATACTGTCAAGGTCAGCCCGTTCAAGCCCTGCCGTCGCGAGGAGGGCTTGATTACTTCAAAGTGCGGTGCGTTAAAGGCGACTGACCTAGACCTTTACAAAGCGTACTTGTTGGCGTACGGACTGGGCTTGCGTAGCTCGGAAATTCAGCGCGCTAAATTTAGCGACCTTTGGGAAGACTACGATGGGAACAAGGTCATAACTATTAGAGACTCGAAGAGCGGGGGCGACCAAGATCGTCCTTGCGATCCGGCGTGGTGGGACGAGGTCATGAGTTTTAAGTCGTCGCCTGACGATTTAATTGTTCCCGTCTCCAAGGATCGGATCATTCGGGAATTCCCAGCTTTTTTACGTGAGGAGTGTGGGATTACAGACAAGCGTCCCGTTCATCGCTTGAGGAAGTATGCTGGTCATCGCATATTCAAAACGAACGGGAACAACATTGCCGTTGCTTCCGCCGCCCTTGGTCACTCATCCATCGAGATTACTTCAAAGATTTACGTGGGGATGCCTAGTATAAAAGCCAGCTTTATACCCAAATTGTAAGGGGATTTTTTTAAATAACTTAATAAATAAACGATTGGAGGAACTACATATGACTACAAAACAAACATATATAGAGATAAACGGGGTGATGATTGAACATTCGGGTGGAGACTCGGTCGTCTTGACCAGTCCGGCCCCAAGCGAGGTTCGAATTTCCGACCTCTTGGCCGAGCTTACTTCCTTACGACCTGAAACTTCAGAGGAAGTTGGATCGAGTCATCGCATTCGGCTATTGCCTGACAGCCTGCTCGGAGGATCAGGTCGTAAAGCTGGGCCTGAATAAGCCCGGTATCTTCGGAGAGTTTTTTTACGCGCTCTCGAACGTGTGGAGAAAGGCGCAGGGAGATGGGTTTAGTTTTCGCGTCTCTTGGCATAACGCTAGAGACAAATCACTAATGACAACAATAAGCAACACCAAAATACAATGGCATTCTTAGATAACATTCAAAAGCCTTCGAGCGGAGGCTCGGGGGGCAATTACATGAAGTTCGCTCAGGGCGAGAACAAGTTTCGCATTGTGGGAAGTTCGGACGACGAGCCAAATCCCGGGTTTATCCAAGGGATGGTCGGGTGGACGACCGATGCGGAGGGCAACCGTCGCCCGGTTCGTTGGCCCAAGAACGAGCAAGCCCCGAGGGTACAGTTCCAAGACCCGCCGCGCGAATTCTTTGCGTTCATAGTTTGGAACTATGCGGACGACAGGATTCAAATACTTGAGTTGACCCAAGCCGGGCTGAAGAACGAGCTTTACGCCCTCGCCGTGGACGACGAATGGGGAGACCCTCGGAAGTACGACGTCGCGGTCATACGGGACGGGGAGGGCAAGGACACGTCCTACGTCATGACTCCGAAGCCTCACAAGAAACGTTCGGACGAGATCAATTCTGCGGTGAAGGCCATGAGCGTCGATCTGACCAAGCTCTACACCGGGGACGATCCCTTCGAGGCTGGCCAAGTCGCGCAGGATGATGAACCGACCGACGGGAAAGACCCCTTCTGATGTTACGCACGGACATTTCAAACGTTGCGTACCATTCGTCTCCCGAGTTGTCTCGCTCGGTCGCAAGCGACCTGGTGACCAAGTGTCCGGCCAAGGTCAAGCACGACTTGGATCACCCGACGCCGAGCGATGCTCCGCACTTCGTCATGGGAGGGTGTACGCATACTGCGACGCTGGAGCCTTGGAAGCTCGAAGACGAGTATGCGGCCAAGCCCGACTTGATCGATGGGAATGGGCCGCGCACGAATGCGTACAAGGCGAGCTTGCAAGCTATGCAAGACCAAGCGCCCGACAAGCGTTGGCTCCCTCGGAGCGACTACAACACTTGTTTGGAAATGGCGGAGTCGGCAAGAGAGAACCCCGTGATGAAGGAGTTCTTGTCCGACCCGGAAAGCATCATCGAAGGGACGGGCCTGTTTTTGCACCACAAGGCGGAGTGCAAGGTACGACCAGACTTATTCAACGAAGGCGCGGGTGTGTTGGATTTGAAAACTACGCAGTCTGCGAGCGAGCGAGAATTTTCGCGCTCTGTGATTAAGTTTAATTACCACTTCCAAGCCTATTGGTATCTTCACGGCTTGAGACTGATGGGATACGACCCAAAACAATTCCTGTTTGTTTGTGTCGAGAAAGCCCCGCCCTACCTCACGGCAGTCTACACGCTCTCCGCAAGCGACGTTGCTCGCCAAGCGAGCCGGATGGAAGAAGCCTGCAGGTTATGGGTCAAGTGCAACAAGACGGGTGAGTGGCCGGGCTACCCGAGCGGCGTGCGGACTCTTAACCTTGGGGGAGGCTTGTCTAACAGGCTGAGCGTTTCTGCAATCTCCGAGAAGTTCAAGGTCAGTCGTTCATACGTCTACCGCTTGATTTCCGACTATTCAATCGAGGAGGTCAAGTTGGGCAACAAGAACACGTTGGACATGAATGAATTCGCCAGCGCCGTTCGTCGAGACAACGAGGGGAGGGCGGCATGAGCGGGAAGGTCGTGAACCTACTGACCAGTTCGCAAGCACTCGCTTTGAGCGGGTATCGCTCGCTCAACTCGTTGGAACAATTGCACGTAGACCCGCAGATTGCGCTGACCCAATACAGGATCAAGATCGGGCGCGGACAAGGCGGGGTGACTAAGTGTTGGGACAAGAAGGAAATTAATAAGTTCTTAAAAAACAATGATTACGAGGAGACGAAAAAATGGCTGATAGATTGACAAAGATTGGCAGGATTAAACAAGGCTTGGGTTTTGTGCATGAACACGTGGCGAAAGGTGATTGGCAAGCCGCGATCGTCGTGCAGGCCGCTCTGGTTGAGCAATTGCTCGCCTTGATCGAGGGGGAAAACTTGGACAGCGTGAGCGACCCGGACGTGGTCATACGCTTCGAACAGGACTGTGGTGATGGGGAAGATCAACAGCCGGAACAAAGGGGCTAGGTACGAGCGCGAGGTCGCTCGTTTCTTAGATGAACACGGGTATCCGAGCCGTCGGGGGCAACAGTTCTCCGGCGGTTCGGACTCGCCCGACGTGATAAGCGAGGATTTTCCCTTCCACATTGAGGCCAAGCACACTCAGCGCCTGGACTTGCCCGGCGCGATGGCCCAAAGCAAGCGGGACTCGGGGAGTAAACCACCTTGCGTGGTTCACCGCAGGAACAATTCGAAGAGCATGTTCACCTGCATGCTGTCCGATTTGGTCGAACTCTTAAACGCAAAGTCGTGGGAAACCACGGATAACGAAAACCAAAAAACCAATGAATGAACCAATGCAAATAAACCAAATCCACCCGAGCGACTTTCTGTACGATCAGGAGCGCAAGGTATACGTTACCATCCGCACGATCTACCCGGACGTGGCCAAACAGTTATTGGAGGGACGCTCCAAAAATCGAAGCATCTCGCCCAGCGTGGTCGCTCGCTACAAAAAATTCATGACGCAGGGAGAGTGGGTACTAAACGGGGAACCGATCATCTTTGCGGAGAACAAGCTCATCGACGGGCAGCATCGCTTGAGCGCATGCGTGGATGCGGACACTCCGTTCGACGCTCTTTGGGTCGAGCTTGGAGACTCCGAGGTGTTCAAGACCCTGAATCAAGGACGTCGCAGAAGCGGATCGGACGTCTTGGCAATAGGCGGACACAAGTTCGCGACGGCCCTTTACTCGTCGATGTGCATACTTGGAAAAATTGATTCGACCGGGAAGCTCGGCTGGCAAGGAATGGGAAGCTCGGTTCGCGTAGACGTAGCGAACCACGAAGTCGAGGAGTTTGTTTCCAAGTATCCGCACCTTGAGGCTTCATGCAGAAAATGTTGCGTTTGGGCCAAGAGCTTCAGGCTGCCCCGCGCTCCGATGATCGCGCTCCATTACCTTTTGCGCCGGGCGGAATCCAAGACGATACCCATGAGCGAGGAGAGCGCTCATTCCAAGGCCGACGAGTTCATGGAGGGCTTGTGCAAGGGAATCAACCTAGTCCCCGGGCATCCGATCATACCCATTCGCAACAAGCTCATCGAGCAAATGACCCAACGGGTGAGGATTTCCCCGCACTTCATAGTTCGGGGTGGAGTCTTGGCATGGAACGCATGGACTGAAGGGCGTCCCGTGGCGAAGATCAACGTGGGCAAGAACCCGCTCATACCAAAGGTCAAAAGGTATCTTCGAGGCTCGAATAACGTCAAAATCTACCCTTCCTGAACTCAAGCCGTGAACAGGTTGGAATTGTTGGCCCTCGACTACTCAATCTCCCCGACCGTAGTTCTTTCCTATGGGCAGGACTATGGAATAATATCGGACAACGCCTTTCACTTGCGCGACGTTGCAAACGCCGACCAAGTTTGGCTTTTCATCGTCCGGCATTGGAAGGAATTCAGGCAATGGAAAAGCTAAGAAAGTTCGTCGAAAAGCTCGCGATCCACTTATTGTTTTTGCTCGCGATAGTGACCTTTTTTTGGATGTTGTTCAGCTTGGCGGCGACCATGTTCGGGGCATGAAGGAGAACGAAAAAAGGATACGTTTAGCCGATGGGCCTAATGCAATTCTCGAAGAGTATTGTGCATTCCACGGCATGACTCCGTCTGCCGCAATATCGCCGCTAATTGCGGCACATCTGCGGCACATCTGCGGCACTCCCTCGCGCGCAGGCGTCTCTTCCTCTCGGAAGAGTAATATTACACATAGCGAAAAAGCGAATGACAAGCCCACGCCTTCACGCAAGAAAAGAGCATGCGTTTTGCCACCCGATTTTTCACCCCCTCGAAGCATAGCTCAGGATCAAGGCTTGGACTATCTCAAGGCATTGGAAGTGTTCAAGGACTGGGCGGTTTCCTCCGGGCGTAGATACGTCGATTGGAACGCGACCTTTCGCAACGCATGCAAGGGTTGGATACCCAAGGAGTATCCACACGTCCGAGCCACCCTCGGAGAACGTTACCTCTAAGCAATGGATTACGAACTTGCCGAGGTGGCGATCCTCGCCGCCGCAATGCGCGACGACACGGGCCGAGCATCGGCCCACGCATTGGAACGCCTGACCAACGAGGACTTCACCTCGCCCGCTCGTCAAAGAATGTTCGAAACCTTGAGCAAGCTCGCTCCCGATGCAAACGAGGTCGACTTGATGATGGAATTGCCCGACATAAGCGAGGAAGTCACCTTCGTGGCCGAGCATTACGGGGGCGGGAAGATCGACCGCTACTTGGATCACGTGATCGAGAACAGGAACGTTCGCTCGCTCGAACGCGCATTGCTCGTCGCTCAGGACGGGATGACCGAGGGCTTGCCCGCCGAGCAAATCGCATCCTCGTTCAATTCCTCGCTCGCTCATGCGTTCTCCTCCAGGCATGGCCAAGTACGCATGAAGGAAGCCGCCCAAGAAGCGCATGCATCCTTTCTCTCGGCAAACGCAGGCGACGAGAGCGCGATACCGACTGGTTTCTCCAAGTTGGACAAGCACCTAGAAGGTGGACTCCGTCCGGGCAGGCTGTACGTAATCGGAGCGCGTCCGGGCATGGGCAAGTCGGCACTTGCAATTCACGTCACCTTGCAAGCCGCCAAGCGCGGGATTCGAACTTCGTACTGTTCGTTGGAAATGACCGCAGCGGAATGCGCGTCCCGTCTACTCGCCGCCGCGAGCGGGATCGCTCGTCCGAAAGAAAAGAATTCGTTGACCAAGCAAGAGAAGGACAAGCTCGCTCACGTCGCCAAGCAAATGACCGCCTGGCCAATCACCTTCAAGGACGACGCTCAAGCATCCTTGGAGAGCGTATCCGCATTCTTCGCCCGCCAGCGAGCGGAGGGAGATCTCGGGCTGGCCGTGGTGGACTACCTTCAACTCCTGAACAGTTCGGGCTTTGACAACCGCGCTCAGGAAATCGCGCACGTTTCTCGCTCGCTCAAGCAACTTGCTCTTGAATTCGAAGTTCCCGTCTTGGCCCTTTCTCAACTCAACAGAGGCTCCGCCAAGGAGAACCGCAAGCCCAGCTTGTCCGACCTTCGCGAGTCAGGAGCAATCGAACAGGACGCCGACTGCGTTCTCTTGCTCGACCGCGAGAAGGAGATCGACCGCGAGACGGATGCGATGTGGATGAACCTTGCAAAGAACCGCAACTCGCAGACCGGGGTCACCTTCTCGACCTTCGAAAAGCCCCTTTCTCGTTTCTCTTCCTACGTCGAACCCCGCTTGAACGACGAACCTTCTCCCTTCTAAGACTACTTCCGGCTACGAGAAGGTACATAAAAAGCCTCGCAGGGCTTAAAGTGAGTAAGGGGGTTCATTTCAGGTCAAGCACCCCTTCAGCGTCCTCTACGGGCTTTCTAGGGCTATGCGTGAGGAACCCAAGCGCAAGAAGAGCTTAACACTTTAACACTTTTAACACTTTATTTTCAGTTCTTGACGTAAAACCGAGGCGCGACCATGAGGAACCCAAGCGAGGAACCCGTTCACGTTTCTCAGTTCCCACCCTCGCGCGCGCTCCACGCTCCACGCATTGCATGGTTGCGCTTCACCGCCCCGAGCAAAGTAGATCAGGACTGCATGTTCAAAGCTCACGACGTTTCTCCTTCCTTCTTGGCGTGTTTCTCCATGAAGTCCTTGGTTTGTTTACGCAAAACAATGCAGTAACCCATGAATTCATCGTCATCCGGTTTCTCGCTCTTCTTCAAGTCCTTGATCATGTCATCCAGGCAACTCATGCCTAGCAGTTCTTCAATGAGGTCACACGCCTCATGCAATTCGTCTTGTTCCTCGCTCACGACGTTTCTCCTTCCCGCCAGCCCAAGGCTTCCGCGCATTCTTCAATGCGCCTGATCGCCTTGAACTTTTGATGATGCCCAAGATCCGCGAATTCGTTCGAAACCATCGCCAGGTATTTCTTTTCGTCGATCAACTCAGTCGCATGGTAACTTATGGAAGACTCGTCCATCAACTTGTCAAAGTCTTCAAGCTCCTCGGAGTACTTCAAGTCCTCACTCACTTCATGTTCATGCAATCCTTCGACCAGTTTCTCCTTGTCCTCATACCAAACCGCAACCGGGGGAAGTTGATGCGGAACTGTCAGCCATATTAATTCGCTCATGACGTTTCTCCTTCCTTTTCAAGCCTCCACCAATCCGTCACTATGCCGTATCTGTCGTAACGCCTTGCCTCAACAAGTTTGCCGCTTGAATCATAGCGCTTGATCTTAAGAATCAAGAACTTTTGGTCTGATTCACTTCTTAATTTTTCGCAAACATAGTCATGGCAATCGTATTCCCAATTGTGTGCCGCCACTTGGAAACTTTTCGCTTCTGTTTTCCAAGTTTCCTTTCTTGAAATTACTCCATGCGCCTCCAGTTTTGCCCACTTGACGCAATATATTTCCGTGTCCCTTGGGTCGCGTGCAAGCTCTTCGATTGCTTCATTTATAGTTAATTCGCTCATGACGTTTCTCCTTCCTTGGCGTTAATCCCTTCAATTACATCAATGATGACCTTCAAGGAATGCAAGTATATCCCATTCGAGGTCATCCCACCCTTTGGTCTTTTGAAGTTTCTCATTCTTGGCCTGTTGTCTCTCGCAGAAAAAATAAGTCAGTCCTTCTGCAATTATCAGGTATATAAAATCGTCGAGTTTTCTCTTATCCGCTTTTGCAATTCTTGATAGCAAGCAATGCTGTTTGTCCGTCAGTTCAATAGTTATTGTTTTCATAGTTTTCTCCTTAGTTTTTGATTGGTTAATTCTTGGTTTCTCCTTCCTTGATTGCTTCCGCAAGTGCGTATGCGTAGGTATCTCCACGCTATCTTGCGTTCGTGAAACTCGTTCTCAGGTTGGCTCAGATAAACTATCTGACGGATACACGACACCCTCGTAGGGAAGGCATCCTCAAATATCTCCATGTTCTCCTCAAGGCATCGCATAGCCCAAGAGTCAACGCCCCAAGTTGCCTGCCTCCAAACCTCCCAGCGCCTCTCTTGGGAGTCGGTGTATATGTACGCCTCGTTGCGTCCTTGAATTTTATCGTATTTCATCGTTCCGTCCCCTGGTTGTCGCCAGTAATAGAGCTTTCCGAGTCATCGACATCTTTCTCAGTATGAAAGCAAGCGCACGCCTCGGTGTCGTCAATGTGGCAGAGCAACAGGCAAAGCGGGCAAGTGTAGTAGTTGTCATCGCTCATCGTTCCGTCCGCTTTTGTCGCCAGTAATTTGATCGAACCGCATCTTCCGCCTGTATTCGGGAGATAAAGTATTCTGCGCAAGCCGAGCATCTATGTTCTAATCTCCAATTCCTATTGCCTTCGCGGATAATACGCCAATCGCACCAACCGAAACTGAAATCAATTGCCCCTTGTTGGAGGGACTCCCAATCGTGCTTGTCAACGAGTCCATAATGATCCTTTTGGAACGTCCACCATCCAAAAGGGAAAGATTTTGTTGGCTGCTTCATCGTTCCGTCTCCTTATGAGTTGAGGGATTTGTGATCCATGTCTGCCTTGTTCATTGCACTTACTGCACATCCGTCTTGACCTATTTCTTCGCCTTCCCATTCGTTAGTTATGTACCACCACCCCAATGCCCACTTGTTTTTTACTGTGTAGACTAGGACTCCCTTGTGGTCATACCCATTAAATTGATAAGACCCTTTTTTCTTCCATGTAATTTCCATCGTTCTGTCTCCTTATGCGTTGAGGTACAACTCGTCTTTTGATACCCCATGAGCGTGATAAAGATGTTTAGCGATTTGCTTTCTCTTTTGGTTTACCGCATCGAGCTTGTCTCTATGACTCCTTTTCGATAAATAACGGGAGTGGATCCCTGCTTGGGCCTCGAGTTGCTTGAGCGCGAGGTTGCAGACTTCCAAATCAAAAGGTATTTTGTAGCCTTCGACTGATGTGTTTTCTTTTGTCTTCATAGCTTTCTCTTTCCTTAGTTTAGTCATTTAGCGTTCAAGCCCTTCCCTAAACCCCCGCGAGGGATCGCGCCTCGCGAGGGCAGGACTAGGACTGGAACAAAAGTTAGTTCTATCTCACTAATAGCATTCGGATCAAAGCCTCCGATCATATCCTACCTTGGCGAGGATTTCTAGCGCCAACCCAAAGCATCTCTCTAGGGTTGGACTCCATTCGGCATCCGGCACATTTATTTCGTATATGTCCTTCAATGCCTTCAGCATTTCAGGAGCCGCCGCGATGAGGCGAGCGTCGGCCTCTCCCGTATCAACCGTTGCAACCGTTCCTTGATAAGTCCACGGGTCTGAGGCAACCCCGATAAAGGGAAGGCCTTGCTTGTCGTGTTTAACGACCCAAGGGCCGGGCGTGAACGTGGCGTGTTTCTCTTTTGTTTTCATAGCTTTTCTCTTTCTCAGTTTTTGATTGGTTAGTTTTTCAGGTCTTGGAACATTAAAAAAAAGATCCATACCCAAGGTAAAAAAAGTAATAACTCGTAGGTCATAGTCGTTGATCGTAGTGTTTAAAGTTAATAAAAAATCGCGCGTTTCTCACCAGCAAGGGCGGCTCGCGCAAGGGCGAGCTTGCTCGGCGTCGAAAGTTTAGGCTCAAGGGTTTTCATTGCTTCCTTCCCTTCACAAATCGCGCCCAAAGGAGCGCTTTTTCTCGTTGCGTTAGCTTCATGCCGAAACCCCCGCGAGTTTCTCGCTTAGGGCTTTCTCGATGCCAAGTGCGAGGATGTGAAAGGCTAGGCAACTCATGAGCGAATTAAGTGAGAACTCGTCAAGGGGTAGGCCCGCCTCTTCGGCCCGGGCTTCGGCGTCGTTCAAAAGCTCGCCGTGGCAACGGCGCACGAGGTCGACCAAATCCCACGCTCGCCCGTGGTAAATAACGTGCTGGCTATTGTCTGCGCACTCGTGGATGGCGTCATGCGGGTCGTCGCCCTCTCCTTGGTCAATGATGTCTTGCGCAAGCTCGGCGCAGTAGTCGAGGAAGTGTTTGTATGATTTCATGGGTGTTATAGGTTCTTAGTTGAAAGGTAGAATGAAGAGAGTCTCCAAACTACATGACGCTACAGTTCTAGAAATCTCGGAAAAAGACAAGCACAATCTGAAAAAAATGAAAAAGCCCGCTTGTTTGCTGACATTGCGGGCGAAAATAATTTGCAACCAGGGTGAACAGGTGAAGATGTTAAGCGAAAAACCAGCCCGAGCGAGAGATGGGCTTAATGCAAGTAACTTGCAAAATCATTTCGCCCCCCGGTGGACAAAATCGAGTAAAATTTGCCCCGCCTAAATCCGACCCGCAATCGCCTGAATGCGTCAGGGGAAATGAGCGAGCCAACGCCTGCCGAGCCGAGCAAAGTTGCGGCCCGTTTTGCACAGCCCGCCCGCAAGCCCCGTAAACATGCGAAAACACAAAAGACTTGAAATCGTTTGTAGCTCGGAAAGGCCGCCTGGCAGTAGCTAAACCGCGCGGATCGCGTCTAACTAAACCGCGCCCGCGTTTTACTGTCGCGCGCTATGACCCGGGGGGGCGGGGGCGCGCCCGCTGGCCCGCGTCTTTCTTATATTATCATCACCCCCCGTACTACTTTTTTCGCAGTATTGCCCCCATGCGCTCAGGCCCTTTGCCCGTACTCCTTGCAACTACGCCCGTAGCCTTGAACTTCCTTGCTTGCCCTTTTGATTTTCAAGGCGTACGTGCTTGAGCGTTGGCCACCCTTGATCGTACAGCTTGGCCAGGGTCAGCTCCCACTCGAAACAGGCTTCCATATTTTGAACCCTGCGTGAATGACCACTTCCTTGCACAGGTCTATGAATTCTTGATCCGTTAGGTGTCCCTTCGCTTGATTTGCTTCGTTGCATAGGATTTGAAGGTTGTTCAAGGTATTGTCTCCGCCCCTTGCGATAGGAACGACGTGATCGTATTGATAATCCTCTGGAACGTTCCAATCGAGTGGACGCCCTGTCAGCGCGCATTGGAAATGGTCACCATATTTTTTATGAACGTCCTTATAGTTGAAAGTCATTGATTTTTGGAATTGGTGCGCTTTTTGCGTAATTGCCTTAGTTCTTTGCCTTGGGGTACGGTGTTGATACCACGGCCTTGTTTTTTCCGTTGGGGTTCTTGGGTTTTGGAAATGCCATAATCTTTTTACGATGTATGGGATTGGAGACTTTGCCATTTGCTTACGTTCTCGTTCCCTGACCTTTTGTTTTTGGTCTGGGGACAAGTGGTATGCGATCGTTGATTTCGAACATTCCAAGCGTTGTTGAATTTTATTGTACGACCACCCTTGTTCTCTCAGGGCGATGATTTTTGGGCCTAGGCCTGCGGGCTTACCCATTCTTACAAAGTTGTTTATTTACCAACTTTTTTCATGGCAGACTTATGCGCCTCGGTAAAAGTTTTCCCTGCTTTCATCATCCTTCTCATCATCGCCATATGCTTGGCGCTGTGATGCTTGGCATGTTTGCTCAAAGTATTTTTTTGTCTTTTTGTAAGTTCCTTTTTCACGTCGTTTATTTTATATTATTTGGTTTCGTACCCTTGAGTATCGTGCGCACTTGTTCCGGGGACATGTCCGACGCACCCAGCGTGACGTTTGCGTTTGCGGTGATGTTTGATGGTCTGCCGGATACGGTTAGGAACTT
>CETC01009068.1_pt1 | contig 13549 bp, 15 predicted proteins | sample 326911 | NCBI WGS metagenome assembly CETC01 (sample SAMEA2622694, study PRJEB7988) | marine metagenome | isolation source: saline water (ENVO:00002010), including | reverse complement strand
AAGGTCTACTTTACCAGCAGATGGGTTGGTGGCTGTGATATCTAACGATCCCTGAGCATTAATCTTAGCAACCAGATCTGCTGCTGTTCCTGTTAAGCCACCACCTGCGGCAGCAATACCATTGACAGCAATATTACTACCGGTTACTCCATTATCTTCATTATCAATCTCAAAGACTACAGCTGTTCCATCGGTATCCGTTAAGGTTATAGTAGATCCTTCGTTAGGTTTATCTGAGAATGTAAAGGTTGCACTAGCAGCCGTGGCTGACTTAGTAATAGCTGTATTACCACCCGCACCGGGAGTACCTTGGAGGATTGTAATCTTACCATCATTAGCTGTAGAGTTATTCTCAGACTCTACGTTCGGGAACACAAGAAGCAAGTTACCGTTGGTGGAATCACCATGCCCATTTTCTGAGGTAATCGCAGCAGCAAGATTAGCAGCAGCATCGTTTGCCTTTTGAGCATCAGACGCAGCTGTGGCATCCCATTGTGCAAACTGTATCTTCCCACTTCCATCGTCCGTGCCGTTTGGTGTTCCGACAGCAGCAGCAATATACGTCTTTGATACAAGACTTCCAGCAGGATCAGAAGCAATAAGGGTAATGGTTTGGTCAAGCTCAGCACCTTCAGTAAATTCAAACGTAGCAGCAGCAACTTCACCAGTAGTGTTTCGTGAGAAGGTTCTTACGGTGCCATCGGAAGCTGTAAAAGTAATAGTAGGAGTAGGACTCTGGGCCGATTCCAAAGTGGTCTTACTTGTCGTTAAAGAGAACGAACTAGTAGCAGAAGTACCTACGGTACCGCTAGAAGAAAAGGCCGTCTTAACATCAACGCCCGCTAAAACAGAAACACCACCTGCGGTAGTAGTACCTTTTAACTTTGTAGTTTGGGTACTAACCTTAGCCGTAGCAATCTTATTAGTTTTAGATGCTAACGATGTAGTAGCGGGGGTCTCGAATATCGCAGTCCCCTGTGACTTTGTTTTCACAAACCCTGCGGATTGTGAGTCTGTTGTAATTGGCATTTATTATACTCCTTGTGCTTGCTGTATTGCTGCTTGGACATTTTGTCCACCAGTTTCTTGGATATCTTGCTGGGCGGCATTAGCTACAGCCCCCGTAATAGCTTGATTCATCATTAATTCGTTTTGCTGAGCACTCTGCATTTCTGCTTGTGCTTGTGCAATCTTCATTTGTTCTTCACGAACCTGCTGCTCAGACTTAATCCAAAGATCTGCATTAAAGCCCAGTGAAGTAATTAAAGCACGACCATATTGATCCCACTTAAACATCATAGCTGCTGGCTCAGGAAGGTTTCTAACCATTTCACCCATATGCATCAGCTTTTGAAGATCAGAATCTCGGCTAAGTGCCTGAAGACCTGTAACGATTTCGATATCAATTAATCCTTTTTCCTTACTAAACATATCCGACAAGCGGGAATCAACCTCATCATTAGTAATCATAAGGAAGACGCTTCTAGAAACAATGGGTTCCATTAAGTCTCTAGCAATAGCGGAGAAAGCTCCACCGAGAACATGCTCAAGCTCTTGTCCAATCATACGCACAGCAGTTGCAGTAACTCTCTCACCTTGAGGAATACTAGCACTGTCTAACAAGAATGCCCGACCAAGTTCTTGTCTTAGAATGTTTACACCAGCTTGGGTATGACCAATCTGGGGATTCATTGTAGTAGCTGGAGAGACAACATGCACCTCGTTGGGTCTTGCTCCGATCCAGCCACCTGTTGGTGTTCCATTAATATCATCAACCTCAGCCATACCCGTAGGATCGACAGCCATCCAGAAGATTGAGGAAGCAGTAATGCCATTTATCAAGCCTTCAGTAAATCCTTCAAGAGCTTTAATATCACCGATTAAATCTTCACAGTGACTTCGGCCATAGTTCTCGCCCGGAATACCAGACCACCTAAGGACAACGAAAGGAGGCACAGAATATTCACCTGAGTTTAAGACATTACCATCTTTATCTTCCGTCCAAGAATCCCAGACATCGCCCCTCTTACATACCTTAGTATATAAGGGTCGATACCCACTTCGATTATCCATGTCCATCGACGTGGTTAGTAGTTCCGCACTGTCCATTTCTTCATCAAGAGTTTCATACTCTTTGTAAATCAATTCTTCAACATCACCATAGACATCACGTCTTACGACGAAGCGATCAATGCGAACAATACGGAAGTTCATATCATCTTCCATAATAAGCATAACATCTCCTACGACAATTAAGTGTTGAAGGAGTTGGTAGATAGTTTCTCTAAGATTACCACTACTTAATTTATTATAGACTTGATAACTTAAATTATTTAAATAAGATTCTACCTCAACCTCAGGCTGTATCCCTGAAAGTAACTCAAACCTAAAGAAAGGAGTATCATTTAATGGAAGAAGTGCCGAAAGCATTCTACTTGCCATTGCGGTTACGCCCCTTGCAGCAGTAGAACTATAAGGCTGGGGTAATTGATCTTGCTCAGTCCAGCCTGCGGGAGGAAGTAAAGAGGGTACTGTCAAACTAGAGCAATATCTTGCCCGTTCTAACTTATTAAGTCTAAGGGCATCTAAGGCTCTAAAGCGATCTGCTAATGTTGACATAGTTTATTTACTCCGGTCTCGATTCTTCAATAGTAGTATCAGGTGCCTGACCAGCAGCTAAGGCTCCCCACATAGCGGTTCGTCTTCGTTCTTTATCTTGCTGGGCAAGATCAGTTTCGGGAGTAGCATATTCAGCCGCAGCTTGTTCCTGTTGCTCTAAGGCAGCTACCCTATCAGCCTCTTGTCTCTTAGTAAGCTCAGCCATCTGTCCTTCCTGAGCTTTACGTTCTCGCTCCATATCAAGCTGGAATTGTCTAGCCTTAGCATCTCTTTCTTCAGCTAATAGATTTTCTTGCTCAAGCAAAGATTGACGATCTTCCATGGACAAGCCACCTGAAAATTCTGCTCCTCCAAAAAATAATGGGTGTGATCTATAAGCCATTAGTAGGGTCTCCTCTGTGTTGTATCTCTATTGGTTGGTCCAACACCACGACCCTGCTGTGGCATAGTAGGAATAGTAGGCATTGCTTTAGCTCTTCGGCTTAAGGCTGAAAGTTTTTCTCTATCAAAAGATGCGTCGGTTTTCGTAGGCTTCTCATCAATCTTTTTCCTAACCGCTTCCATTTCTTCTTGATGTCTCTTTTGACCTAGGATTTTTTTCTCTCTAAATTCTTTTTCAGATTTAGCGATTTCAGTTTTATGCGTTGCTTGTAAGACCTTTAGATCTTTTTCTGCTTGAATTCTTTCCCTTGCACTTGCGGACTTTAGCTTAGCATTTAGTTCAGCCTTTTCCTTTTCATATTGAGCAATTGCTTTAGCCCTAGCTTCTTCTTCTTGTTTCTCAAAATTAATCTCGTCTATACCGAGGGCATCTCCAACAGAAGAAAGGATACTACTAAGTAAATCACCTAAGTCTCCCATAAGGCTACCTCCTTTTCTGTTGTAGGGTTATTAAAGATTCAATTGCTGCGATGGCTTCGTCGCGACCATATTGTACAGCAAGTAAGCGAACAAGCTCGTCATTTGTCGCTTCTGGGTCGTACTTTGGAGTTGAAAACTTTTCCTTCAGATACTGAACCAGTTCCTTGTCTATCTTCGGAACTCTTTTCCAATCCATGTAATTTCTCCTCAAGGGATTCTATTTGTAAGATTAGCTCACGAAGACACAAAACGACTTCCGCGGGAAGGACGTGTCCCCCCATTTGAACTTTTCTTTTAATAGTCTCAAAATTATGTTGCATATGTATTCTCCGTTATGTCAACAATTTCACAAGCCCCTCCATGACAGGCTAATTCCTTTGAGTTAGTTGTCGTGTCTTCTTGTTCATAGTCAGACAGTTCCGACCAGTCCACATTCTCAGGCATCTGTGCCATAAGGTTTCTATATGTAGACTCATCAATAGATTCGAAGGGAGCTTGATCATAAATGTTGTCATCCTTAGGAAGGAAAGACACACCACTCACATAGTCCCAATTATTCCAGACCCAATTACCAACTTCCATAATGTTGTCATCATTATATGATACGGTAATACTTGGCTTATGGTCGCACCAAGTCTTTTGATATTCTAACCAAACCTCAAGGTGCTGTACAGGATCCAGATCATCTTGGATAAGACATCCACTAGGAGATTCAATTGGGAAACTAAAGACCTTAGTGATATCAGGCTGAGAAACGCAAGATTCATATGGTATTCCTTGATCAATCATGAACTGACAAATAGGATCCTTTGTATCTACACGAACCCTACGAATATAGTATTGGGAATATCTTGGATGCATTCCAGACGATGTGCCCGCAACGCAGGAAGTAGTGCCACTCGGCTTACAACAAGTAATTGCAGCCGAATGCCCAATACCTAGGATATCAGCATAAGTTGTATTCCAAGTCTGAGCACACTCGTGTAACTTAGACAAGGCATTTCGAAGCTTGGGCATACCTAACTGACCAGACATTAGTTTATGGTCAAAGATACCGGTAAAGGATACGCCAAGTAGTCTCTCGTCCTCACAGTTAATCTTCCATTCTTTATTAAGATAAGGAAACTTAGTACAGTTAGACTGAATTGTTCCCAGTAAAGTAGCAAGCTTAACCTTACGCATCAAAGCATCCACTGATTCACCTTCCCTGATAACCACCTCTGTTAAATTACAGAACTGATTAGGTCTTAAGATAATCTCACTACAGGGGTTGGTACCCCAGTCGGAAGAAGGATCTCGGCCCACACGCTCAGCAAGCATGGACAGGGCTTCTCGATTGCAGATACCACGCTCGCCAGAGCGGGAATTGTACATAGCCGTCCACTCATCCAAGAATTCAGACATGGAAGGCTTGGATGTGTAGACTGCTGAGTTATTGCTGAGGCGACGATGGCCTGCTGCCTCCCACCACGGCCCGGACTTGGCAGTTGCCATTTCACGGTCGTGTAAATCACTGAGAGAAATCAGGGCAGATCGTCGGACAGCTCCTGCAATCACGATTTCACCGATCATGCAGACAATATCATGAACCTCGATAGACTTGAGATGTCTACCCTTGGCCTTATTAAAGACATTCACAACATATCGGAACAGCTTCTCCAGAGGCTCCGGGCCTGAGGCTCGACCTCCAAAGGTCTTAAGCCTAGCTCCAGCCGGACGAATCTTATGAGTATCCCAAGTTGGGTGAACACCCTGATACAGCTTCGTAAGCAGGGAATAAAAAGCATCTGCCCATCCTTCTCGGGAATCCTCAACCAGAATCACATCACCCTCAAGACGAGTAATGTCCTCTGGTACTTCTGGAAGCATTGAAATATACTTCTGTTCACAAGAGAATCCCACTCCTGTACCGCAGCACAGGATATACATAATCTCTGAGAAACTATGAATGTCCTTTACAGCGACATACGAGCAGTTATACATGCACGTATCATCCACATCAGCAGCTGGGCCTGCCGTCATAAGGGCTCTCATACTAGGGAAGATCTCTAAATTCTTCGTAGCTTCTCGGGCATCCTCAATATCCTGCTTTAATTCCCCAGTAAGGGCCGTAGAGTACCTAGAAATCAGATAATCGTAATATCTGTCGACGCATTCATCCCAGGTTTCTCTTCTCTGAAGCTCCTCATTCCACCGACAATACTTAGATGTCACTATAAATTGTTGAAAGTTATCCATAATTTGTTCTTTATACTCCAACTTTAGGTTCCCAGAGATGGATTTCACCGGTTTCATTGTCATAATCTCCATCTCGTAGGATCCTGACGCACCTTGCCATAGCTAATGCTAGCTCTTTTTCCTCCAGATCGCAAGTCTTTTTAGGAGTAAACTTCTTGTTCTCGTAAAGATTGAATATCTCTTGAACAGGATCGCCTTCCCACTTCCTTAAAAAACTCTTAGCTCTCTTTGGTCCCACTCTCCACAACCCCGGTATATTATCAGTATTGTCCCCCGTCATCCACTGAATTAGAAAGGATTCCCAAGAATTTTCTTCAGAAATATAGACAGGATCCTCATCCTTATCAGGATTAAAGTGCCATCCCGGTACAGTTTTTAAGTCTTTGTCTATAGTAACCGCAATGGCTCTGCCTGATGACGCGGCCATACCCATAATATCATCTGCTTCCAGTCTTGGGATTTCTTCAGTTGTGTATACCTCTCGAATATAATCCTTAATTTCCCCTAAATACTCTGGAGTAGATTGAGTATCTCGGGTTGCCTTATAGATAGGCCAAAAGTCTCTTCGATAGTTATCATTTCTACTACAAGATAAAGCCATCGTAAACTCCACGGCTTCAGTAGGTAGCCAATTTTCCAAATATTCTTCGATAATCTGGGGGATAAAAGCTGGGTCATCTGTCTCAGCACGAAAGGCGGTTCTGTACGCGATTATATCTGCGTCAATCACTGCCGTTGTCGGGAGGGTATTCATCATCTTCTTCACCACCTAAATCTTTAATGATTTTATCGATTAGTTCGGATAACAGTTCTTCAATTTCATATTGAGTGAACGGCTCATCCTCATCTTCTTCATAACTATCGAGGTTAAAGGTCAAGCTAGACGCTTGAACTCCCGTCCAAATTGGGGACATAACCTTTGCCTTAAGTTTAAGTGCTTCCATATTATCGTCGTTCAGTATATGGTAATCAAACCACTTTGCCTTTTCTTCGTCACCTTCCATGATAGCATTTGCTAATGCTTCTGAGTGATGGTTTCTCCAATCAGCATCAGACATCGGCAATTCTCTATCCCCCGGACTTAAGAAAACCATAGTAGCATTGTACTTTAAACCTAGTCCCACTTCATTCTGATAGCGACAATCATCAACGATGACACAACGCTCCCAATAAGGATTACCCTTTTCTAAGTCAGACTTTTCAATAGAGGCTAATCTTTGTAGGTCTTCTTCAAAGAGATTGACCCAATAGTCTGGATCTAATTCTCTCTTAATAGCACCCATCTCTTGGCAATACTCCCGATACTTAAGAGGTTGTTCTTCCTTAGAGTACCCTTTACTGATAGCCTCCTTCTTTAAAGGATCAGCAAAAGACATAAGCTTAGGTACTAACCCAAGATCAAATGCTTCTTTAGCTATCAGATGGGCTAAGGCTGTCTTTCCTACCTGAGCCGGTCCAGAAATGATTATCAACTCCATCTTGAAGTTCCTTGTATAATTTATGTGGAGCAACATGGAGATCCACGGTGTATCCACAGAATCTGAGTAAATAAGAAACAGCCAAAGCACATGTCATTGGCTGATATGTTTTAGATAAGTGCCTTCCTATAACCCACCAGAATATATTCTCATAGAAGGGGGATAGTTTAAACTTAGGTCTATCCACGAAGGAGGATATTTGAACTAAACTGACGGGGGAAATTCCCAATTCAACTTTCTGTGTATCAATAGCTAATTGCTGTTGTTTTATAACCCAAAGATATTTTTCATAGTCTACTAAGTACATTCCTCCACGAGGATTGATCACGTAGATAAATTTCTTATCTTCCTGTTCAAATATAACACTGCAATGTGCAATCTTCTGCCATGAGATAAACTGATACAGTCTAGTTCTCCATGGTCGTTCTGCTGCTTCCCTATAAAACACACAGGAAATTTTGGTTGGGCTTAGGAAGGGACTTTTCATTGATACATTATAGTTAGATTCAGCATGACCGCTAAGGCATGTTCAATCTTAGCACCCTCAGATTTTTCCCAGCCTTCTAAACAATAAACAGCATCACACTTAGTAAGCTCAGATATATCCCGAGCCATCACTTTGCGAAGACCATCTCTTGATTGAAGCTCCTCATCAGACATTTTACTTTCTTTATCCAAGTTAACTGGATTAACGATAGTATAATAGATTCGTTTACTTCTGAGATAATCCTCAGCCTTCATAAAAGCCTCACGATTGAGGTTCTTATGTCCTCGCATCGGTCCTGCGATATAAATATTCAATTCGTTATACATCAATGACACTCCGACCAATTCTTTCCGATACGGTATTCACCGTCCATACGAACTCGGCAACCTAAGATCTTTCCAGACCTCTGAATTGCATTGCATCCTAGCTTACCAACAATGTCGGCAATGATAGGATCGCACTCTATTTGCCACTCATCATGGACTGTTGCCATGAAGTTATATTGATTATAGTATGGCTTGAGATCTCTTTCAAGTAAAATCTGAGCTAACTTCATAATCATAGCACCGTCACCCTGAATCTGTACATTCAAGGCTTTGTGACCTGAGCGGCAAGGAACTTCCCGACCATCCAGCAAAGTTATTGTACCCTTGTTAGCTACTTGCCATTCAACATTTGCGAGCAATTGCTTTAGGGCAGGCATAGCTTCTAGGTAACGGTGCTTGATAATCTTTCCTTGTTTGGCATTCGATCCGATGATCTTGCCAATCTTCATATCCCCGGCTCCATAGATCAGGGCATAAAAGAATGTTTTAGCAGCATCCCGAGAAGGAAGGCCAGCTTTCTTTTGATTTACACTGTGGATATCATCATTAAGAACAGTATCCCCAAACTCTCCGTCATCCCATCGAGCCATTCGGGAGGCCAGTAGCCTAGCTTCTAGTCCAGAAGCATCGATACCAACCTGTACCCAATCTTCCCGAGGAACAAACAAAGCCCTAGCTCTAGGATCACCAGATACTTGTTGTAGATTAGGCTGAGAAGCCGTCATTCTACCTGTTACAGTACCTTGTGTATTGACTGAGCCATGCACACGGGCATCTCTAGACGTATTAGCCCTAAGAATCCAGTCTTCAATTTGCCCTAACAGTTTAGTGATATAGAAATACTCACATAGTTGTTTAGCTTCAGGGAAGTTTAGAGACTTTAGAACTGACTCATCAACTTTGGGATTGCCCTTGTCAGTCTTAGGGGCTACCCAGTTATACTTATCACCCAATCTTTCAGCGATTTGCTTTCGAGAGCCGGGATTAAATACAGTGATCTTATCCTTAAGTCTCTTACCGGTCTTGTCTGACCACCGTTCTTCAATGATTGGTGGGAAGATCTGACCAAGAGTATCTTCAATCTGGACTTTCTCCATAAGAAGATCTCGTTCTAATTCTTCAGCAGCATCTAAGTCAAAGCCAAATCCATTGATGATTTGATTTGACACGATGTAAGCGATCTTATGCTCCATCTTTACCGACTTCATATTCTTAGAGGTAAAGGATTTCTGAGCATTATAAATGTCTACAGTAATAGAAACATCCTGATGACAATACGAGACCATCTCATTTGTTAGTGCTGAGAAATCATGGAACTCAAGCTTATCAGAACCGAGATGCTTTCCCCATGCTTCTAGACTGTTATTGCCTAGAGGATGGTTTTGTCGATCCGGATACATAAGACGAGAAACAATAAGTGTATCGTAAGCCTTAGTCTTTAGGGGGCCAACCAATCTTTCTACCATGGGTATATCGTACATGATTATATTATGTCCGATGAGCAGATCAGCTGAGTTCAGGTATTCTAAAGCTTCATCAAATTCACCGGGAAGAAACTCTTTCTTTTCTCCGGTGTTTACATCTTGTGTACAAATACAGAAGATTGTATCCCCTTCCTTTTCGGGTTTCCCCTTCTTGTTAATAATGACTTCGCTTAGGCCGTTAGCCTCGATGTCGAAAGCGAGTTTCATTTTCTACTCCTAAAATTTACTGTCAGTGTTAATATTTTCTACAGCCGCAGTTATATCTGCGTCTGATCCTATAAAGTTCTTTAGTTCTTTGATCGTAAGTCTGGGTGTTGCGTACCATTCCTCGAAACATACTAGGTTTACTGGGATGTCCCAATCTTGTACACAGTATCCCAAGAAACGATCAAGCTCATCTTGGTGATGCTTTATGTACGCCCGCAAATCTGACATACGCAAGTAATGCATCAGAGTTCTTCTTGGGGAAGGATTCGGTAAGATATCATATTCTGCGTTGACCAGCTTAGACAAGCTGTAAGTTTGGGCTATCCGATCTCGTCGATAACATAAGATAATCTTTTCCACCTTTTCCATAGGAACTAGGCTGAAGGCAGGAGCGAGGACTTTAATAGCCTCGCCCTGCCTACAACCATCTTCCGACCATAGATAGTCATACGTTAAATGATCAGGTAGATTCCAGTACCCCTTGGGGTTGTGCTCTAGAAGAACATCTCTATTTTCTACGTCTTCTGGTAGGTGGGCTACACCAGACATATCAATAGAGTCTTCCATTGCAACAGGAATACCCAATAACTTAAGCGTTTGCATGGTCATGGAAGACCCACTTCGTGGTGTCCCAGTCACAACAATCATCAGACTGGCTCCGTTACGATGGAGCCTTCATCGTTTACAGCAAACTCTAGTTCTCGTAAACGACCAGTCCCATGATCATACAGCAAGCAACTGGCTACTCCAGCCTTACCCGTCAGACGATTCTTTAGAACTCTGACTGTTGTAGTATTAGCAACCACAGGATCAGGGTTCTGCCTATCTCGTTCTAATGCAACCACAACATTGGGTACACTAGCGAGTGAGCCAGAGCCTCGGAGATCCTGAAGGGTAATACGATCACCTTCTTCATAGGACTTCTGAGTTTTCTTCAACTGCGATACCACATCAATGCGGACACCAGTTCTAGATACCAATGCTCTTAGTTCCTTCATAATATTATCAATCAGAAGACGTTCAGAGTTACTGTTATCATAGTCTGAGTTGCTGTTCAGCAAGCCAGCGGCAGCAGCAGTAATGTGATCGAGTACGATAACATCCACACCTAAAGATACTGCCATGAATTCCATGCGAGCACATAGATTTTCTAGGGCAGCATTACCAAGATGATCATAAACATACAGTGAGGATTTCTCCAACTCTTTACGAGCTTCTGCATACTCATCATCAGTAAGGTCATCAATCATATCGATATCGATAGGTTCCTTGCCTAGCTTAACCCGAAGCTCATTCATTAGCTTCTTGGCTCTAATAGCTCGCACAGGCTTGTTAAGGATAAGCGATACCATATCATCAACAGTCTCTTGCGGAGACTCCTCAAGCATGATAGCACCTACACTACGACCTTCACACAGATGGTGATGCATTAGTTCTCTCAGTATAGTAGACTTGCCACTGCCAGTACCACTAGCCCAAAGAGTAATTTCACCACTACGCTGGCCGAGAAGGAACTCAGATAGGTTGTCAAATGGGAAGGGATATACTCTTGTTTGATCCATGTGAGGATCGTTAACAACTTCTGAAACATGTACAATCTCATCTGGACTATAGTGTTGAGCTTCCCAAAGTGCTGAGATAATAGACTTACCCGCACCCTTCATTAGGCACTCATTGGGATCCTTGTAGGGAAGCCGAGCTACCTTACACTTACCGGGTGGAAGAATTTCAGCCACTGCTTTCACAGCTTCTTGGCCTGCTTCATCCTGATCAAACATCAAGATAATTTCTTGGTATGAACTAACAAACTCAAGATTCTCTTTGATTGATCTAGCAGCACCAGCCGCTCCGTTAGGTAGAGAAACTACGGGCCACTTGTTATTCATCAATTGACTCACGGTCATGCAATCGATCTCACCTTCAGTGATGATCAACATCTTACCGCCTCTAGCCTTGAACAAGTGTTGTCCCCACAAGGGAACATTAGAAGCCTGACCACGCCACTGGAAAGACTTATTAGGTCCGCGAAGCTTTTGAGCTATGCGAATTCCATCCTTATAGAAACTAGCGATCTCAACAGTTTTGTTTTGAGATACCAAAGTTTCATACCCATACTTACGTACAGTATCTTCATTGATCCTACGATGCGAAATAGCCTGAAGGTCTCCGCTAAGAAACTTCAGGCCATTCGCTGTCGCAGGTGTCTCGTCTGGTTTATTACTTACGATTGCTTTAACTCCTCGTTCAATATATTTGCACGCAAAGCAATACTTTCCACCGTCTTCATAAACGGCAAGGTTATCTCCACTGGTGTCATTACCAGCAGCGGCACACTTAGGACAGCGAGCCCGTGAAACTACCTTTGACATAATTACCTCACTTCATCTTGAGTTTACATTCACACTTCGTCCACGGGAGCTTGCAATAGAGCCACGTCATCAGAGGACGGCCCATCCAAGCACCTGCGGAGAACATCATAATAGAATAAAAGATTGTACCAAGGGTACTGTTGATCCATTCCATCATAGTTTCATCTCCTTAAATTTGATCTCGTCATCGTTGACGATTTTCCAAACAACTTTTCCTGTCCATGCTAGACTGATCGCACCAGTGCAGATAGCGACAGGCAGGAAGAACCAACCACCGTATAGGGCGAGCGCCCAGTTGATGGTTATAAAAACGATACCGCCAATCAACGGCCTCCACCCCATGGAACCACGGGTAATTACTAGCATTGCCATGCCCGCTAACAGGCACAGCCCACCGATCCACCCCAGCATTGGGGAGCAGGTGCTTGATTCCGACACGGCTGTTACTGCTCCGTCTGGAATACTCATCTGTGGTACGAAGCTTGTTGCTTTGCATCCCGCTAGTATACACGCTGCCAACGCAAATGTCAATAGTTTAGTCATCGAGATCCTCCCCTTTCATTAATTCATTTAGTCTTCTAAGACTTGCGTCCTCTTCTTCTAAGTCCATACTTATTCTTTTTCGATCTTCTCGGTTTCCCCGCCTTCTTTCCTCGGAAGTGCGAAACTCCTCCAACTGTTGTTTTAGCCATCTTAGTTTCTCCTGTCTCGTCATTGTGATTTCTCTCCTGTTAGTGCTCTCCAACTATAAGGGAACCGCGATTGAATAAGTTCTCCGATTGCTTTAGCGTATTCTCTTATTTCCCATTGAGCATGAGGATCTGATCTTTGCTTATAAAATCTAGCGTATGCAGCGAGACTTCCTGTCCAGTACCATTGTGTATAGGTTCCTTGTGGAAGCACACTTCTAGCCTGCTCTGGTGCAACGCCTTTTCTAATGAGGCTTTCATACACAGAGATAGCATCTCCTGTTAACCACCGCATCTCTTCAAGCATTCCAGCCTCAAGATCAATAAAATCAGAGGAGCCTTGCTTAGCAGATCCTTTAGGTTTGCCTCTCCACTGTGGTTCATAAACTTCTACCTCAGTAGTAACATATCTTCGGGAGATTTCATTTTCTACAAAACCTTGCTTATGCTTAAAGAATTGAGTTCTAATAAAGATAGGAGCTTTAATCCTTAGTGTAATTTGAGGATGGGCAAAGGGAGTCCAGTGATTATAGACTGCAAGAAATCTGATTAATTTTTGATCAGCCTTAGAGAGAACGCCTTTTGTTTCATCCCATGATGATTCCTTATCAAAAGAAACACGGGCAGCGTTAACAACAGTTAAGTCAGATCCCATTACATCTTTTAGGACAACTTCCCCTTTATCTAATACTTGTGAATATAAAGTTGGTGTCATGATTTTCCTTAATAGGCTGGGTTGGATTCGAACCAACGACTTACTCGTTATGAGCGAGGTGCTCTAACCCCTGAGC
>CETC01059813.1_pt1 | contig 13567 bp, 9 predicted proteins | sample 326911 | NCBI WGS metagenome assembly CETC01 (sample SAMEA2622694, study PRJEB7988) | marine metagenome | isolation source: saline water (ENVO:00002010), including | reverse complement strand
CCAACGGGATCGACAGGACCCGCAGGGCCTACAGGAAGTACTGGAGCTACTGGGCCAGACGGAGATGATGGCAGTACAGGACCTACAGGACCTACGGGACCCGCAGGACCCGCAGGACCCACAGGACCTTCTGGACCGTCTTATTCTGCTGGTACTCTATTAGATTTATCTAGCACTACATTCAATGTTGATCTTACGGAAGCGGGAGAAGCTGGAATTGCCAATGGCGATTATATATTATTTTTAGACGGTGGAGCCACGGGTACTCACGCGAAAGAAGCTCTGGCAGACTTAGCTACATTATTTGCGGGAAGTGGCTTAACAGCTACAAATTCGGTTCTTTCAAATGATGTGATAGGTAAACAATCAATATGGATTCCTGCTGCTGCAATGTATCCTACAGCAACTGCTGGTTGTGCTGCTATAGCGTCATTAGATTCAGGAGGTAATACTGGGCCTGATTTATATACGTTAAATTTCGATGGTTCTTCAGAGGAACACGCTCAATTTTCTATAGCAATGCCTTCTTACTGGAACGAAAGCACTGTAACATTTCAAGTCTATTGGACTTCAGAGACAACGGACACAGACGGTGTAGTTTGGGGGCTGGCTGGCGTAGCGCTTGCTAACAACAACAGTTTAAACACCGCATTCGGAACAGAAGTAGTAGTTGCAGACGCAAATATTGGAACCGCAAAAGATTTACATGTAACATCCGTTAGTGGCGCGGTCACTATCGCAGGTTCCCCAGCAGCAGGAGAGATATGCTACTTTAATATAGCAAGAGTTGTAGGGAATGGTAGTGACACGGCAGCAGAAGATGCAAAGCTTATTGGAATCAAATTATTCTATACGGTAGATGATGTACATGAGGCGTAACATATGGCAGGACCAATTTCATTTGGATATCAGGTTTTAGGATTTGGGTCAGGTAAATCTATCACAAGCGCAACAACGACAACTGCTGCACCAACAACCACCAAAGTTACAGTTAGAATACTTGATTTTGATGATTTTAATGACTGCGCTTGTAGCTTAGGCTCTACTGAAGTATGGGAAGACGGTATTGGTTCTGGAGGCGCAGGTCTTGATCCTTCAGTTAACGATGTTATTGGTGATGGGAGCCAATGCGCTCAAGTAACTGCTCTTAACGCTACTGGAAGTGCAGATAGTACTACTTCGGATTCGTTTAGTGATTGTGAAGGTTGTAATATTAACTATTTAATCTGTGATATTTTTGGTGGAGAAGGTTTTTGTCTATTGCCCCATATGTTAGTCAAACTTATAGACGGCTCTTTAATAAAGGTTATTGATCTTAATCTTGGAGATTTAATCGAAAGCCCATACGGACTTACAGAAGTAAACCAATTAATGAAAGATCACCCAAGAGATGGATATTACATAATAGAAGACGAGCTGTACATATCTGACGACCATCCCATTTTAATAAATGGCGAAATGATTAAAGCTAGAGATTACGAAGGAAACAAGGAGTATGTTCGGGAATCGACAAATACGGTGTATGTAGGGACATTTGCTCCAACATTCAACGTATATTGTGAGAAAAACGTTTACGTAGTAGATGGTCAGTATAGAAAAAAATAAAACAAAATAAATCCAAATAAGTGTAATAAGTATTGAAATGAAAGTCGTTGATATTGCAGATGAGGTTTTTCGGGAATTAGGTAGTCCTAGTACTATTTCTATTCCAGCTATTTCTTTTTGGTTAAGAACTAATATTGGCAGTCTCAATAATTCAATTAATAGAGATTTTTCAATAAAATCAGGAACTTTAGAGTTGGTAAGAGATGTAGACGGAGTAGAAACAGAGATGGATGCTGACGAAGCTAGCGTACTGAAAAAGATGTACCATGTACATTATTATGATCAGCAGATAAGAACGAATTTGGGAGCTGCGTCAACGGACGCGGTAGTAGAGGTAGCTTCTGATGGGCAAAGAGTAAGAAAGATTAATAAAACGGAAATAATTAGACATCTTACCACTATAAAAAAACAAGCCACAGAAGAGCTGAATTTCATAATACACTCATTTAAAACAAACGCTTCTGAACCTAGACAAGTCACTGGGGACGATAGGGTTGAGGGCAACTATAATCCTCATGGTACAGAGGATTATAATAGAACAAAATAAATGAAAAATGGCAAGCCTTTTATCCACCACTGAGATAGCAAGCATCACTGGAGCTTTTGGTGATGTGTTTGATACGTTTGCTAAACCAGTAGTAGTTTGGAAAGAGCCAATTAAAATAGTTTCTGACTTAAATTTAGATTTTTTATACGGATATGAAGACGACGCTTCCTCTACCGCAAGCGTGACTTATCAGGCTGTTTCAGGCATATACTCTGGTATAATATCAAGACAAGGAAAAAAGGGTGATGATGACCAGTATTACGAAGCTGGATTTTTCTTACCAGACAACCAGATAAGACTAAAGGTCGAAGAAGACGCTAGAGATTTTATTAATAGCGGAATAAATGAAAGATTGGTTATAGACGACAAAAGTTACAACATAGTAGGAAAAGAACAACAAGCAGATTTCCTAACTAAAAAATATTTCGTTTATCTTTTGGAGGATGCTTCCTAATGGCAAAACGCTTAAATAGAAAATTTGTATCAAAGCTTGTAGCTGATTCCAAAGTGTTCAAAGATGAGATGTCTAAAATGATTAAGGAAAAGGTTGAAGACTCTAAAAAGGTAATGCTTAGTGAATTTGAACAACATCCAGTTACTGTAGAAGTAAAAGGAGGAGTTAACGCTTCTAATTTAAGTAAGACTTTGCCAGGTGGGTATGGGAATTTATATACATTCATAGGTTTTAGATATGGAACAAATCCAATATCTCCAGTTAGAAATTTATTGTCATTGACTAACGTAATGAAAAGGACAAGGACTCAAGTAACAGGAACAAAGATTACAACGTATTTTAAAGTTTCTGCTCCCTCAGAAGAACAAATAACAACTGTTTCTAAAATGCCTTGGGAAAGAGGAAGAAGTTGGGTTTATGGTATAGAAAGAGGAATTTCTGGCTTTAGTCATTACATGTATAAGAACTATGCGTTAAGTAGATCAACAAGAGGTTTACAGTCTAAGAGAAAAGTTAAGTCGGGACAGTTTAAGCCAATGTACGGAGGTTATATAACAAAAATTTTTAAGAATTTTTTTGATAGAGTATCCAAATGATTGCCCAGCACGAAAATAAAGTAATGGCGAGCTTAATGCTTTACGTGGATAATAAAATATGCACGAAAGGTCAAGCCTTCAAAAATTACGCCAGTTTTTTTAACCCAACTAGAAAAGAGTATTCTTCTATCTACGGTTATGGTTCGCCGTTTAGACAGTTCGTGATGGACGAGTCTGTTACAAATTCCCCAACGATTATGACGGGAGCTTATTTAGATGGAGACCCGATATATATTGGAACAAGTGGTTTTCACTCAATAAATCATAACAAGGGGCATCTGTATTTTACCCAAGAAATAACTGGAGAAAATAGATTAAGTGGAAATTTTGCAGTAAAAGAATTTAATGTTTATCTATCGAACGATACCGAGGCAGAAATACTATTCGAAACAAAACACCATGCCAATCCAAAAATCGTTGAAACGGCAGAAGCTTTAGACCCCGAAGTTAAGACATTCCCAGCAATTTTCATGAAAAGTCAAAGCAGTAACAATGTTCCTTTTGCTTATGGAGGTATAGATAATACAATAATGGACGTAAGATGTGTTATTCTGAGCGATTCTTCTTTTTCTTTAGATGCTGCATGTAGTATTTTAAGAGATTTGAGTAAAACTACAGTACCTTTCGTTCAGGATGAGCTGCCTTTGAACTCTTTAGGAGCTTATACTGGAAAAGCTTTTAATTATACAGGAATAGCCACGGGAACAGGCCCTTGGGTAGATTCCGTGGATATTTCTCAAAATTTAGGTGTAGGTAGTTATGGCGAAATAAAGTCTAATGTATACGCTGCATTTGCTGATTTTCGACTATTTGACGTTAGAAAACCTAGAGAATAAAAAAACCGGAAAAAAGAACAAAAAAGTTCTCTTTTACCGTTTAAAAATGTAATATATAACAAGTACGGAGATTTACTATTATGGCAAGAAATAGAGTAATTTACCAGAGCCAAGCCGTTCAAGTTAATGGAAATACCTTAGCGGGTGTTCAAAGCGTTAGCTATGGTTTGGATTTAGCTAGAGAAGATATCAACCAATTTGGCCAACTCGGTGCGCTAGACCGTGTAATTCTCGAAGCTCCCACATCTAACCTCGAAGTGACCTATTATGCCAGTGGCTTGAGCCTAGCAGCTCTTGGTAATGCTGGGGGTCTACTTTCTGGAGCGATTACAGGACACACTTTCCCTCTTAGAGTTGCTTTGAAAGGAACTGAAGAGGATTATGATACTGGTGGTTCTGAGATCGTTATTACTAGTGGATATTTAACATCTTTTTCAACGGAAGCTTCTGTAGGAGCTATCCCAACACAAACTCTTAGTTTTGAAGGTCTAGATTTGACTTATGCTACTTCTTCTGCTGTAGCTAAGCCATCTACCTCAATTAACTTCCCGCTTCAGCAGGACGTTGCGATCACTTTGGGTAACGCTGGGTTTGATTTATTTAAGACTCATGCTCAAAGCGCGACCTTCTCATTCGAGTTGGGCGTTGAACCTTTGAATCAGTTGGGTGGAGCAATGGCTTACGCTCGTGTTCCATCATATCCTGCTACAGCTAGTTTAGCTATCGAAGGTTTGGCTGTAAGTGGAAAACTAGGAGTTGCACTTTCTGATATTAATAATATTCAGCAAAGAGCTTCAACTGGTACTGATCTTGGTTTTGACGAATACACCGTATCCGTTAGTATCGGTGGACATAAGTACGAGCTGGTTAACGCTTCTGTAGACAGCGTATCATTCGATTCTTCGATTGGTGATAATGCAAGTGCTAACGTCACCTTTGGTAGTTCTATTGGTGGTGAGCATTCTCGCTCAACAATGAGAGTTGTTTCAGCCTAAAGCTTAGAGTAAAAGGTTTATATCTTCCTTTTCCCCCCTGTGCTAAGTCACAGGGGGGTCTTTTTTTGTTCCCATAAAAGAGATTTGGTGTGTATGTTCAAATAAGGCGAAAGGATTTTGTATGTCTAATTCTAATAACCCTATCGATGGTGATAGGTTAAGAGACTATATAATGTTTCAAATGCAGCGTAATTTAGTATCTCTTTACAAGCATCATTTGGAAGTAATAGAAAACCTAAAAATTGATCATGAATTTATGGTCAAAAAAATGAAAGAGTCTTTCCCAGAAGAAGCTGTAGAATCGCTTGATTATTTTGATGAAAATAAATATAATTACATCAGAAAGCGTACATTAGACATAGGAAACGAAGCGATAAGAGACTTCGAAAAAAATATGGAAAAATTAGATATTAATCTAAAAAAGGAAAATAATAATGAGCTCAAAGAAAACTAATAGATGGTTGTATAAATTCTCAATAAATAAAGAAGTAGAAAAAGAAGAGTCTACTACTTCTAAAAACGATAAAGGTGAAGACATAACAGTTACCAAAACTGTCACTACTGAAGAGCCTGTACATTTTGGAATAAGAAAACCCACCAGAAAAATGTTTGATGGGGGTGAACTTTTTTATGGAGTAACTCTTTCTCAAGGAATTAAGTCAGGTCTTTTAACGAAAGCTCAATTATCTAAACGGTACGATAATGACGGGGGTGTACTTTCTGAGCCAGATAAAGAAAAATATGCACAGCTATATTTAGAACTTTTCGAGCTAGAAAACGAATTACAAAGAGCTCAGCTTAATTTAGAAAAAGCCTCAGAATCGAAAAAGAAAGAAGAGCTATCTTCTATCTTAGAAAAGATGAACGAAGTTAGAATGCAGGTTCAAGAATTTGAAAGCGCTCAATCCAATATCTTTGACCAAACAGCGGAAAACAGAGCTAGAAACAAAACAATTATGTGGTGGGTTCTCCACCTTGCTCATACGACAGATGAAAAAGGTGAAGCGCTTTCGCCGTTCTTTGGAGAAGGAGATTATGACGAAAGGCTGGAAAACTACGACCTTAAAGAAGAAGATGGAGACCTTCATATTATTGAAGCAATGAGAAAGTTCGCTTACTTCATCAGCTATTGGTACAATGGCCAAGCTAATACAGAAGAAGAGTTTGCTAACATCGACAAGGCTCTAGATCAAGATGAAGAAGAAGTCGAAGAAGAGGCTGAAGAAAAAGCCGAAAAGCCCAAAGACAAAGAGTCCAAAGACAAAGAGCCCAAAGACAAAGAGCCCAAAGACAAAGAACCTAAAGTCGAAAAATCAGAAGACACAAAAGAAGTAGAGAGCTCTTCTGAAGAAGGCTCAAAAGAAGAGGTAAAGCAAGAATCTCCCACAAAAGAGCGGGTTATAGAAGCTAAAGACAAGCACAAATCTGAAAACAAATCTGAAGGACGATCAAAAAATAAAGCTAATCAAACAGCTTAGGTTTTTTTACTTTAAATCTTCCGTGCTTATGTAATTAGAAGTGAAAAAACTAGCAGAACACCAGCAGGTATACAGGCCAATATACGCTGAAATACTTGCTGGTTTTTCTTGTTTACACACTATGTTTCTTAGAGAAAAGAAAGAAAGAACATACTATATTAAACATTTAAAAGAATCAGATTATGGAGAGCTAGAAAGTAAAACGTCTTTATACGAATCTGAAGCTAGAGAAAGCGGTCTTCTTTCAGAAAAAGAGCATTTAAAATCATTTCATGAATTAGAAGTGTGGACAGAAGATGACGAAGCTCATCTACGACAGTTAGAGAAAGATGTAGATAATTTACAAATTCATATAGCTTCCGCTTTAGTAAAATCTCAAAGAGTTCCTTACGAAAGAGAATTGGCAGAGAAAAAAAAGAAACTAGAAGACTTACTCCCACAAAGGAATGAGTTATTTACAGTCACCGTCGAAAGCTTTGTTGAGAAAAAGAAAAGCGAAGAAATATTAAGGTTTTCGTTCTATAATGATTCCGAATTCAATACCTTGTCTTTTTCAGAGGAAGATTACGGAGAATTAACTCATACAGAATACGCGGATTTAATAGGGTCGTTTAACAAAAAAATGGCTCAATTCTCAGATTATCATATTTCTCGATTGGCCCTTTTGCCTTTTTTTATAAATTCTGTTTTTTTGTGTAAATCTAATCCTTTTATTTATTATGGAAAACCCGTTGTAGAATTAACAACGCAACAGTCAGAACTTTTTTCAAAAGGTATGTTTTATAAAAGCGTGTTAGAACAAGGTCATAGTCCGCCAGAAGAATTTTATAATGAAGACTTGGATAAATTAATAAGTTGGTACGAGCTCAAGAGTAAATGTAAGAAAGGCCCTCAAGAGCAAAACTGGAGCCCTAGCGGAGGAGGAGATGTAAAAGGGGTAGGTGATCGTGCTGCTCAAGGAAGTAGCGTTATGGGGGCAACTAAAGAAGAAATGGAAGAAATAGGCAAAACACAAGGCATGGGCTCGCTAAATCTCAACGAAGAAGCTGAAAAACTAAAAAAAGAATTGGGTAAAGAAAATCTCGATATTTACGATATGGCAAAGCTTCACGGTCTTTAATTTTTTTTCTATTTTTAGCTCCTTTTGCGTGTAATTATAGGTGAAATGGCAAAAGGAATAGAGATTCCCGTACATGGCGATGTTAGACCGCTAATGCGGGACATAGACAAAGCTACCAAGCGCCCCCTTAAGCTAAATTCTTTAGACGATAAAGCGTTTAGAGTCCCTCTTGGCAGGATTAGGGGTGAGATGGGAGAATTTCAAAAGTCTCTTGAAGCTTCTAATGCTCGTGTTATTGCGTTCGGAGCTTCTGCTGGCGCAATCATGGCGATACAGCAAGCTTTTAGAGCCTTGGTTACTACCACCGTTCAAGTTGAAAAAAGTCTAGCAGAAGTAAATGTAATCCTCGGAACAAATAGCAAAAATTTACAAAGATTCGGAAGTACTTTATTTAGCATAGCCAAAAACACCCAACAAAGTTTTGATACCGTGGCAGTTGCTGCTACCGAGTTAGCTCGTCAAGGCTTGGGCCTAGAGCAGACTCTGAAAAGAACTTCGGATGCGATGATTTTAACTCGGCTTTCAGGTTTGGCAGTAACAGATTCTGTAGAGTCGATCACAGCAGCGTTAAATGGTTTTAATAGAGCAGCTCTTAATTCTACTCAAGTTATAAATAAAATAATTGCAGTTGACCAAGCGTTTGCTGTTAGCGGAAGAGACCTAGCCGAATCATTGAAACGTGTAGGTAGTACTGCTCAAGACGCTGGAGTTAGTATCGATCAATTGATGGCCGTTGTAACTACTGCTCAACAAATAACTGCTCGTGGTGGAGCCGTGATTGGTAACTCCTTCAAAACAATTTTCACACGAATTCAAAGACCTAAAGTTATTGAAGCTTTGAATGCTGTAGGAGTGGCGACAAGAGACTTAAACGGAAACAATTTATCTGCTATAAAAGTTTTACAAAATTTAGCAAAACAATTTGATAGTCTGGCCTCTTCTCAAAGGTCGCAAGTAGCCGAATTAGTTGGTGGCGTGTTTCAGATTAACGTTTTAAAGGCTGCGTTAAGCGACTTGGGGAAACAGTATTCTATATATGACAAAGCTTTAAAAACCTCATTATCTTCTGGAGATGAAGCAGCTAGAAGAAATGCTATGTTAAATAAAACACTTTCCGCTTCATTTAATGAGCTCGTTGTAAACTTACAACAAGTTGGAGCTACAGTAGGTAAGTTGAGTTTGGAGCCAGCTTTGAGAAGGGTGCTTGGCGGTATTAATACAGCTCTAAGCGCTTCAACGAGGAAGCTTGCGGGAGACGATGTTGGTAAAGCTCTTGGAGAAGGAGTCCTTAAAGGATTTGGAGAATTTTTAAAAGGTCCAGGTTTGGCGATGGTTGTAGTTGGTTTGTTTAAGGTCTTTGACAAGCTTAGGGCTTTTTCTGCTGACGCATTCAAAAGTATAGCTCAGATAGGTAGAGCTGAGTCACAAAGAGTAGAATTACAAAAAGCCGTAGTACAGCTATTGTCCAAGGAACCAGCTCTTATAGATAAAATTAAAAACGGAACAGTAAGTATAAGCTCGGTTCATGACCAACTGATATCAAAAATTAACGCAGAAACTCAAGCTCTTAAAAATCAAGAAGTGCAAGCTAAGAGAGTTGCAGACGCTTTATTTAAATCTGGCGTAAGATTTAGCCAAGAAGGCATGAATGAAGGCAGACTTGCTTTAGGTAGTAGGGGAGCTTCTAAAGGTTTCATTCCCAACTTTTCAAGAAAAGCAGATAGGGTCGCTGCTGCTACAGAGCTAGCTTCCGCTTCTTATTCTAAGCCTCGGACCAAAGTTATAAAAAGCAGACAGCCAGGTGTGGGAACTTATTATAGAAACAGCGAAGAAACTGTTTCTAAAGTAAGAGGCATGAAGCAGCATTTTGTAAATCCTCCAGAAAGCTCAAAAGAAGGAAGAAGACACAAAGTACAATCAATCAAAAGAACAGGAATAAATCCCTATAGAATGCAACAAAGCAAAGCTAGCAGAGGGCTTATTCCTAATTTTGCCCTTGGCTTATATGACTCTGATTACATAAAAGGTGGGACTTTCGGTAGGGGGCCAGCAGCAGATGTTTTAAATAAAATAATAGAAAGAAAAAAACGTACTGATGTAATAATGGGGCCAGCAGGTTCCGGTAAAAGTACTTGGGCTCAAAGTAAATTAGGCGGGAAAGTTATTACAGACCCTTCACAAGTCGATAAATTTACTAGATATGGAGTTGTTTATGGAGGAGGCAAATCAAGAAGTCAAGCAAGTGGAATAACAGTTCCTGGTAGACGAATATTTGATACCGCTGCAAGTACTGGGGGTAGAATTTATGCAATGCTTCCAAAGGGAGGGAATGTAGAGTTAAGGAATAGAAGAAGAGGTCGTTTAGAGGCTGGTTCTAAAGATCAAAGAGATGCAGAACAACTAGCAGGAACTTTAAGAGCTCCTGGATTAGATTATGGTTATCTGGCTCAAATAAAAAAAGCATACCCAAGGCAATTTGTAGCAATAAGAAATAGCAAAGGATTTGTTCCCAATTACGCTACGCCGGAGACAAAGCACAAGGGGCAACCAAATATCGTTCTAATTAAAGAACAGCTTAAGAAAAATTATTTTGCAGGTGGTAACTATGGAATAGATAGTTCCGGTTTTAAAGCAGAATCTGTAGCGAACCGAGAAGAAGGTCCTTATGCGTTTTTAGCTCTTAACGATAATAAGATGAAAGACAGCAAAGATGTCATGACGCTATTGATGTCAGCCACTGGAGAGAATGCTATTTCTTCTTATAGCTTGAACTTAAGCGGAAACAAAGCTGTGGTTCAAAGCATGTTACACGAAGTACAAAAGGGAGGTGGTGGCGTTGGAGCTGACAACGAAGTTATTACGCCTTTGTCTAGGAAGCAAATGGCAATATTAATTGGGTCTAAAAAATATGGATTAGGTAATGCTCCAAGAGAGATATTTAAAAAGCATAAGGAGGAGGGAGCGAAGGAAGAAGCTGTAATAAGAACTCGATTATCTCACCCTGAATCTATGCTTGGAAATTTCCCAAAGGCGGAGGCCATCATGGTGGGAGAGAAACAAAAAACTCATAAAGGCACTAAACTATGGAAGTATGACGACGAAATACGTAAGGATATAATAGCGGAAGAAGGTTACAAGGGAAAAAAATCGATCACAGATTTTGCACAAACAGGAGCAGCTAAGGGGCTTTCTAGTCTCGTATCCAACATCAAAGAGAACGACAAGGTGCGAATAAGCTTAAAAGATGCTTTAAATGATGAAAATTTTACAGGATGGATGGCTGAAAGTCCAGAAGCATTAGGGGCTATTTATCAAGGTTGGTCTTTTGAAGATGTTATAAACATTTTAAATGATATGAACCATGATCTGGCACGAGATAAAAATATTTTAGACTTTTATCCAGGTCAGTTAAAAATGCCAAACTGGATAAGAAAAGCTATAGGCATGAGTGAAAAAACTTATTATGGCGATGCAAAACTTAATCCTACCCGAGGGTCACGAGTTAGTTTAGCGGGTAAATGGTTTAGATATCAAAATTCTATAAATGAAGAGAGTGCTAACAAGATTCTTTTAGACGTTCTTAAAAAAAGAGATGAAAGAGGTAAGGCTATTGGAATTGGTGCGAAGCGGGTTGATCACGAGAATGGAAAATTCGCAATGATAACTTCGAGTGGGGGCGACGGACAAAAATCAATTCAAACCACCGTATCTCAGATGGGTAAAGCTAGTGAAGCGGATTTTAAAAATAGATTTCCTCAATTTTTTGAAAAGGCTGACAAAAAAGGCGTTCGACATACTAAAAAATCCATCCTTACCGAAGAAGTAGCTCCTGATGGTACTACGAAAAAAGAAAAAGTTGGAGTAGCTCATGTCGATTTTCCGTTTAGCTATTATCAAGACGCAATAAAAATACCAAAAGGAGCACAAGAACTTGCAAAAAAACTTTCTAAAACTAAACAAGGACAACAATTAATACAAGGAATGGGAAAGAAATACCAAGCCGATTTAAAAAAAGGTTTGGAAGATTGGAAAGAAAATTTAAAGAAGAATAAAGACTACAATACCGAAAGCTTATCAGAAGGATTTATCCCCGCTTTCGCACGAGCTGCTTACGATGGTCATGCAGGTAGCCTAGCGACGAGTAATAAGTTCGCTAAATTTTTTAATGAACAAGCGACCAACCAACAGTGGGGGCGAAGCGGTAAATCCTTCACGAAGTCAGCGCTTAAATTTATGCATAAAATGGGATGGGGCAACTACGGAAATGCTTCTTGGGCGTCGATGATAGAGCCTTCGGATTTTAACGTTGTTGATAAAAGCGGTAATAGTTTTTATAAACCGAGTTCCTTTGCGGATTTTCTTGGCATGGAAGACAAATTGGGACACAATGATGGCCGACACAAATATCTGAGTTTCATGGGAGTAAAAGCTTCTGTCCCATCGTACCATACATTCGCAGACGACGGCTCGTGGGAAAAATGGGGACCAAACGCGCAACGCGCCAATGGCACAGACCCTTACGCTAATTTTGCTCACCCAATGAAGGAACTGCAACGCTCTCTGTATAGCAAAGGAGGGATTCAAACCGTTGTAGCACAATATAACAAGCGATTTGGTGAGGGGCCGAAAAAACCTATACGAATCGGTTTGAAAAACAACGGCTACATTCCAAACTTTGCTGATCCACTTTCGTCCGCAATTGGAAGAGAATCTTCGGCGGTATCTGGAAGTAAGGTTCGCGTTGGTCAAGACAACAGACTAAGGTCTGCTAAGAACCCTGCTGGTTTGGGAGTATTTAATACTAGGGACGAGCCTCGTGGTTTAGGTCAAGGAATATCAAGAGCTAGAAAAGAAGGCAAAAATCCAAAAACATATGGAGCATCAGGCGGTATGGTTCCTAACTTTTTGCTGGGTGGCACAAAGATGGGACTTGGCCGAGCAACGGCAGGTTCCGTACAGCCCGATCAGCGGAAGATGATAAATCTTGATGGAAAAATGGTGCAGGAATCAGCAGAGCAAGCTGCCGAAAGGATTAACGCATCAAGCGAAAGATTCCAAAGCCAGATGTTCCAAGCTTCTTTCACAATAGGCACTGCAACAAGTGCAATAGCTTCATTGGCTGATGAAGGAAGTGCGACAAGTACAATAATAGGCGGAATGGGAAGTGCTGTAAATAATGCTGGAACCGCTATGCAGCTTATCCCAGGTCCTGCGGGTAAATATGTCGGAATACTAATTGGTGCAGCTTCCACAATGAGCGCTACTGCTAAAGCCATGCATGGGATGGGTCCAGAAATTAGAAAAGAAGCAGAAAGATTAAAAGCTCAATCCCAAGCTTCTACTGATGCTCTTGGTAAATACGGAAAAGCGTTTTCGGATTATACCGATTTAATTAAAAACGGAAGTACAGACGTAAAGCTTGTAAGAGACGCTCAGCAAAAAATGGCCGAAGCCATGAGAGAAGTACCCGCACACGTTAGAGCCCAAATACAATCAGCTAAAAACCTAACCGACCTTCAGGAAAAAATTGCGAAAGCTCAATCGCAGATGCAAAGTCAAAATGTTCAAGCTCAACAAGGAGCTGCTATAGCTGAGAGATTTGATGCTCAGCTTGGATTTATGGATTTGGCTGGCAGAGACGTTGGCAAATGGACAGGTGCTGGGACATTTGGAATGGAAGAAGATATTTTTAAAGGAGTAAAGGGCGGAGCCATATTAGATCAATTAAATGCTGATTTAGGCAGAACTCTTAACATGGGAAAAATAATAAACGAATTCAATCAAGTTGGTAATACTTTAGACTTTGCTTCCATGCAAGGACAAGAATTTGTTGGAGTGCTTCAAAATCAATTTGGTATGACTAGTGCGTTGGCAAATGTTTTACGCAATTTAAACGATACAGAAATAAACAAAGTACAACAAGCATTTCAAAAACA